>PVMK01121952.1_pt1 | contig 23416 bp, 18 predicted proteins | sample 1853481 | NCBI WGS metagenome assembly PVMK01 (sample SAMN08533507, study PRJNA380276) | Marine sediment metagenome, whole genome shotgun sequencing project. | reverse complement strand
AGCATGTTATGTGCCAAACTCACCCTGCGGATTGTCACACACCTGTTGGTAAAGCAGAGCGATAGCATCGAAGGGCGGAAATAAAAAAGAGAGGAGCCGACACTCCGCTGTGGTCTTTGAAAAAAGACAAACTTGGGCTATAAACAACATCAGATAAGAAGGTTTATGGATGACTCAGACTGAAACGATAGCCTTTGAGCTGACTTAACTCCAGATAACAGCGAGTGGAAATTATGGTTGCGACACTTCCTATAAACTGCAAGAGGTGCGGTATTGTAGACAGGTTCAACGAAAATCCGATGGTTGAGGTTTTTCAACGAGAGGACGGTATAGATATCTATTTTACTGATTGGGGAGCGCATGCTCATTGTGGGAGATGTGATAGCAGAATATCTGGGTTTAGCTTACCTAGTTTTGTTGTTTCTATGAGGCTGGGCAAGCACCCTACTATAAGAATGATTTGATTAGGTCCTCTGCTCGAGACCTTCTGCCCTTAGGATAAGAGTTCGGTGCTGACAAAAAAAATCCCCCCCTGACCTGTTCAGCAAAGGCTAGTGAGAACTGCATGTAGAGGGATAAGGCGTTAGCATGCTTGAGAGGTGCCTTACCTTTTCATATTAATCCTATTCCTCAATCTCCCAGAGCATTTGAAGCTGACTACCTTTCTTGGGGCAATCATCATCGGCTGTCCATTCTGAGGATTCCTGCCTATTCTCTCCCTTTTCTCTTTCACTGAAAATTTCCCGAAGCTTGAAATGAGGACATACTCACCGCTTTCCAGAGTATGCTTCATGATTTCGAAAAGGGAGTCAACTAGCTCAAGGGATTGTATTTTCGTATAGCTTGTCTTTTTGTATATTGCTTCAGCGACGTCTGCTTTGGTGAGAGTCATAACTACTGCTCCTCCTTCTACGGCTTGGGTAATGAGACAATTAAGTATTTTTTATGCGGAGTTATAGCGAGGTATGAGTTCCTCAACAGATTACAAAATTGAGGGGTGAAGATGCAACAAAAAAGAACCCCCACTGACCGGTCCACTGAAAGCCGTTATGGTCTTTCGCAGGAAAGCCTATGGGGGTTTAGGGCTAAACAGCCCGTGCTGCATGCTTTGTAGAATATGAAATGTTACTCAAACCTGTCAATCGGTAAAAAGTATCGTTGCTGCTTGTGGTTATACGAAAAAAGTATTGTTGTTTGTTAATCTTTCGTCACACGAGCCCAGAAAGGAGGCAGAAAAGAGGCGTGGAGTTGATCAGATTGAGCTTTGCTGTTGCTCTTCAGACTCTTTCTGTTGGGAAACAGGAAGGGGCCATTTGTCGCTACATTCTTCACTACAGAAGAAATAAATCCCTTCATAGCAGTAGAGGACTTCCAAGATATGGTCTACAGGAAATGCTTTTTTTTGCACTGCATACATGGAAGTCCCATTGTGGAAAAACCTCCAATCCTTCAGTAGTCTCAAGTCACCTATAGTTGATGAAAACCCAATACCGATAGGAATGCGAAGGCTGACGTAGCATCCCACCAAGTATAAGGTTTGCCCTCAAAAGTACCTGTCGGACTATCTTAGTGCGGCCGATTGAGGATGAGGACGGAGACAAGAGCTACCACCAATAAGACAAAGGCTATGAAATTAGATAATGCTCTTTGCAATCTCCTTACCGGCATGATTCTTCCTTTATGGGTTAGAGCATGGGTCGAACGCTGATATTCGACCACCTGTTCTAAGCAATTTGTTAGTAGAAGTCGTGCAAATTGAGATTGCTAAAAAGGCTTGCGAGGTAAAGGTGTGTGAGACATACAGAAATGGGGCTATGTCGCAAAGTTCAAGGAGTGTGAAACCGGATAGCGCAGCACTTTCTTCTTACCACAAGCTAGGTCCACTTTGTCAAGGAAAATTAACATTTTAGTTTCTTCAACCAATTTTCACGCTTTTCTGCCCTTGCAAGTGAACTACTACTCGAACTAAAGCCAAATAGAAAGCGGAGCCGAAGCTCCGCCAGTGTTTTTTGAGAAATGCATAGCCCTGCGGGGCAAGTGCAACATCCCTTCTAACTACAACCCCAGATGTTGTGGTCGGTTCTCAAGAGGAAAAGTTTAGATTAAAGTATGCAAAGTCCGAGAAAAAGGGTAGGAGAGTTTAGATAAAACACTATATATCCACTTGGAAGTCTAGCGCAGCCAAACTTTTTGTAGCCTGAATCTTGTCAGCCTAGTATCTATTTCAAGGCATAAGGTAAAATCCAAGGCACTTTCGCTGATGCTCATCCAGACCAATAAATTCAATGCCTAATCTATTGTGATCGATTCCTTTTACGATTGCCTTTGTATTGATCCAAGTACTGAAAGAGCCGTTAAGCCAAAAGCTTACCTGAATGGTTTCCCCTACAGATACATCAGGCGTGCTGCACGCTGCCTCAAACCCTGCGCCAGAAGTAGATAGGGTCGTTACAGTCATGAGGTCTTTTTCACCGAATGTATCCCAATACTCTCCTGCCAACTGCACCTCTGTGCGGAAATGTCCTCGGCTGTCGAATAAAACGGGAAAAGACTTGCCACACTTGCATTCTGCCCGAACCGGTTTGTTGTAAAGATACTTAGGAACTTCTTTGTAATGATGCTTTTCACAGAAAGGACACCTCACAGTAGTTCTTCCACTAGGGCCTAGAAATACCTTCATCATTTCAAAACTCTGAGTTTGTGCTAAGCCGATCATAGCTCTTATACCCTCCCCAATGCTGAAGTTTTTTAACCCTCAGACCTCGGTTTGAACTGTCTGTGCCGTGTAAGAGTGAGTGCATTTTCAGGTAAACTCAACCGTCATAAATTACAGTTGAGTTCCAAATGACTTTCAGCACACACCGGAATCTCCTCTACAACTAAAGTTTCTGGTTTCCTTCTCGATAAGAAACGAGTGATTATTTCCAAAATGGAATTTCTGTCAGATTCGCAAAGATCGAGAAATAGAACCGCTACTCCGAATGGATGGTTTCTAAGTACGATAGCTGTTACGAAAAAAGACATTTGAGATGATTTGATCCGCAGAGTCACAATTGAGCCTGGCTGATATTCAGCTTCAGTTATCAAATAAGCCCCCCCCGTGCTGAGATTGACAATTTTTGCTCTTGTGTGCTCAAGGTTTTCTGACGATATATCGGCTTCCCAACCGATGACCGGAATTCGAACTGCAAGCCTTTGTGCTTTATTCATTTACATATCCCTCCAGTGCAAAACCGTACTGGGAAATGCCACATTGGTCCGGCTTCAATGATAGAGATTCAGAATCCCATCTTTCAACCTGTCGAAGTTCTATTTCCACAGCATCGCAGTCTGCGAAGAGCAAACGCAGAAAAGTTACAAATAAAATCCCCAAAAGCCCGAATACCAATAAGAGTATGATGTTAACGAGCATACCCATTTAAGGTTCCTTATGAGTTCAGGTCGCCTTGTTCTGTAAACTTGGTACAAGTGAACGGTGTTCTTCCAGTGTCACATCTCTGTCACTAGCAATACATACCTGTTCTATAGTTAGATATAGCAGTCCCTATTCCATACCCAATTGAACGTTGTCCTTCTGATCGCTCCTATGGACCAGCGGGAGAGTTCAACAATACACCAGCCAACACAAAAAAGATTGCGATTATCAGTGCAATGTCGAGTACTTTAAATTTCATTTCTGTTTCCTCCTTAGTTATTGGCATGTCATGAAACCCACGCTGCTAGAGCTATTAAGAAGCCTGCAAACACAAATTATTCATTCCGAATGCTAGCGTTCACTATATATCTATCTTTCTTCACTTTTACTTCTGGTTGATCTGAACAGGCTTTACACAGTGACGGATCTTCAGACCACCAAAAATAATCACCACAATCTTGGCTCGGGGGCTTTTTCACGACAATAACTCTCGAATCATTTAATCCAGGGAAATAGAGATTCCCAACTATTCCAGCGATAATCAAGAAAATTGAAATCATAATAAATACATGGAATGCTCCCACTTTCACTGCTGCCTCACATCTTGTATTTGTGGCATTCTTCATGACATCGATTTCCGGCACCAAATACTCAGCCCACCAAGTCAATTCTGTTGCTGTTGGTGTTTTGTAGTGCAGAAGTCGCGCCAAAAATGGTAAACTTAAATAAGTATTTAAAATCAGTTACTTAACTTCATTAATTGCTTTTAGTCTATTTTGCGAGTTAGCCAAATTTAGCCATTTCGCCAAGTGGGAGATGGCCTAAAAACCAATTCTTAATTAATGATTGTATGGGACGAAAAGTGAGGAGCGAAGGAGTTGGGAAGACGTTTTGTCCCTGCTGTTGATCTTAAAGCCCATGGAGACTGTTCAGGAATTAGCAGGCCTGTTCCATAAACAATAGGCGGGAAAAATACAAACATTTAAAAAGCTCAGGTGGCAGGAGATTGGAGTATTGTTTACCTAGTTATGAGAAATGTCAACTCTAGCTGAATCACTGCAAAAGTTACCTTTGTGCGCCACGAAGCTATGCAGAAGATGAGGGTGGGCCCCTCGGAGTCGGCTTGCAGGAGCGGACTTCAAACCACCTAAAGCTGCTGTGGTCAAAAGCCATGGTAGTGAGCGTTTAGGAAAAGTCACGGCTGTGACTGTGGCAGGTGTGGCTCAGAGAGACGAGCGCAAGCGAACCATTGATGAGGCGTCGAAACTAACTCGGACGAGGTCAAAAATGGGCTCCGATGTAAAGTCCAGGATGAGCTTAGGGTGAACCTGTTTACTGCCTAAGCGGCCTCCGGCGTGGAGATGGCGTGACTCTGAGCTAGGCTTTTGCATGGAACGTGGGAACTCTTCATGTGATGTTAAGAGAAAACCCTATAAGTGAGGACACAGAAATGGAACGCTCTTCAGAAGGCTTGCGGAGAATTGGGAAGTTTACACCGAACTCAGGCTTTTCTGATAAGAATATGAATACACCGTCAACACTAATGTCCTTGGTTTCTCCTTCAAAGGAACCTTGAACATTGTGCAAAGTGGCGGGCCAATTCACAAGGATTCTAGGATGTAGCCGTCCTTCGATACTCATAGCAGTTCGTATTGTCCTATTTCTCTGGATCTTCCTCTCTCCAGTCGATGCCTTGGTCTTTCAGGTGTTTGTCTATGGTTTGTTTGATTACGAAAGTCTAAAAGTACTTAGTTTAACAATAGATCAAGCAATTGATATGCCAAATGTGGCTTTCAGAACTATAGCATGGAAATTATGATCCACAGGCAGCATGGAGGGGTGGAAAAAAGAGCCCCCCATCGGCTAGGGCCAGTAGCTAATAGGGGCAAGCTCCATAAATAGAGCCAAGACAAAGAGGTATTTCTGCCTATCGTATAAGAAAGATTGGAAAGATATTCCAGACGTTCTTTGACAAATGAATACGTTTATATCGAGGGTTGCTGCAGATTTTCTAGATCAATCTCTTGGGCGTTAACAGACACCCATTTGTCACTGCATTCTTTGGTACAGAAGAAACAAATTCCTTCGTCACAGTAGAGGAACTCAAAGATTTCGTCTGGAGAAAATGATTCCTTGCACTGCATACATGGAAGTCCCATTGTGGAAAAACCTCGATTCTCCAAGGAGTCCAACCCCACCATTTTTAGATGCAAACCGGATGCCAATTAAAAAGCGGAGCTAGTGACTCCTCTGTTTTACTTTGTATGCTGAATAGCTAAAGGTACTTTACTTTCCTCCTCACTTGGAACTTTTCTTGATACTACGTGATTTGTTCAGACTCCTGGACTTTTGAATAATACAATCTATGCATAGCATTTTTCCGCTTATACTCTCTTTGATCAAGTTCACCATAGACCTATTGCAACTCTGACACCTAAGCTTACCAGCATATGCAACCTTTGGTCCATCTTCTTTATCAAGTACAATAAGGTTTGACAGCATACAATCCCAATCAATTGTCCCGTATGTATAAAGTGAAAGATTTCGATGTGTGGTCATCACAGAAACATCCCACACAACAACAGTGTCCAGGCAATACCGAGGAAAATCATAACTGTTAAGTCTTTCGGAGTCGGTGCAGGGACCATCACTCTATCCTCTTACCACTTTGGTTAACTAAGGTTATTTTTGTCCAGATATCACTTGCAAAATCTCTCACTCTACTCTTTCAACTTCATGCAACTCTATCTCTAATGCTTCGGTGTCTGCCCTAATCAAGCGCAGGAGCATTAGACCTAGAGCTACGAAAAATGCGAGACTAAATAACAATATAGCTTTTACTAAAAATATCATTGTGAACCCTTGCGTGTCTAAGCAGCTTCCTCCTGAAGGATCGGCACTAGTGCACGGAGCTCTTCCTGGGTTATATTTTGGGAGTTGTAGATTCGAATCCTTCCCTCAATTCGTCTGTGAAGTTTTCGCTCCATTCTTTCCCGGTGTGCTCTCTCTGCCTCACCAAAGAAGACTTCTGGCTCCGTTAAATGGTTTCCTCTCTGATGGCAATTAGAGCAGATAGAGCAGAGCATTCTGTTCCCCTCTGGCACCCTGTTGTCGCAGCCTTCCCTGGCGCAAATACGATTAGTGAGCTTCCTAAATCAATAAAGGTCTCTACACCCGATGGTGCAAAACAAATACAACCGTTCACCGCTACAGACTGTTACAGCTTGTCTAAAGTGAGCAATAGGTTTATTGCAGTATGCGCAAGAAATATTCATATTGCTACACCCCCTCTTTCGTTCGTATTGAGCCATCAGAAAACAATCCCCTCAATAAGGGTTGCCATAGCCATTTTTCGTATATCCTGAAACACCATGCAGCATGGCCACCTATTCGACACCATAGATTTACAGGATGTAATAGGTGCTGTAGTTTGGTCCTTATCTGCATTTCTTGCCCCAATACCTTCATATCAGGTCACGCTGTTTTGCTCTGTGCTGCTTTAGAGACTGGTAAAGGCATAAATGATGCCAAAAGCAATAAGAATAATAATATTCATTGAATACATATAGTTAACTGGTTCTCTCGCGGTTAAGATCTACTTGTTTAGATCGCTAAATCTGGTCAAAAGGCTAAGATCTTGTTAGTCATAAGGCAAACAGCGTGCGGGCGCAGAGATTGCTTGATTCCTGAAAAGATAGAGAATGAGAAGCAAGGAAGCACATATCAGGGAGGGAGGAAATAAGTGGCTCTTATGTTGGGAAGAGGGGGAGAGCAAAGTGCAGATAATCAGAAATTTGAACTCACCTCGATCACTGCGAAACTGTAGATCTCTTAATCTACACTCGGCTGAGATTTACTCAGGCACAAGATACTGAGAGGTGTCAAGGGAGTGTTTGCTTCGGAAAAAATCCCTATCGACCGAGGGGAACCAGTGGGCCAATCAGGTCTGAGTTGCGCGCACTTACAAGAAAAACAGTGGGGGGGGTTGAAAAATGTAATAATTGCATACTTACTTTCCCTATGCCCTTCGCAGACCCCACACAGCTCGCCTGCACCAAACACGTCTATTGCTGAACTAAACGTCCGTTTCAGTAAGTGACCAGAGACGCCGTAATGATAGTAAGCAAGAAACTGTTGATAATATGAGACTGTTCAATAATTTTTATTAGTGTGAAATCAATTAGTTACAGAGGCACCTCGGGGGTAGTTACCCCCACATTTTCAGGGGAATATCACTATTGCTCTTTTACAAACAATTTTCGGTAACTTGCTGTAACTTTTAAATGTTAGTTTGATTTCTTCCGTTCAACTCGGCACCATGAATTATTGAACACCCCCCCGGGTTTTTATTGAACAGCTTGCGAGGTGCCGCCATGGGAGAAATCCAGATCCCCTTTGGGGTGATTTCCAGTGCTGGAGCCGATCTCACCGATCCTGAAAATGAGCTGGTCAACTACTTTCTCAGCATCGATACTCAAGCTATCGCTACTGTGGTTGAAAAGGCTTTTGGCACTCGTGGCCCAAAGGGCTATGGAGTTTCGCTGGTTCTCTCGCGCATTCTCAAAGTCAAACAGGTCTTCATCTCGGATCGCATCTTGGCTCAACGGCTCAAAGAGGTGGCCACCTACCGAAGGTCTTGCGGGTTTTCCGGTGGTAAAGTGCCAGCGCATAATACGTACAGTACCCTGAGGAAAAGACTGGGTATTAGAGGTTATGCTGAGATCCATGCAGGCTTTGTTCGCCATGCTCATGCACTCGATCTGCTTGATCCGAAGTTGCCGATGCTTCCAAAGAATCGACGAAAGGGACTTATCGTGGTCGCTGACTCAACCACCATCAGGGCATACTGTTCAACCAGTGGCAAAAAACAACCCGACGGCACCTGGCTCTTCACTGATCCTTCGGTTACTTTCGGCCGTCCCCATCACCGGGATAAATTTCCCATTGGCCACAAGGCCCATTCGCTTATGACCATCACCGGAGTACCGCTGGTAAGCGCAATCAGCCCGAGGAATGCTACAGACCAGGATTATCTGTTTCCTCTCTTAGATGGGTTTCGCGAGCGCTTCCCAAAGATAAAGATAGCTTATATTGTACTAGACCGGGGCTATGATGCAGAACCGATCCACCAGAAACTCTACGAAGACTATGAAATCATCCCTGTCATCATTCGTAAAAAGACCGCATATCCGAAAGGCTTTACTGCTGATGGTGTTCCCCTCTGCATCTGGGGCCAGCAGATGAAAAGGACAGGTATCGACTACAGACGCAAACGTAGCAGATACGCATGTAAGAAAGTTTGTCAAAGAGCAGAGCAGATGACCTTTGAGTGCCCATATCTGAAAAGCTCGTTTCCCAATGGGCTGATTTATTACACCAAATTCCGGGATAGTTACCGAAAATACGGCCCTGCCATCCCAGGGTCAACCATATACAAAAAGCTCAAGCCCATGCGAACGGCAATTGAAAGAAACTACGGACTGGTCAAGGAAAACCGCTATCGCGTGGAACACACCAACACTTATATGGGCATAGACAATGTGTTGATGCATGTGATTGAGCATGATATCTCCTTGACCCTCGATATCATCTTCATGTTCAAAAGATATGAAAAGATCAGCCCATTGCTAAAACTGAATTATTGAACAGTCTCAATTTGCAGCCGTTGCAAATTTGCACTCGTTACAAATTTAGAACGATTCTAAATTCAAATTCAGACAATGAGCAAAGCCCCGGTCAATAGGCAGAGGGTGGCTGGGTTTTTCTTGTAGTGGTGCGAATGGGCTAATCGGTCAGTGTAGTTGGCAAGACTCAGTTGTTTTTTGGTTGCCAGAAGGCCAATGTCATTTTTCGCCATTTGGTCAAATTAAGTGATTTCATCTAGGGAGCCTTTGACATGGTAAAAGTCCTAATTGGAAACAATTCTTGGAATGTTCCCCTTAGCGCAATGCTATCCAAGGCATCGTCAGGTTCACCTTTCTCCTTGGCACTTGCACGCCTGAAGTAAGATATCGCCTCGCAGTTTTGTAAGTTCCAAAAAATTTCCCAAAAAAGGGAATTATTTTTCACAATGTATGACATTTTCTTCCACTTTAATTTAACAATAAACATTGAACTATTTGTAATTACTATATTAAATGCGATGGCACAGATTTTTCATGTATGACATTACCGTATAATTAAATACATAGTACACAGATGACACTTATTGCACGCTGCTGCCGTCTATCTTGTCCCCTCTTACGGGTTGCAAAGTTGTACGGTAATGAAAAAGGTGGAGCTGGCTGATGAGCAAAAATATTGCACCCTCGCAAAGTGAAGGTTTTAGCGGGCAAAGGAGAAAGGCATCTACATGCAGTTTCAGAATAGAGCCAAATGTCAAAGAAAAACTGCAGACTATTGCTGACAAACAGGGCCGCTCTTTGTCCTCTTTGATTGAGCTTATCCTCACTGACTTTCTCGATTCATATGAAAAAGGTGATTTACACTTGGGTGCGATTCAGCAGGATAGGAGAAAGCACGTCAGAAAGGATATCCTTCTTCCAGCACGCTGGAGGCTTGGCAAGGAAGACGAGAGATTTGAGTGTGATGTGATTGTCAAAAACATTAGTACTGGTGGAGCATACACTGTTTATTCTAATGGCCGCAACTTCCAGCTAGTAGAAGAATTACAGACTCAACCTATGAGATTGTTTATCAAGCTGCCTGGATCTCAAGGGCCTGTTGACCTGGACTGTAAAGCGAGACGCATTCACATCACTAAAGACGCAACAACTGTAGGTATAGAATTTGTCAATGCATTACCAGAAGAGAGTTTATTTCCCTAGATTTGGGAAAGGCAAAAAAGAGGAGAGCATTGATCGATGAGAGTCAACTAATCTCACTCTGATAAAAAAGAGCCCAGCTAGATGCTGCCACATCTAGCCGGGCCGGAAAAACCCGCAACCTCGCACAGAGAGTCAGCTACGGGTCATGTTTATTGTCCACAATAGAGACCATTTTGTCAAGAAAGTGAGGGACGCTCTGTGTTGGGTGCAGGGCGTCCTTTTTTTTGGGGTGAAAGGGAGCAATAGCGTAGTTTCTAAATACTCCGATAAAGGAAACTCTGAGAATTAACAACTTTACTAGGCTGCCCAATGAGTGAGGCAGTCGAAGGAGGTACATCATGAAAAATAAAACTCTATGTCTCTTATTGTCCGCATTGCTGGTGACGTTTCTTTTCGGATGCGGCGGCGGCAGTGGAAATTCAAATTCTGGTGAAGTCACCGCTGTCACTTCTGCGAATGCAACTCCGGTAGCCGATGCAGGGACGAGCCAAACAGTTCAAGAAGGGAGTTTAGCTGCCTTAGATGGAACTGGAAGCTCCGATCCAGATGGTGATGGCATAACCTTCGCTTGGACCATTACCGTAAAACCTGATGGAAGCAGTGCAACCTTAGCTGATCCTGATAAGGACAAAACCTCTTTCACAGCGGATTTGCCTGGTGATTACAGGATTCAACTTGTGGTCACCGACAGCCACAGCGCAGCAAGTGACCCAGCGGAAGTGCTCGTAAAGAGCACCCCAAACTCAGCACCTGTGGCAAACGCCGGTGAGGATCAAGGTATTGCTGATGTTGGTACCACGGTTCAACTTGACGGTAGCCAAAGTACCGATCCAGACGGTGATGCCATTACCTTCGCTTGGGCTATCACCACGAAACCTGACGGAAGCTTGGCTGCCCTGTCAGATTCGGCTGCGGACAAGCCTACTTTTGTGGCAGATGTTCGAGGTGATTATGTAATTGAGCTTGTGGTTAACGACGGGTTGATTTCGAGTGCTCCTGATTCGGTTGCCGTGAGCTTTGAGAATCTAATACCAGTAGCTGATGCAGGGAAGGATGAAACTGTTGAACCAGGGGAGCTGGTGCTTTTGGATGGCACCGCTAGCTACGATCCAGACGAAAATTACCCACTTACCTATGCCTGGCAGATACTTTTCAAGCCAGACGAAAGCACGGCAGCCCTGATTGATCCTGACACACCTACTGCCTCTTTCACCGCAGATTTGCCTGGTGACTACCTGGTTCAACTAGTGGTCACTGACAGCCTTGGTGCAGCAAGTGACCCTTCAACTGTGTTCATAAGCACCTCGAACTCGGCACCTGTGGCAAATGCTGGTGCAGATCAATTTATTGAAAGAGCGGGCGTTACGGTTCAGCTTGACGGAAGCCTGAGCTTTGATCCTGACGGCGATCCCATTACGTCTGAGTGGGCTATCACTACGAAACCTAATGGGAGCGCAGCTGCGCTTTCAGATCCGACTGCAGTAAATCCGACTTTCGTTGCGGATCTCCTTGGCACATATATCATCGAGTTGGTTGTGAGTGACCCTTCCGGTTTGGTAAGTGCTCCAGATGAGGTCGTGGCCAGTTCTGATAATGTGAGACCGGTGGCTGATGCTGGATTGAATCGGGTGGTATTCGTCGGAGAAACTGTCCAACTGGATGGAAGCGGTAGTTACGATGCTAATTTGGATCTGCTGACTTATAGCTGGAATTTTGTCGACGAGCCCAAAGGTAGTTTGGTCCAACTGAGCGATGCCACAGTTGTAGATCCGACCTTCGTGCCTGACATCCAAGGAATATATATCGTTAGTCTGGGGGTTAACGACGGCGAGCTTGACAGCCGGCCCAGCAATGTAACCATTTTGGCTATACAAGAAGGCAATGTAACTCCCTTCATCGAGGCACTTATTTGTGCTGTTGACGGTATCAATGATCTCGATGATAGCGACTTTGACAATGTAAACAACAGAAACGCCTTGACGAACAAACTCATATCTATGATCAATAACTACCTCAAGGGTAAGTTTGATCAGGGAATGTTGTCGAAGTTGGAGGAAGATGTTAGGGATAAAATGGATGGTTGTGTAGTTAACGATCCTCCAGCTCCTGATAACGACATGATCATAAACTGTGAGGCTCAAGCCTCGGTATATCCGTGCATCGAGCTGGCCATAGCAGAGCTAGAAGCTGTGCTGAATGCACTGTAATAGGTAAAAGGAGGCAAGGTCTTCGTTGAGGCCTTGCCTCCCCCTAATGTCTTAAGGGAAGAATGCACCAATCTCAAAAAGGGGTGCTTCTAAAGATAGCAAAAATCTAACTTTTAGGTCACATGGCTTAAGTGCACAGCATTACAGGGGTATAAAGAAGGTAGTGTAATGGCGAGTGAAGTGAAATATGTACACGCAGTTAGATATTTGCCATTTGACGATTCTACTGCTCGCCATTTAGTCAAATCTTGTCATCTGGCTAAAGACCTAGGATGGGGTATTTAAAGGATAATTATCTATAATTACTATGATTTTTTGAATCACACTTGATGGTACGGTTCTTGCCAAATCGTTAGAATCGAAAGTATCAAGAATGAAATCTTTTCTCATGATGTAAACGGGTACAAGAACGCTTTACCTGGCAAAATTTGATTTCCTTATATGAACAGTATAACCCCATCTGATAATTAGGAACGCATCTGGGTGCTGCCACACCTGTCCGGAACGTTAAAGAAATGCAACCTCGCACAAAGAGTCAGACACGGGTCTTATGTTTTTGGAATTCAAGAGTAACGCTTATTCCAAGAAATGATCGGACGTTACCTCTGCGGGGAAACGTCCTTTTTTTGGGGGGCGTTAAAAGTTTTCAAAAGATTTAAATTCGCATTCCCCGCTGCTTGCTAAAGCTTATTTGAAGCTTTTAACAAAATCACCAAATTTGGTCAAAAGGCTAATAATCGATTGACCAAAAGACTATTTTGGGGGTTGTAGAAAGAATAAGATGGAATTAGACACTATAACTTGAATTTTTCTAAAGGTACGTAAAGATTAAGATTTTGCGGATTAAATTAATGGAAAAGGCTGTATGGCATACAACTTGCCTAGATTATACATTCAACGAGGTGAGTATAAGTATCTGCCCTACTCGCTACCGCTGAGCAAAGCGAACTTAACACCAAGATAAAGAGCCAAAAAGAGATTGGCTCACATTTAGAAAATGAGGGTTCGGGCTTAAAGCGCAACGGTAATAGCGGATACAGGGCGGGTAAACAGCCTGCTACTACCTCTTATCCATATGGAGCCATGGGTCAAAATCCTGTGGCTCTTTCTTTTTGAGATTGTAACAACAGCGATGACAATGTTGACCCGTCAGTTCATCACCTACCTGAGTCGGCTAGGACTAGTTCTGAGTGCTGCTTAAGCGATTTTGCTTTTTTTGGGGGGATGCAGAGGGCTTGACCGGAAGCAGACAATTCCATCTTAAAGTTAGCACAACACAAACTCCGACCTAGCTAATGGGTTAGTGTAGGTAAGATTATTGAGAAGGCAATAGTTGGGATTCAGCTTGACGCAATAGTGTGGGAAGCTTTGAGGCGTGATCACTGGAAGAGGATCGATTGCTATCCTGTTAAGAAAAATGGTCACTGAAGGAGAGGCACTAGCCAAGGTCTACAACATCTTTGGCCTGGTTTGATCAGTTACCGCGCTGGAAAACCGTATCCTGGCGTCAAGGAGACTTGTAAGCGATCTTTCCCTAAGACAACCTGATAGGGTAGTCCCAATTTGGGAATCAGGTAAAAGACTGTCCGCACTCTTTCTTCTAGCAGACCTACTCGTACTTTGTCGATTAGGGGTCCGTTCAAGTTCAAGGAGTCTTCTATCTCGCTTGATTGTACTCCCATAAGATCCACTACAAGCCTCGGGGGATTTGTTAGGTGGAAAGCGTCGTAGTCATTAATAGTTCCGTTGACAAGAATGGTAATCAGAAGCTTCTGATCTACTTTTACAGTTCTGATTGACAGTAGCTTGTTGGCCAGGCTGGAAGAATCTGCTCTCCCGATACGTTGAGGCAATAATAGCGGTTTTTCCTCTATGGAATCAAAAGCGGCAACTTTTTCCGTTCCTCTTGTGTATAAGGTCACCCAAATCTCTTCTTTCAAGCGTTTGACCTCGAAAGAGATATCTTTTTTTAATCCTACCTCTACCCAGCTATTAGGTTGTGAGTCTCGGCAGAATAAGGTCGTCTTTATGTGGCCAATTATTTCATTCTCAAAGATTCGGCTATATGTTACAGATTGGCTCAAAGTGTTGGACATGTGTATCAATAGTCGTAGAGGATTATCCATCTTGACTGCTTTGTAAGTCATAAACTCAGAACCTTTAAGCACCACATGCCAATTATCATTCTGGTAGACCAACCGAACATTCTTGAGAACTTGAGGGGTAACGGCAGCACTAGGAGCAGAGTCGCAAACAGCGAGAATAGCTATAAATAGCAGAAATAGCCATCCTTTCTTTAAATAAAATTTCTTACGCCTCACGTCTTTACCTTTACTGAGAGAGTGCATCGTCATGCGGCATGAAGCGCTCCTCACTCGTTGCATGCATACCTTCTAGACAATAAAGCGGTGGCTTGGTCATCTTCCACAGGATAAAAATGGCTGTCAAGCTGAAATACTTGCAGGATTCAGTCCAGGATCGCACATTAATGAGAACAGAGTTTAGATAATCGATCATTTAAATTTCCGCTGATCCAGTTGGACGGCCCGGCTTAAATCGGATTTCCAGAGCTTACCACTACATGGAAAATGGCTACACGATTATCGGAGAGATGTTTTCCAAATCTAAGAATGAGACTAATAGGTCAGTGCTAATGATGAAATTCTTGCTTTATGGGAGTTTATTAGTTTGGTTCTGCAAATACTTGACCTGTAGATAATTTCTCTAGCAGAAAACAACCATTTTGCAGAGATGTTTTGTGAGCTAAACGATGGCCTCAAGCGGATTAGGGATGGATTTCCTTCTCAATTCTGCAGCCCAAAAATATAGAGAAAATTCTATGAATCGAATCTCCATAGAAGGATTGGCGATTACATGTCTGGCTAAGGCAACCTCGGGACTTGTGATGCTTCGGAGGCTATCGTAGAGTATATTTTTGCCTATTTGTTATCTTTTTACGAGGAGGCTTACAACCGCGCTGAAGCACTCATCAATTACGAAAAGAAGTATCTAATGTAGCTCTGGGAACAATATCCAAACTATAAATTAGGAGATTTTCAATAGTTTAAAAATCGATGGGACGTGGCTAGCGAGTCAATGTGGCGAACGCGGTAAACAGCGCCACAAGATCTGCAATCTACGGATACTACCATTGTTAATGTCACCGGAGACAACGATCCTCCTACGGCTGATGCGGGAGCTGATCAGACAGTGCTGGAGAAAAGTACAGTCACTCTAGACGGATCAAATTCATTTGATCCAGATGATGGTATTGACTCATATCGGTGGAAGCAGGTAGTGGATCTTGAGTGACCTTGTCAGATCCTGAGACTGCTCGACCTACCTTTGAGACTCCAGGTTTTGATGAAAGTGGTGAGAAGGCACTAGTCTTTGAGTTAACCGTAACAGACTCCGGCGGCTTACAGTCTAGTGACTCCACCACCGTTTCTGTCACAAACTTTGAGAAAGACAATCCCGGAGCAGGCGGAGGCGGTTGCTTTATTGCAACAGCGGTTTATGGTTCGCCACTGGAGCCACAAGTGATGGTTTTGCGTGAATTCGCGACCGATACCTGCTCAGCAATCCATTCGGTCAGGCTTTCGTAAACTTCTATCATGCTCATTTACCGCCAGTAGCCGATTTCATCTCTAAGCATGTCAGTCTGAAGGTTATTGTACGATGGAGTTTGATACCATTGGTGGGTGTAAGTTGGATGACACTGCAAATTGGGCCTGCACCTACAATGGCTTTCATAATACTTACGTTTACCAGCCTAGTTTATCTTGCAGGGTACAGGAGGAAGTTCGGAAGCTAGCTATCTAAATCAATCGCTTATAGAAGGCAGGGTGGTAATGCTCATGCTTTTTAGTTTGTCTAAGGTCAAGTCCAGCCCACCCGGAGTGTCGCTTAAGTCATTTGGGTGAAGAGCACCAAAAGGATTGTCTCTCGTAGATGAGTAGAAATAGGAACGTGAACTTCACTCACGATACGACAGGGAGATGGATTTTGTAAAGGGAAAGGAAATATGATTTTCCTACAGTGGGCAACCGTGGACACACTGAGTAGATAGCGAAAGAAAACCCCCACCACTCTTATGCCGATGGGGGTGAAGAAAAGAGGGATCTGAAGAAATGAGCTCCTTGCTCACTCTGCTGAAGAATTAGCAAAAACGCAGGGTCAATAGGAAATAAGCTTTTTTTTGATTTTACACAAAAGGAGGCAAGACCAGAGTGATCTTGCTTCCTTTTCCTAATTATGGCAGGCCTAGGACAACCTCTAGGGCTGCTATTGCATCCTGGATATATGGATAGACTTTGTCCTGAGCAGGACAGTTTATGATCCAGTCATTCGCATCTACATCACCTGTTTCTGCACAACCATCCATCTTCCCACCGATATCATCTGTCAGCTTATCTAGCATGCTCTGGTCGATGTTACCCTTCAGGTAGTTAAGCAGTACGACTATGATCTTTTGGCTGAGAACATCTCTGTCACTTGGGTGCTTGAAGTCACCATCATCAAGTCCGTTCAGCTCAATGACTGCTCTCATCAGCGGATCAATAAAGTCATCAATCTTGTCAGCGTCTATGGCCAATATAGTCACATTGCTGGGATCGCTATCAACAATGCCATCATTGACCACCAGACTAACAGTGTATATTCCCTCAACGTCAGCGACAAAGATTGGATCCACAGCTGCGGGAAAGCTCAATTCGGCTGCACTACCTTTCGGCTTGTCAACAAGGCTCCAACTGTAGGTCAGATCATTGCCATTTGCGTCATAGCTACCGCTTCCATCAAGAAAGACAGTGTCGCCGACAAGCACCACCTGATTTCCTCCGGCATCTGCCACAGGTTTTACATTCTCAGAGGTCACCACAATTTCATCTGCCTCACTTACAAGGCCGAAACTGTCGACTACAACGAGCTGAATGATGTAAGTACCAAGAATATCCGCATCAAATGTTGGATCAGGTGCAGTTGAATCTGACAGGGTAGCAAAGCTGCCAAGAGGTTTTGAGGTAAGAGTCCACTCGTAGGTAATAGGATCATCATCCGGATCAAAGCTCTGGCTTCCATCAAGCTGAATTGTGCTAGGACCAGTATCAAGAAATTGGTCATCCCCAGCATTAGCCACAGGTTTTGAATTAACAGTGCTTATGACGACCGTGTCAGGTTCGCTTTCTGCACCGAGTGCGTCTGTGACCACAAGTTGAATTGTGTAATCACCGTCCATATCCACCGTAAAAGACGGAGTCGAGGTGTCAGCATCTGACAGGGTTGCTGAGCTGCCTGCGGGTCGGGTGATTATCTGCCAGGCATAGCTCAGGGGATAGTTTTCATCGGGATCAGAGCTAGCAGTGCCATCTAGATTCACCAGATCATCTGGGCGAACAGTTTTATCGTCTCCCGCATCGGCTGCCGGGGCAAGGTTAGTAGAGCCTTCATCCTGAGCGCTTGAGGCCACTGTGCTGGAACCGGAACTTCCATTGCCGTTTCCACCACAACCGAACACAAAGGCCAGCATAATTGCTGACAAGGCAAGGAATAAAACTTTTTTCTTCATTGTTAGTTCCTCCTTTGTTTTGATATTGTTTATTCGCATTTGGTTTACCATCGTCACCAAAGCTTTACGCAGTAGTTATGCCAAAGGGAAACTAACACAAATATCTAGTGATATCATATAATTACATATATACTCCTTTTCAGATTGCAACTTGTTAAATCACTAAATTTTACCAAAAGACCAAGTTCTATGTGGCCAAAGGATCAATTTTTGACTGATGTCTCGATTCTATGGAAGATGGAAGTATGAAAGAAGAGAGATAGCCTTACGGGTGAAAATTGAGTTTGATCCCTGGTAGGTCTTGGGGGGTGTGAAATAACTTGAGTGTATGATTCACTTACTTTTGGAGCATGTAGAAAGGTGTAATCTCAATTCGCCCACTGTGAAACTTTATATTACAGGAGCGGCCGACAAGGCCGCGAGTTTTATGGGGTGAGACTACGACTGTATTTACTCAGAGTCAAGTCTCCTGTCGTCAATTGCCCTATTCAGACGACTCGCATATCCGGGACACGGGGAGGTAACGAACCGTGGGGTGCTCGGAAGTAAAAGTCACGGCTGCCCAGTCTCAAGACTGCGGTAGGAGCGACCTGGGTGGTGAGCAAACCTGGGGGCCTGAACATAACGGAATGACTGCAGCCCCGTAAAAACTTCCGTACTGAAGTCGCGGTGCGGGTTATTGTGGGAAGCCGACCTTCTTGTAATCTGGGGAAGGCCGATGTCCTATGGGAAGAAACGGGCATATGCACCATAGGATCCCACCGGGGTAAGGGTCCAGGCACCTAGGGAAGGACTTGCGGAGATAACGTCGGGAAGGGCGGAGCAGCCGACAGTGCTGCAATCCAGCTGGTGAGAGTCCAGCCGTGTCAGTTGCCCGTGTCGGACACGTAGCGATACCACAGCTCGGGGCAGGTAACCAACCGAGATATGCGTGGTGTAAACGGCCCGGCTGCCCTGTGGGCTAATTGCCGCAGCGGTGGGTGCAACCTGGGGGTCTAGCGAGCGTGGGAGCCTGAACATAAAGGAATGACTGCAGCCTCGAGATGACGTCCCTGTTGAAGTTGCATTACAGGGAACATTTGGTATGTCGAACGTCTGTCCTTTAACGTGAGACCGTTGCCTTCTGGGAAGAAGCGGGCAAGTGCACTGGGAGGATACCACGGGGTAGGGGTCCAAGCACCTACGCAAGGATTGCAGAGGTAAAGTCGGGAAGGTCCAACTTCCAGCAGGGACTAACGACAACCTGCAAAGACCTTGCGGAATAGTGGATGAAGCGAAGCTGCAAGGAGGATTTTGGTCTGGCGCATGAGCCCGTATGAGCGATGATGAGGGGGTAATGCCTCTCTAGGTGGCGGGAAACGCTGCCCCTTGAAGGGTAACACCCTGAGAGGGCAAAGGGGCTCTCGGCCTTGACGGACACAAACCGACAGGGAGGCAGGGACGAGATGATAAAGGCGTCCATTAGTCTGCAGGACCTGGGATCTGTGTCGAGCTAAAGGGTAAACCAATTTCATAAGGGGTGTATGTGAGTTAGCACTTAAGCCTCGATGGAATTGGGAAGGCCCTTTGGGGAAAGTCAAGGTCGCCAACCGGATTTGGGAAAGCCAACTGTCCGGGACGAAAAGGGGGGCTTACGGACACGTGGGCTATGGTGGAATTAGGAACCAGCAACACATACCGAAAGGGTGCGGGTCGGAAACTATTCACCTACGGTTGCGCGCGCCGTAATTCTATCCCGACTCCCTTAATTCACACTATTCCGTCCGGAACCTCAGCACAAGATGTGAGAGTGGATCTCAAGCGATAGACTGTGTATTAAAGGTATGTAATGTTCACTCAGTCCAGAAAATCAAAGGAGCTGAATGCCGCGTCCGATTTTAGTGAGTTATTAAATAGTGCACATACGTAAGATTTTACTTTGAACCAAGTAGGATTCTTATCACCTCCTACTCCTTTCCCATTCCTACTTCCGGTTCTAGGCCCTCACTAGCTCTTATACCGTCCAAGTGAGGGCCGTTCTTTTGCATCCAAAGATTCTCTCAGCATAGCACCATTTGGCAGACGAGTGAGTCTGGCATATTTCATGCACCGGCGAGTCCTACCTATTTCATGTCAACATAAGTCTTTCCTCTAAAACCTAATTTATTGGCATCGGGACGAAGCTCGATTGCTCGAAAAGGAACCAAGAGATGTACGGAACACAAAGAAAAGACTCCTTCGTTGACTACTACGAATGTCTACAGGTAAGCCCCAACGCTGATTTTGAGACTATTGAAAGAGTCTACCGCTTGCTGGCAAAACGCTATCATCCCGACAATAGTGAAACTAGCGATGCAGACAAGTTCAGAATACTCACTGAGGCCTATCATGTACTCACAAACCCGGAGCAAAGGGCAGGCTATGATGCCAGATATGAGGCAGCTCTAGCTCGTCAATGGAAGATAATGGATGAGACATCAGCCTCTGATAATGTTGATACAGATAGTAGTATACGGCAGGGCATCCTATCTCTACTGTACAAGGCACGTAGACAAGATGCCTTGAATCCTGGAATCGGGATTTTTGATCTGCAAAGAATGCTTGGCTGTCCCGAACAGCACACGGAGTTTCACATGTGGTATCTTAAGGAGAAAGGCTTCGTTCAGCGTACAGACAATGGAATGTTTGCCATAACTGCGGATGGAGTAGATTCCGTCGCAGAGAATGACATAATATTTAGAAAAGATCGCCTGTTGCCCCCAACTGACGACTCGGCTTCAAAGAGCGAATAGCAGAAAGATTCAGAGACCGATAAGGTCTTTCGCGAAGTCCGATAGATTCGATTATCTAAGTGCGCTAAACCAACTCCCCTCTCTAAACCTCACTGAACATGTTCGGTCCCGATACCTTAAAATGAGAACAAGGCGTAGAGTGCTAGTGGACTTAGACCGCATGCCAACAAGTTGGAATAAGAAAAGCCTGTGCAAATTGCTCTCAAGGTCGAGCTGCTTTGATCAATTGATACATGATCCAAAAATAGATCACTAATATCAACAGCCCGCCGATAAGCGGGAAATCTTCAAGAAATAATACTTCAAGCATAATAGCCTCTTACAACCGGATATGTGCACTGGGGAATGACCTAATAAATCTAATCTTTCTCTCAAACATTGATGCGAGAAGCAACCTTGACATGAGCAGGCTTTTCGCCCTGTTCTCTACTGACGCTCTCAAGAACCCGCGGCAGCAAACACTTTGATTGAGATTTGCTCACCAATCTCGACAATATCGCCATCATATAGCTCAGCAGATTGCACTTTTATTCCATTCACAATTGTGCCATTTGTGCTCCCTTTGTCGAAGACAATCAAATTCTCTCCTTTTTTTCAAACGATGCATGGTGACGGGAGACAGAATCATCTTTAAGCACTATGTCATTGTCAGGGTGGCGGACAATCGTCAGCTTATCGCCATCTTTGAGGGTGTACTCCTGTAGGAAGAGTTCTTAAAACCGCAATTCCAGTATAACCATGATTAACTTCCAGTCGATCAACTCTTCAATTTTCGTATAGATGCAAAGTTCATACCCATTCTTCACAGGCAGGAGGAAGCGGCGCGGAGGATGTGGAAAAAGTTACCCCCACCGACCATCCCCACTCCCACTCCTGCCTGTGAAGAATGGGCTGATCTTTTCATATCTACATGGTTTATGGGGATGGAAAGCCTGAGCCTGGTGTAAAGGATATTCGTAATGTGTCACCCTCAGTGGAGACTTTATAAGGAAGTCCCGCTTTATTGAGCAGTCCAAAAACTACTCGAACTTTATCCTCGTTTAGACTTATCTTTACTTTACTGACCATAGGTCCACTTAGGGTCCAGACATCTGGCGTCTCAGTTGTTCGGACACCCATCAGATCAACAACCACTCGGGGTGGATCAGTTAAATGGAAAATGTTGAAGTTGGCGAGATTGCCATCGGCAAGGATGTAAAATCTCAACTCCTGGTTCATGATCAATGATTGAATGCTCAGAATTTTGCTGGCAGGAAAAAGAGGCTTTCTCTCATCAGCCAGGGAAAATGACATAGACTCTCTCACACTAGACTGAGAATTGCTGGCTGTCTGCCCCATCTTGGCTCTGGATGAAAGGACCTTGATTTCTGATCCGGCAGCCGGCTCAGTCTGTGTTTGCTCAGAGTTTGTGAGTAGATCTGTTTTTTTAAGGTGTATATTGACCTGATTGTGCTCTTGGATAACTCTATAAGGTGTTTCCCGGTTTAAGCCGATTTTCACCCTAATCATGAATGTAGATCCAGCGGTAAAATTCAGGATTTCTATTTTGCTGATAATCTCATTGTCCACTGCGAAGTTAGTTGTTACGGTGTCTGATATTGTATTCGGCAAGTCCACAACAAGCTCTAGGGGGTCGATGGATTTGAAAACTGCGTATGACATGCCATGTGATCCAACGAGAAGGATCTTTGTGGAATCATTCTGTTCCTCTACCACGACATCTCTGAGAACATCCGAGGCGATATTTGTGTTTTCTTTGTCGACCTCTTTAGTAATACGAGCAAAAGAGCTTAGCGATGCACAACCAGCAGAACACATTATGCAGATTATAAAGGCAATGAGAATCCATCCTTGGCTGAGGTTACCCTTTCTCCAATACTTAGATTTGGATTTGAGTCTGACTGAAAGCGGAACAGAGATCAATTCAGTGCTCCTCATATTAGGAATACCCGCTGCAAACCATTCATCTCTGTAGCTGTGATCGCAGAAATCGAGCGAGCCCTCATGCCTCGATAGGGTGACAGGTACCTCAGTTCCAATTAACGGTGCTTCACAGCGCTCGCATTCATTTATTTCTGAGCATTGACGTCTCAATTCGACGCCACCATTTAACCATCTTCTGAGAAAGGGCTGCCAGCAAAACCTTTCATAGAGCTTGAAAAATTTGGTGCAATTACCACCGAAGCGATTCCACAAATTTAGGGGATAAAGAAGGAGCCATAGCCAGACTCTCATCTAATTCTCCTTTTTACGAACTAACCCTAGTACTAACTTGTGCTAATGAGCGCAATGATTAAATCATCTGATACTAATATGTTAACATGTGTTCTTCGCTCGCTTACTTTTGCGACTAAGTACTAACGCAATAGAGGCCTTTGTAATTTGGAAGCTCATTCTTATGAATATGATTTTATTTCTCCCTATTTGAGACTGTTCAATAATTCAGTTCTGGCACAAAGGTAATTTTGACCCTATGTGGATTTTGGTTTAAAAACAAGTGCTTGTAGCCTTCTTTCTGTTGCACGTCATGAACTGCTTAACCAAGACTCAAAAGGGTGTTCAATAATTCATGCTGCTAGACTGAGGGGAAGAAATAAAATAACATCTTGATTTTACATAGAATTACTTGT
>PVMK01136628.1_pt1 | contig 23420 bp, 23 predicted proteins | sample 1853481 | NCBI WGS metagenome assembly PVMK01 (sample SAMN08533507, study PRJNA380276) | Marine sediment metagenome, whole genome shotgun sequencing project. | reverse complement strand
AAACGCAGCACAAACCGATAAGCTAAATCGTCCCAATCCACTTGCTTGGCAATCTTGTGGAATAGCCGCTCAACCATATGCACTTTAGTAAACCGAGCATCGACTTTGACGAAGACATAGGCTTCCTTATTGGCCATACCATCCAAAGTCTCTTGGCATCCCTGCAAGGAATCGTGATCAGGAAATACTGCAACTTTGACAGCCCCGCCACCCTCTCGAATAAAATTCCGTAAATATTCTTGTTGGAGAACACCGACCCAGTCCTCGGCAGCCATGTTAAACAGCGGCCTCTCTTTTCCCTCAGACTTTCTGGCAGACGATTTTTTCGGGACGACCCTAGAGCCAGCCTCAGAACTGGGAGAAGGTGGTGAGACGGTATTGGTGACAGGTTCGGAAGAATGTGCGATGACAAGAGGATCTTTATCTTTCAACGATTGCAGCCGATTTAACGCTTCGATTAATTTACTCATGTTCGTTCCCTACTCTTCGTTCACCACACATTGATGCCAGATCACGGAATCCTGTCTTGTTATCCTATTATTCATCTATGGACAAACTATATTTCAGCCTTACTCTATATGGGAAAATGCAAACTGATTTGACAGGCTTGTGTATACAGCTGCGCAATTCGCGCTTCGGCCACATCGTCATCTTGGATATCTAGAAGGGTGTTCCCTATCTCTCGAAACGAAACACCCAACTCCACCCCATCTAACACTCGTAAGTATAATGGCCACTCATCGCGACATTTTCGCCGCTCAAGATTTCGTCCCACTTGATGTTCTTGCCATTCCAAAAGGTCAGCCTTCACCTTGTCCATTTGCGGTGAGAGGGAGGCTTTAAGATCAAACACAGCGGCCACGCGCCATTCGGATAAGCACAAACTGACTTCTTCGCCACCGCCTAACCAATCCGGACCCTGGCCGAAGTAAATCCGTCCATAATTCGAATCGAACGACAACATCCATGGCTTCGAAATCGCGGGATTCGGAAGGCCGCTCAAGTGATATTTTTCCAACGAATTCGGCATACGCGCTTTAAATGCTGGATGGTCAGGGGAAAAGACTTTCTTCCGGTGACGCGTGGGATAATTCGGATCGTTTGCACAGGCCACATCGTATTCATAGGCCGACTGGTAGTACTTTTCCCAATCCTGTCGATAATCAGTCCGGCGACGAAGAAATTCCCATCGCCAAAAGGTATCATTCAAACTCTCTGGCTGAGGATAGGTCTCCCCATCAGCCCAATTCAGCTCTGCCCCTATTTGGACCTGTTGGCCATTCATGCCTTTTGAAGAATGCCCACTCTCACGCATATCACATCATTTCTTTTGTCTACGACAAAGTAAAATTTTTACTACACGCTCTGGATAAATCAAAAGAACAGATCGTTGTTTGCCCTTCAAGTCCTCTGCCATCTGCCTACCTGACCTAACTTATAGGTTAGGACATACAGCACAAGACGGGAACCCCTGTCTTTACAAAACTGTTAAGGATTTGAAACGTTAAACAGGCAGGTACTACACAACCGAATCAAGGACTTACCCGTGAGTAGGGAAACTGGTTCTTCTCCGTGACCACGATATTCCATGCACCCATCCGAACCAGGAGAGCACAGCCACGCAACAGGCTAAAAAAATCATGGCTAAAACAAAACAGGCTTTCCCTAACATATGGAAGATCCCCCAACGAAGCGGCTCTTCATTCCTGCCATCTATGTTATATATCGGCAGGATTCTGACAAGTCTTTACTCAAAACCAAAAAAATTGCTATCTCAACTCAAACAGGTGACTTTACATACAAATACTACACATGAATGGGTAGCGCTTTCTATCCATGATTCTCCCTAAGGGGAATGTTGAAAAAAGCCGCCAGCGGCGTTCTCGCCTTTTTGCCGTACTCACGTACTGAGAGTACGCTCCGCTCGTCAAAAAGGCTGCGGCCTTGCTGGACGGACTTTTTTGAACATTCCCTTGGTTGCTGACGTTGATTGCCCCTCGGGCATTTACAGGCTATGGAAAGTGAAATATTCAACAGGCCCCTAAGGTGTCAAGCCGAATCTGCAGCCTCAACCTCCTCTCCTGAACTTCAGAATTGGTTAAAATTGAAAGAGGGAAAAGCAGTAATCTCAAGACAAGCAACCTCTTACTTCTTCTCAATCTTCGCCCAAGAATCACGTAGGGGAACCGTTCGATTAAACACAAGTTTCTGATCACTCGAATCAGGATCCAAGCAGAAATACCCTTGACGCTCAAACTGGAATCGACTGCCAACGGTGGCGTGTTTCAAGCCAGGCTCAGCCCAACAATTTCCAAGAATTTGCAAGGAACGTGGGTTAAGAATGGGATGAGAATCCTGTGAAGAGTCTTCTGCATCGGAAGACGATTCCATTAATAACGCCTCATACAAACGGATCTCAACCGGCAGGGCATGCTGGACGGAAACCCAATGGATAGTTCCCTTCACCTTTCGCCCAGCTTGAGGGCCTCCCCGTTTGGTATCGGGATCAAATGTACATCGAATCGCCGTGATCTTTCCGGTTTCTTCGTCTTTTTCTACCCCGACACAACGAATGATATACGCATATCGGAGACGAACCTCTTGTCCGGGAGACAGTCGGAAAAACTTTTTTGGAGGATCTTCACGGAAGTCATCAACCTCAATGTAGATCTCACGTGAAAACGAAAGCTGCCTGGTCCCCTGACTAACATCTTCAGGATTATTCACTGCCTCAACTTCCTCAGTTTGTCCAACCGGATAATTTTCAATGATCACTTTTAGAGGGTGGAGCACCGCCATGACGCGCGGTGCCGAATGGTTCAAATCTTCTCGGATGGCATGCTCTAAAAGTGCCATTTCAATCACACTATCTCGCTTGGCTACGCCTACTCGTTCACAAAAATTCCGAATAGCCTCCGGGGTGTACCCACGACGCCGAAGTCCCTTAAGCGTAGGCATGCGAGGATCATCCCACCCTTTCACCTGCCCTTCCTCGACCAGTTGAAGGAGCTTACGTTTGCTCATAACGGTATGCGCAAGATTCAAACGAGCAAACTCAATCTGCTGCGAATGACAGGAAACTTCACATTCACGCAGGACCCAGTCGTATAAGGGACGATGGTCTTCAAACTCCAACGTACACAGGGAATGCGTGATACCTTCTTGCGCGTCAGAAAGGGGATGAGCAAAATCGTAAGTAGGATAAATACACCAGGCGTCTCCTGTCCGATAGTGTGTGACTTTGCGTATACGATATAAAGCGGGATCCCGCAAATTGATATTGGGGGAGGCCATATCGATTTTGGCACGCAACACATAGGCACCTTCCTCAAATTTCCCTGACCGCATCTTGGTAAATAAATCCAGATTTTCTTCAAGACTTCGTTGACGATCAGGGCTTTCCTTCCCCGGCTCAGTCAACGTCCCTCGATAATCTCGAATTTCCTCTGCCGTCAAGCTATCCACATAGGCTTTGTCTTTCCGGATAAGCTTTACGGCATACTCGTACAACGATTCAAAATAGTCCGAGGCATAATACAGACGAGCTCCCCAATCAAACCCTAACCATCGAACATCCTCCTGAATCGACTGGACATAATCTATATGCTCCTTGGTAGGGTTGGTATCATCAAACCGCAAATTACACAGGCCGCCAAATTCCTGGGCAATGCTAAAATTCAAACAGATGGATTTGGCATGACCAATGTGCAAGTGCCCATTCGGCTCAGGCGGAAACCGGGTATGTACTCGTTGACTAAATCGTCGCGTGTCTTGATCGACAGTGATCAAAGCCCGAATAAAATCGACTGGAGGATGGTGTTCCGAAGATGCCATAGACAAATGAGAGGCTTGAGAATACCGCATGCCACCCATTCTGTCTAGAAATAAACTGGACAGACATGCTTTATTCCTGCAGCGCCTTCAGGCTCTACCAAAATCGATCATAATACTTAAACAAGAGGAAGAAGGCGAAAGGGCTCGGTATTTCTTGGGATGAGAAAATTCACTTTAGAAAATATCATCCTAGAAACGGCAGTAGGGCGCAAAAAAGCTGTATAAGAAATTTACGTGCATAGGGAATTCACAAAATTCGTGGTCACCTTATTGGTGATGAGACATTTTTTGAATTTCCTAGGTGCGTAAAGAGCTTATGCAGACTTTTGTGATCCAACTGCGGTTTCTAGGATCAAGGTGGGGTGGGGATTGAAAACGCGGACAGACGAAAACATGCATCAAACAACCCGAGGGCAGAGATTTTTCGATTTTCCAAATAGCCGACTCTAAACCCTGAGCTTGGCTTGGCGATCGTTACGAGAAGGTTTTGGTGTAGACAAAGTTTTGACGAACAGACACTCCGTCTTTGGAACCTGGACCAGATTTTCCTTGTGAAGCGCCCACTTTTTCTTTTGAGCCCTTTGAGGGATCTTCTTTTTTTGATTTTGATTCGGAAAAATCTTTGGACTTTGAATTTTCACTAGATTCTCCGTCCTCTTGACCCATCTTCAATTGCCTGGCCCACATATTCGGTTGACACACTACGTTGAAATTTGGCGCGGGCACCGAATCATCAATTCGCCACAATTCCAATTCTGTGGCATAAAAATTCACGTCATCTCGTGACACCATATTGAGCCAATCAAAACTCTGGCGGATTTCGGCTGTGATTTCTTGTCCCACGCAAATAATCGCCTTGGCCTCTAATCCGGCAGAATACATGATCAGCTTTCCAAATGCCTCGTGGCTAATACCGTCCAAATGGCCTAACACAATTACATAATGGCCACGTTTAGCATCTTTGGCCAAAACCGCGCCAGGCAACGTATCCAAAGGAATTTCTCCACCAGCAGACTTTAATGATAATTCCAGCGCCTCTCCCAACATCTCCAAAATTTCTTCTTGCTGGAGCCATGAGGCAAACCCATCAACTTCATTGGCCCACACTTCATTTAAATTAATTTTTTTGAGCTTTCCAACTGGTTTTGCCATAACACCCTCAAATTCTCAAAATTGTTGATTCTTCCACAGCTTATTTAAAGAATGTACTAAGCTTATCGACCGCATTAAAAAAAAGTTAAGGCAAAAAGACAAAAGACTCCGTTTCCGGTGAAAAATTCTTGGATCTTCTTCGTGGTTATTGATCCTAATTTTTAAAAACAGGTACAAGATTTTCGTAACGGAAGCATCGATATTTACCTAAATCAAAATGCTTAAATAGCCGATCTCACATATGGCAGTTACTAACTGAAGGTTTATTCACTCAAGGGTTAGCCAGTGATATATTCTGTCTTTCACGGCATAGAAAGGGGTGACAACCCAGAAAGGGCCTGTTGAATATTCCACTCCCATGGCACGTAAATGCGCGAGGGCCAATCGACGTCAGCAGCTAAGGGAATGATCAAAAAAGCATGCCCCCGCGAAGGCGGGGGTCCGTCCAGCAAGGCCGCGAATTGCCTGCTAGATTCCGCAGGGGCTAACCTTTGTTTGACGCGCGGAGCGTACTCTCAGTACGTGAGCACGGCAAAAAGGCGACCTGCCTGCGCGTAGCCGCTTTCAGCCTTCGTAGCCACTTCGGCGAAGGAGGCTCGGCGAAGGCAGGGAACGCCGCTGGCGGCTTTTTTCAACATTCCGAGAAAAGATCTTGGGGTTCTGTGATGTGTCTTCCGAGTAGTAATTGAAAAAGTTGTATTGCATAGAATCACAAAAGTGATAAAATTATTCTGATGTTTAAAGTCTATTCTTTGCCCTCTTAGACATTCAAATTCCATTCAGCACCGGCAGAAAAAAGGAAAACCGTCAGAATGATCGATAAATGGCTAAAGATCATATTGGCAATAATCGCCCTCCTCCTTATTCTCATGTTGGGCAATCCTCCAGTATGGGCAGAAAACCCTTGGGGATTGGGAATCGACTTGGGATTTCTAGCCGATACTGTAGATGACACCATGTTAACCATGAGCTTCCAAGGTGACTATTACCTCGATTCAAAATTTTCTATCGGGCCCCAGCTTTTATTTTCACCTGGTGATGACCTCACCCAACTAACAGTTGCGGGCATTGCGCGCTATCACATTCCCCTTGGTGCCGTGAGTGTGGTCCCCTTTGGAGGCCTAGGATTTGTGTATGCTGATTTAGATCGTGGGCGTACTGATGATGATGTTAGTTATAGTTTCCCATTTGGAGCGACTGCTGCCTTTCATATCAACCGAACCATTTCATTGGCCAGCACACTCATCTTCACCTTCCAGGATCTTGATCTTGACAATCGAAAAAATAGCGACAACTTCAATATTGGCTTATTGTTTGGCTTCCGATTTCATCCCTGAAACAGACGAGATTCTTGCTGGGCACTCCGCTATTTAGCCTGCTCATTCTTCTAATTGTTCCAAATACGTGACCATACGATCCACCGCCTTCGCATTCAACCGTTTCCCATACCATCGAGGCATCACCCGATCGAAATATCCAGGGACGACATAGGCTCCTGGAGTCAGAATGGACTCCTGAATATATTCACGAACACTCTCCGCCGTCCCCTTATAATTCGGATCAGCTAATCGTATTGGTCCATTCATTCCTAAGATTAATTTAGGGCCTTCTCGCCCTTGAGCGTGATCAATGCCCGGAATGGTATGACAGACGGCACACCCTGATTGCACAAAAAGTTTATCAAGAGGTTCATGTCCGGTTGCCAACGGTACATCCAATAAGGTCACCGGTTTGACCTTCTTCTTGAGCAAATCACTTTGGGGTTGAGCAGCCTTCTGCAAGACGGAATCCACCTTCTCGGGAGCAACAGGCCTCATCAACGAATTAAACGATAATGTCGCCAGTAGGCCACAACCTACAACCATAAAAATCAAAAAACTTTCTCGCCCACCAGAAGGCTTGGGCTGTTTCGATTTTTTCATACACCATCCTATCCTGAGGCTTGAGAACAGATTTAAAGCTGTTCTCATCCACTTTCGCTATTGGCTCCTGTACCGAAAGCATGAATAGCCTGTCAATGAAGAATCCAAAGATTGGCCTACTGATTGATTCTTTCCCAATAGGTTCGCCTGAACCAACGCTCAGCACCTTGTATTGTGTGCTTCTTTTTTGGTATCCCCTTTATCATAAAAAGATTGAGCAATACCTAGGAGCCTGTCGGACTTAGGGAATCGAGAGCGAAAAATGGGCTAAGCGAGGGCAGATTGTGACGATTTCGCCGGCCCATAGTAGGACTATGGGCCAAGAAATTGTCGAAATATGGACTGCTTAGACGCTTTTGCAGCCGATTCTTCCTAAGTCCGCCAGGCTCCTAAAACTTGCCACCCAATCACTACCAATAACTGAACGTCCCGGTTTGAATTGTACCCCGTTTCGTCCTCATCCTTTGTTAAGAGGTCCCCACCGGATGACCCTTCTTCCGCGTTGGTGGCCACGCGGAGCCACGCCTCCCAGTATGCCCACCCAACACCGGATTTTTCAGATAACTCCGGAGACCGGGCTGCTCACCAAATGCCATTGGCAACCATCACCCGGCAACAAACCCGCGATCTTGATTATTCATGGACTTGAAGGTTGTACGGAATCTCATTACATGACTGGCTTGGCCCACAAAGTCTGGGGCAAAGGCTGGAACTGCATCCGCATCAATCAACGCAATTGTGGAGGCTCAGAACATCTCACGCCCACGCTGTACCATAACGGTTTAAGCCAGGATTATGGCCAGATAATTCAAGAAATTACCGAAAAAGACGGGTGCCGACATATCTGGCTGGTCGGCTATTCCATGGGTGGGAATCTCACACTCAAACTGGCTGGCGAAATGGACAGCATCCTTCCTGCACTTCAAGGCGTAGCAGCCGTCTCCCCAAACATTCAGCCAGCATCTTGCGTACGTGCACTGCAACGTCCGTCGAATTGGATCTATCATCGTCATTTTCTACGAAGCCTCAAGGCCAAACTACAACGCAAAGCTCAACTCTATCCAGGGAAATGGGACATCTCGCAACTTCCAAAGATCCAGTCCATGTGGGAATTCGATGATATATACACTGCCCCAGACGGGGGATATCAAGGTGCAGAAGACTATTACGCCAAGAGCGCAGCTGAAAACACTCTCAGCTCCATTGCTATTCCTGCCCTCATCATCACGGCACAAGATGATCCTTTTATCCCCTTTGACATTTTTGACAATCCTTCACTGACTGAAAACGCCTTCATCCAATTGCTAGCACCAACACAAGGCGGGCATTGCGGGTTTTTCCAGCATCGCCAACGGCAAGAAGATGCGTTTTGGGCTGAAAATCGTATCGTAGACTGGATTCAACACCAAATAAATACCACCCCCACAGCTCAGATCATCAACTAGGCAAGCCGAGCCACCCTCACCTCCCCCACAACACTCAATTGCCATGACTCCTCTTGCGACCCCACACGCATCTACGGTAGAACCTGAATACAAGGCAGCGGTTCAAAAGAGCACATTGACCATTCCACAATTTGTCGCATTGCTATGAGCCTCAAACCCACAGCATCAGGAAAAGGTATTCTACGGCACCTTCACAAGGCCCAGGAACAATATTTGGAAGGGTGGCTGGGGGCTCCAGCCCATATTCATCATACGGCGCGGCGGATGGCCAATCCACCCATTGAACGTCCACAAAGCCGAAAGGAATTCCAGCAACTGCTTTCCTGCTTAGGCATTGATCCGTCACAGACCGTTCTTGATGAAAAAGTGGGATTCGGCGTGAGGACGGCACCCAATGGAGATCGCTTAATTGCCAAATGGGAAGCTCACACCGAATATTACAGTTATCAGATTTGGCACATTCCACACGCCTCAAATGCCCCGTTGGGATTTGGCCCATTGACCTTTCCTCAGTATGTCTTCCCCTTTTCGCCGTTGGGTCTGGAAATCAATGCCCTCGACATCGTCGTGGCCCCTTCACAAGCCTACGATCACGAAGCGCTGGCCACGCTCTTGCCAGGCCCACAAATCTATGCCAGCCAAGTGTTAGAAGAGGACATTTCCGTCGCCACAAGCTTTACTCCCGATGAACATGGACGAGAACGGTACCTTATCTGGTCACCAGACTCATCACGACTTCTTCCGAAACTTCCACGCCTGATTGATATCCTCATTACATTGGAAAACTATACCCACCTGATTCTCTTGCCCTACAATGCATTTACGCGATCGGTGGATCAAGTCCACATCTATGAACAACGCCATCTGTACCAACGAAGTGTGATCACCAAAGAACTCAAAGATGCCAACCACTCCAGATTACAGCAATGGCTTGAAGGCCTCACACATGATTTTTTAGAAGTGGGACGTCTCGCAGACTCGATGCGCTTTCGCCTTTCAGCGTCGGTTCCCTACGACCGGATCGTCCATAGCAATACTCGGGCCCTTCAGGAACAAGCCCTCCCCTTTTGTCGCACCCTCACAGATTATGTTTACTGGAAAATTACAGGAGTGGCAGATGGGTACCAGCAATTAGTTGGCCGAATTCATGCCTTGGAACAGGATTTTGAAGGAACGATTGCGGTACTTCGCACAAAAGTCGATTTGGTTCTCCAGGAACAAAATCTTGCGCAACAAGATCAAAACATGAAACTCTTGGCCAGTATGGATCAAACCACCAAAAGCCAAGCCATTCTGCAACGCACCGTCGAAGGTCTCTCCGTGATTGTCATCGCCTATTATCTCAGTGGGTTGGCGAATTATCTCTTCAAGGCATTTCATGATGTAGGCTGGCTTCCCAGCTATACCCTCGTATCAGGAATTTTTGTTCCCATTGCTCTGGCACTCTCCTTTGGGCTCATCAGGTGGGGAAAAAATCGCATCCACAAGAACTATCCTGACACAAAGCCTCCTTCCGACTCTGATTCATCAACGTCTCCTTAATTCTTCATCCCCTATCCACCTAAAACGCAGGTTCAGCCTAGAACGTACAACCGGTGTCCACTTTATAGCTTAGGTGTTTATTCTTATTTCTATAACAAAAGACTTATGAGTTTAGGTCAAATAGCAATTGACCGAAAAGAATATCAACACAAAATCCATACCCGACTCTCACCTTTTGTTCCAAGAAGGCCGCCTATGAAAAGTGCCGAAGAACTGGTAGAACATTGCTCCTCACTGGTGTCTTTACCCGAGGTCTACTTACAAGTCAAAAAAGTTATCGACGATCCGGAGTCCACGATGGCTGATCTCGCAGCAGCCATCAGTATCGATCCCGGCATGACCGCCGTGGTGTTGAAACTCGTCAACAGCGCCTTTTATGGCATGCCGCGAAAAGTAGAAACCATCTCCCGAGCAGTAGGCATTTTAGGCATGCAGCCCTTACATGACTTGGTGTTAGCCGTATCCGTCACCAAATCCTTTTCTGGTCTGTCCCAACAAGTCATGAATATGAACATATTTTGGGCAAACAGTTTTTTTAGCGGTTTAGCCGCCAGGGAATTGGCAAGAAAGTGTTTTCTGGTCGATAGCGAGCGAATGTTTGTGGAAGGGTTGCTTCGAGATCTGGGCCATCTTTTGCTCTACCAATACCTCCCGGAACAAGCCGAAGAGGCCATGAAGACATCCGACAATACAGGGGAACCCATTCATACGACCGAACAAAAACTGCTAGGCTTCGATTACACCCAAGTTGGAAAAGCACTCGTTGACACCTGGCAATTACCGAAAAATTTAGGGGAAGCCATTCGCCATCAAAACAATCCAAATGCCACGCCCGATTATCAATTCGAGGCCGCATTGCTCAACATCGCGAGTGCACTGACAGAAGGGTTTCAATCGCCCAATGGTCAAGGCAACTGGGAAACGTTGATAGCCCCGGAATCTTGGACACTTACTGGGCTCGATGAAGACAGCATCAAAATGTGTATGTTAGAGGCCGGCAACCAACTCTCCTCTATGTTAGACCTCATGGAAGAGGCCAAATCTCGCGTAGCGTAACCTACCTAAAGAATGAGTCCTTTTCCTCCTTCACCACATAAGAAGAACCAATAAGCAGGCGTAAGGGAAGCCATAAGCCAAACACGCAACATCAATGGCTATGCAAAAACGAAGGAAGGAAAGCTTGCTCATGGCTCAAGCAACCACCTCGACAGTGACCTACACTAATACGCCGTTGGTGGATGTCACCTGTCAATTGACCTTTCCACAAAATCTGAAAATCTCCGCCGCCCCTCCCGTCGGATTCCAGGAAAAAGTCAAAGACATGTTCCCCATATTTGCGCTTACACAAGATAAAACCGCCTACAATTTCATGAGTACCGATCAACGGTGGCAATTGGTTCTAGGCAAAGGAGCCCTGACGTTGGTGGCCAGGCAATATGACGGATGGAAGAATTTTTCCAAATACCTGCAAGGAGCCATAAGCGCATTAGAACAAGAATATCCACCCCAGTTTTTCTTGCGCGTAGGCTTACGATTTCGCAACATCGTTCGCAAATCGGCATTAGGGGTGACGGACAAGGAATGGAATCAACTGCTCCAAGCGAAATGGACAGGCGATTTGGCATGGGCAGGGACAGCCGGAGAAATGAAAGCCACACACAGTGAAGTCTTGATGGGTTTAATGGTGGGAAGGATTTAGTCTGAGTGCGCCATCGGTTGGTCCCCATCGCTCAGCCGATTCAGGAAATGGTCTACCTCATGATCACGACTTTTTCGTAGATGGTCAATTCCCCATGTCTGAGGTACCGAAAACACTCAACGATAATACCCAATCTGCTCAACATGTCATCGAACTGTGGGTCACCGACACCCTCCATCAAGCCATGAAACCCAAGGTCTGAAGACATACAGCGCTTTTGGAATGCGTCCACAGGCTTCAAGATTACGCAAACTATTTTGCGCAACCTGTCTCCGCATTCCTTCCCGGGTTACTCCGAAATGCCTACAACCTCCAACTCAATGGGTAGGCCGGCAATAGAACCTTCCTGAGTCCACTGCCCAACCTGATTCCGTCCGGCCTTCTTCGCAGCATACAACGCCTTATCTGCTTGATCAATCAATTCTAAGGGACCCGTTGCTCCCAGCGAGAAACACGACACTCCAAAGCTCAAGGTAATTCTGTTGTCTCCGGTGGTCCGCACAGCTTGACTGGCACGAGCCACAATGGCAAGACGAAGGCGTTCTGCAGCTTTGGCGACTCCTTCAGGACCTTGTCCGGGTAACAAGATGCAAAATTCTTCTCCTCCATATCGACCCATAATATCGGTGGGACGAATCGTCGTAGAGAGAATCTTGGTGACCACCTGAATCACCTGATCTCCCACGGCATGTCCAAATCGATCATTAAAGGATTTAAAATAATCGATATCGGCCATGATACAGCCAAAATCCGTTTCCTCGGAAGAACTCACGTCATAAAGATCTTCCAAGGCTTCGAACAACGCCCGCCGGTTAAAAGTCCCGGTGAGCGGATCGCGCATCGCCAGACTCTCCAAAGCCGCCTTTGAGGACTTCAAGGCACAGATCCTTTCTTCAAACTTCGTGACATCCGCAAGTGAGACCAATACACCCTTGACCTGTTCCTGCTCATTGAGAATGGGCGTGCAATTCACACGGAATTTTAAAAATTCTCCTGCGGCGTTCAAAAGCATGATGGGAAAATCCAACTCCTCGCACTTCTCTTCCCGCGCGGTCTTCCATGGTAACGTGGGCAACAAAGGAGCCGGAGGAACCCATGCCCAACTATATTCATCAAGTCGTTTACCCACCAGTTCATTAGGATCCTTCCCCACAATATTACCGAACGCGCGATTGGCAAGAACAATCCGTTCACCATTATCCAAGACCACTATCCCCTCATTCAGCAAATCAAACGCCGCCTTCACCCGCATTGGCACCACGGAACTGGGATTCAGCTGACGCAGCATTCGTTTCATAAACAAAAAATAGCTCATAAACAATGTACCACCAGATCTCCCATAAGAAGAATACTGAGGGTAAGAGAAATCAGCCCGAAACTGATCCAAGGTAGTGGAGTGGAAGGTTTCATAAAGATTTGGTAGTAGAGTCAGAGGAGGCCAATGGCAGCTCCTTCCCTCCTCCCTGAAGAATTTGTTCTAAGCCTTGGCGCTCCTGGGCTTCCAGCTTTACCGCTTCTTGCGCCAGCCGAATCCATGATTCTTTCTCTTGTGTAGTCATACCCAAAATGGGAACTGGATCAAAAAAATGCCACAGTGCCCAGGGCTGCGCCATCAAACATAATGGGTACTTCAAGAGCAAAAATTGTCCCAGTCAATCTGGCAGCTTGTGGTTCTTGGATTGAGTTGATCGTTCGCTTTTTATGGGCAATAGATTTCTCCGGCTTCATGTCTTTACCTGCTTCAATCGTAGCGGGCTTATAATGCATTTTTTCATCCGCATATCTTCAATCTTTGCGGGAATTTGAAGGCCGGGATTTTCGCGTCCTGGATTGCTCCAATAGCCTTGGGGGCCCATGATCTATCAATAGAGTTACCTCCTAGGGAAGAGGGTCTCTCATATCCTTTTTCGGTTTTTGGCAAGCTGTCTTGACGCTAATTACGGAAAATTTCCTGTGTTATTTGGTATTACCTGATAGTTGGTGAAGGTTTATCAAAATTATTACAGCAATTTAGATTGGGGGGGGGATTATAATTTGGCATTGTTAATTTAATAGATATTCCAGTTCCCCATTCCACTTGGCCATCAGGAGCTGGACGGAATACTCCAACATCGTTTCGCTTTTGCTATAACACTTTGTTTTCCGGCGTAGGCGTGCCAGAAAATGCCGGAATAAACTATTGTAGCCTTCGACCGTGAAGGTTTCTGCCTTGGACTGCACGTGTTTCTCTGGCGGCACGAAGTGCTCATACGGCTCCCAATAGTCCGTCATGACCTGGGCAATCAACGAGCTTTTGATAGTGTCCCATAATTGTTCGCCGGTCACGACGCCTCGGATCCCAGTGACAGCATGGAGGAAGCGCTTCCCAAGTCGATCAACAGCAATCCAGATCCAACAATAGTTTTTTTATGCCCCACATAGCTATGCATTTCATCCATTTCGACGATGTGGGCGGCGGCACGCTTGATCTGAGCCACATCTTCTCCCAGGGCTTTGATCCACTGATAGATTGCCACATGACTAAACCCTAGGACTCGACCGATCGACCGAAAGCCCAGGCCTTCCAAGTACAGAGTCACGGCCATGCGGCGCTGTGCGGCGGTCGAGATATCGGACTTGTGGGCAACCGTATACAAATACCGGCAGGCTTTACACTTGTAACGCTGTCGTCCATTAAGGACGCCAGTTTTGACTCGGGCAGCACTGGAACATCGTGGACAATTCAACATAGGCACCTCCCCCAAATAGAAGAAGGCGAGCTTACCAAATATCTACTAAATTAACAATGCCAAATAGAATTCATCCAAAGTCAATGCACAACACCCATATTGCTCACCCCGGTTAATCGCTCCGGGATCCCACCGGCTGATGGACTCCAGGGCGTTCAAGATCAGGTCGGGTGTGAAGTCCCTGTCCTGATTCCTCCCGCCCACGAGTTGTGCCATACGGCGGGCATCAAACGATTGCCGATCGTATGCATCAATCCCAACAGCGTCCCAGCTCTCCAGTTTGTTAAATTGAGTGAACGACTCCTCGACTTCTTTCAGGAAGATGGTTCTGAGGCTGCACGAAACCGACGAGGCAAGGACCGACGAAAAACCGATCGTCGAGACCGAGGAGGCTGGTGACACCAACCCTCTTTCACTTCTAATTTTTTCTCCCTTCGACTCCTTTCAGAATACGCGGGGCTGCAAGACTGCCTGTGCGAATCCTTTCTTGACTGAATCAATGGCGGGCATGTGGGCAATGCAGTTTAACCCGGCGGAAACCCAGTCATCATGCCCGCAGATGTCAACAGGCAGCCATTTTGGCTTTCTCAGCCCCCCTCTTCCTTTTGTCATACCTGGCTGTCTGTGGCCGGCATCCATCCGGATGAAAAGCGAACCTGGATTCCCGCCAGAAACATGCGGGGATAACAGGGGAAATTCTCGATAAACAATGTAAGGAATGACGGTCCCAGATAAATTCCCCGATTCACACTGTCGGGAAGCATCGAGCGAAGGAAGAGAACTTTTTTGCCACGTTCATTTAAGGTTGGTAGTGTTTGGAGGAACTTTTGAAAAATTGGATGCGTTGGGGGGTAGGTGAACATTAAGGACCCCGTGATTCCTTCAGAGGAAAAGGAGTATCCTTGACATGTCAGCAAGCTTGGAATATTTAAACTAGTCTGTTAAATGTATTTTACTCATGAAAATTTCCCATTCCTGAAAAGATCCTAGAATCGAAGAAGTTCCACAAGAGGTCATTCATGAAATCTCAACCCGCCACAGAGGTGAATGTTTTTCATGCAAAAACCCATTTATCAGCCTTATTGCGTGAGACCGAAAAGGGGCGGTCCTTTTTGATCAATCGACGAGGAAAACCGGTGGCCTGCCTAGGACCTCCTCCCGGTTCCAATGAAGATACGGACATTGCTGCTATTCACAAAACACTGCAATCTATACGGCGGGAAATTCCTGGATCAGTGAATGTTCGGAAACTTATCGAAGAAGGGCAGCGGAAATAATGGCCTGGGGATTGTAGAAAAGAAGCGAAACAGAGCAGGATTTTCCTCGGTGTTTCTCTCCTGAATGGTCTTTTCCCACATTTGAAAATACTTCTGAGAGTGGAAAAGGGGACGTTATCCTCTTGCGTGATCGCCTCCATCCACTCCCATGGTTGGTACCCTAAGAGGTGCCACAGACTTTTTTCGAGTTTCGTGATGATTCCATAAAACTCAAAAGGACAAAAGGGAACCATCCACTTTGTGTCTTGCTCTTTCTCTTTCTCAACACTGCCAGCTTTGGTGGCATGTTGCAATTTATTCTATCGGCAGATTCTTCTGCGGTAGTTTTCCGAAACAGGATGAAATATAATGAATCACACAAGTTTCATAAACCTCAACGCACTGCTATCTCATGAGAGGGGATAAATCATGTTAAAGATTCACAAAAACCTTGTCCTTGATGAAAGCAGCAAGCCTATAGCTGTTCAAATTCCTATCGCGGAGTTTGAACATAGAGAAGAAGTCATAGAAAATTATGGCTTATCAACATTGATTGATGAGGTACAGCATGATGAACAACTTTCTGGCAAGGATGCCCAACACTATTATCAATCATTGAAAGAGTAATGTGGAACATTTCTTATACAAAGCGATTCTGAAAGAACTTTCTAAATTGCCCCACCAAATCCAAGGTCAGGCTGAAAAAATAGTGTTTCAAGAATTGACCTCTACGAATCCCTTCAATCTAGAATACCTAGAACATATGACAGGGTATCACGATAAATACAAAATCCGGATTGGAAAATATCGGATAGGGATAACAATTGACAAATCTCAAAAAATTGTTGATTTGCCAACGCATTGCTCACCGTTAAGACATTTACAAAATCTTTCCCTAAAATCCCATCAATTTCATAACTATCGTAAATGAAGAACCCCGCAGCAAGCTGACGGGGTATCGAAGAGTTAGAAGAGTTTCAGTTGTTGGGTATCTTCTTTGGGATAACCCTGCCGTTGGACATGCCGTTCCACCTCTAACAGAACCTTCCGGTACTTGACCGGAAAGACAATATGGTAATGGATTTGCCATGCACAATGAGAACTCTTTCGCACCTTATTTTCATCTTGCAGTTTCACGCCTCATGAGGCGTAGCAAAGAAAGAGGACCCCGTAGCAAGCTAACGGGGAATTATCAAGTTAAAATCCAAAGAGGCCGCCGATGCGGCTAACCAGGCTAAGAGTGCCTTCCTGGCCAATATGAGTCATGAGATCCGCACGCCGATGAATGCCATTCTGGGTTTCACGGAACTGCTCAAACGTGGCTTCGGACGTGATTCGGCCGAAACCCACAAACATCTGGAGATTATCCATTCCAGCGGAAAGCATTTGCTGGAACTTATTAACGACATTCTGGATCTCTCGAAGGTCGAGTCAGGTCATCTGGAGATAGAACGAATACGATTCAATCCCTATCGCGTTAGCCGGGAAGTGGTGCGGGTACTGCGCGGCAGGGCTAGCGAGAAGGGCATCGGACTCGAGCTCCAAATACAGAATGACGTCCCTGAGACCATTAGCGGTGACCCGGGACGGATTCGTCAGATCGACACTAACCTCGTGGGGAATGCCGTGAAATTCACCGAGCATGGCGGCGTCACAGTGACGGCGCATGACGAACGACTGGCCGGGGATACCCTTCAGTTTCATAGCGATATCGCAGATACCGGTATTGGGATGAGTCCGGAAGCCGCGAACCGAATTTTTGAAGATTTTGTCCAGGCCGATGTATCGGTCACCCGAAAATTTGGCGGGACCGGTCTTGGAGTATCCATCAGCCGCAAGTTCGCACAGGCTTTAGGTGGCGACATTACCGTCGAAAGTGAGCCAGGTGCCGGTAGCATGTTCAGAGTCTCCCTTGATGCCGGCAGTGCGATGGAAGTGGCATGGGTGACTCCCGAGCAGGCCTTAGCCGTCGCCGATCTTCCCCGGATGCAGGAACGCGCTGACTGGGTCTTTCCAGCAGCACGGTCCTGGTCGTAGACGATGGTCCGGAGAATCGCGAATTTGTCAGGGTAGTGTTGGAGAAGTATGGGCTGACGATTGACGAGGCCGGCAATGGTCACATTGCCGTGGAGATGGTTACCGCCACCGATTACGACCTCGTCCTCATGGATGTGCAGATGCCCGAAATGGACGGCTTGACCGCGACTAAGTTGATGCGCGACCACGGCTTGCAGACTCCCATCATTGCGTTATCCGCCAACGTCATGAAAGGCTTTGAACAGGAGTTATTTGACGCGGGGTACACCGACTATCTTACCAAACCGATCGACCTTGACCGCTTCATGTCCAAGCTGGCTGAACTGCTCAATGCCGAGCCGAAACAGGAAACGTTTACCGAATCGATCATGTCGGAATCGACCCAAGAACCAGCAACCCGGGTCGAGGATTCTTCGCCAATTGTGTCCAGGCTTGGTGCTAATAATCCCAGGTTTGCCAAGTAATTGCACGATTTGTGAGCCGTTTGGAAGAACAGCTGCCTGCGATGGCTGAGGCCTTCTGGGCCCAGGATTTTGAATCGGTTGCCAAATTAGCCCATTGGCTAAAGGGAGCGGGTGGAACTGTAGGATTTGACGTGTTTTACGAGCCGGCCAGCGAACTTGAATCGGCCGCCAAAGCGATGGATTTATTAGCCATTGAACGACAACTTCAACAGATTCGTGGGTTGGCGGGGCGTATTGTTATCGAAGATCAGCTTGCCACCGTAAGCGATGCCCCTCAGGCACATTGAGGGAGTGCCATCTGACCTCTACAAAGGAATAGAGGAAAAATCGTGTCCCTTAGGATTCATCTTGGAAGGACCGACAGGAAGGGAGTGGAACTGCCATGAGCGACCATCTCCGGTGCGGTTCAACCTTGACCCTGGGCTTCTCGACATCATAGGAATGGCATAAACAGCAACTCTTACTCCGAGAGTCGAATATCGATTTAAGGATAAAGAAAAGATAAAGATATGATGAGTGAGAACAACAGGGAATCAGGTAGCTTCGTTCAAGGTTCGCCCGAATCATTGGGCAAAAGTGAATCGACCAGTATGATGACCCTGCCTAATGAATTGAGAAGCGAATCCGACACCTTTTCCCAAGCCACCATCATGATGGTCGACGATGAGGCCACGACCATGGAAGTCATGCAAGCCTTTCTGGAAGATGCTGGGTATCAGCGCTTTGTGCTCGTGGAAGATTCGCCCCGTGCCATGGCGAAAATTGAAGAGTTTCCGCCGGACATCCTGCTCCTTGATCTAATGATGCCCGAGGTTTCAGGATTCGAAATCTTAAAGCAGATAAGGGCTCATTCGCTGGTGGGGCATTTACCTGTCATTATCCTGACCTCTTCATCGGATGCTAAGACCAAACTCAAAGCTCTTGACCAGGGCGCTACGGATTTCCTGTCCAAGCCGGTGGATCCCAGTGAATTGATACTCCGGGTTCGCAATACGCTTGCAGCTAAGGCCTATCAAAACCAACTCGCCTACTATGATTCCCTCACAAAATTACCAAACCGGAGTTTGTTTCTTGACCGGTTAGGCTGGTTCCTACAGCGCGCAGAACGCCAAAACGAAAATCTTGTGATGTTTCACATCACTCTCGACCAGTTTAAGCGTGTGCACAATACCTTGGGGCCGCAGGTTGGTGATCAAGTGATCATGCAGATTTCTGAGCGGGTCAGTTCCTGCATCAGGATTTCCGATGTGTTTGGGCATGTGACAAATCGTGTTAAAGAGGTGGATAACTTGTTTCGCGTTGGTGGTGATGAATTTTCGCTGTTATGTCCAGCTATGGGTCATGCAGAACATGCCATCAAGTTGGCCACCCGGATTCTGAAGGTCATGGAACACCCGTTCGATGCCAATGGTACCGAGGTGTTCATTTGGCCCAGTATCGGTATCGCCACTTATCCTGAGGACGCTAAGGAAATGACACAATTGATTCAGTGCGCCGTAGGAGCAAGTAACCAGGCCAATGCTCATGGAAAGGGGGCCTTCTATTTTTATTCGAGCGACCTCAATGCCCAAAGCATGGAACGCCTGCAAATGGAGGCCGACCTGCGCCAGGCCATCGAGAGTGAGCAACTCGTATTGCACTATCAGCCCCAGGTCGATGTTAAGAATGGTCAGATACAAGGGGTCGAAGCGCTGGTTCGCTGGCAGAAACCTGACGGGAGTTTTGTGTTTCCCGATCACTTCATCCCCCTGGCCGAAGAGACCGGCCTGATCTTGCCACTTGGTGAATGGGTACTTAAAGAGGCTTGCGCTCAATGGGCACGCTGGCAGACTCAGGGAGTAACAATGCATGTCTCGGTGAATCTCTCGGCGAAACAATTCCATGCCAATAATCTCGTTCAATTTGTGATGGATACCTTGAAGAGTCACGCCATGGATGCACAGTATTTAATGCTTGAACTGACTGAAAGCCTGGTAATGGAAAATCCCGAACAAGCAGTGGAAACCTTAAACCGACTTATCGGATTGGGAGTCAAACTCTCCATCGATGACTTCGGGACTGGTTATTCCTCCCTTAGCTATTTGAAACGGTTTCCTCTTCATGAATTGAAGATCGACCGCTCGTTCTTAAAGGATATGACGAACAACCCGGGAGACTGTGCGTTGATCTCGGCTATGATTTATTTGGCTCATGAATTTAACCTGAAGGTGGTTGCTGAAGGCGTAGAGGAACAAGGACAACTTGATATTCTTGCCAGGCTGGATTGCGATGAATACCAGGGGTATTTCTTTAGTCGACCTATCAGCGCACTGGACCTCGTCCCGATGCTTTCTGAACTCAGCGCTGGCGTGATGACGTAAGGTCTGATTGAGGGCAATGAGGGAACCATAGGAGCACCCATGCTAATAAGGATGGCGACCGAAAGTTTGCCAAATCATGAATAGCGCACTGGCTCAATATCAAGATGTATTTGTGGGACGTCAACCCATCCTTGGACCAACCTTAAATACGATTGGCTACGAAGTACTCTACAGAAATTGCGACGTGGGCCAGGCCATATTTACGGACGAGACTGTGGCGACCGCGACGGTTCTTCTCAATACGTATCTGGATATTGGGCTTGAACATGTGGTGGGTTCACATTTGGCTTTCCTTAATATTCCCAAACAATTCATTTTAGAACGCTATTGCGAAGCACTTCCTAAAAATCGCGTTGTCCTCGAAATCCTAGAAAATGTTGAACCTACTCCAGAAGTTCTGGAAGCTCTCAACTCGCTTTCAATGCAAGGGTACACCATTGCCCTGGATGATTTTGTGTACAACGATCGCTTTAAGCCATTTCTAGATATCGCGAATATTGTCAAAATCGATGTATTAGGGAAAAGCCAAGAACAAATACAACAAGAGGTAGCACCCTTACAAAATTCTCGCTTTCGCCTCCTGGCCGAAAAGGTCGAAACGAGAGAAATGTATGAACTGTGCAAAACATTAGGATTTTTTTACTTTCAAGGCTATTTCTTTTTCAGACCCGACATTATCCATTGCCGTGGAATTCCATCTAATCGTGTGGCACTTTTAGAATTGATGGGCAAAATACAGGATCCGCATATCCCATTTGAAAGATTAGTTGAACATATTCGTAACGATCTCTCTTTGAGTTATAAAATTTTGCGATACGTCAATTCAGCGTATGTGGGGCTCCCCAAACGAGTTGAGTCCATTGATCATGCGGCCTGCATGGTGGGCATCGACCGCATTCGAACCTGGGCTACCCTGATCATCATGGCTAGCGATAAGACCAAAGCTCACGAAATCTTAGTGATCGCCTTAGTGCGAGCCAAAATGTGTGAACGGTTGGGGCATCGACTGGGGTCAACGACACCAGAAAAATTTTTTACAATGGGTTTGCTGTCGGTGATGGACGCCTTGTATGAATCGTCCATGTCAGACATTCTGGAAAAGCTCCCATTGCCTGAAGATATTATGGAAGCGCTAATTAACAAAACAGGGGATATGGGGTTGGTCCTCTCTTGCATGAAGGCGTATGAAGAAGGTGAATGGATGGAACTGAAACACTTGCAATTGGACCCGGGAATTATTCGAGATTATTATTTGGAAGCCATCGATTGGGCCAACCACTTCTCTCCAATGATTGCGTAAGGCAACCCCAGCTTTACGCCTTTCCTTATTCCTTTTCTCTGCCGCACATTCCATCGTTCAGAAGTCCAGGGCTTTCTTCATCAAGGCTTGGTAACCTGGCCAACAGAATATGCGCTTCAAGTAGGCACGCCCACTTCCACATGCTAAGATATTGGCCTTTGAATCTAAACACGGACTTCATTCGCCAACACATTTCTGTTTCCCGAATTCTATGCCAGACCAAATATTCCAATGACCTTTATTCCCACTTCCCACATTTCGCCTCTCCAGCCTTCTATAAAGACACCCATTAGAAGACAATCACTTCCTCCCTGGTTTAAGGTTCAATTACGAACAGGCCCTCATTACAAAGAACTCCGGCAGCTCGTCAAGACGCACCGTCTCCATACAATCTGTGAAGAGGCTCGTTGTCCGAATCTATGGGAATGCTGGAATAATCGCACGGCGACATTTCTTATTCTTGGAGATATTTGCACGCGACGTTGCCATTACTGCTCTGTCTCGACCGGTCGACCGTTAGAGCTCGATACGGAAGAGCCTCAACGTGTCGCAGATGCAGTCAAGCTATTAAAGCTTCGGCATGCGGTCATCACTTCAGTCAATCGTGATGATTTACCAGATGGAGGGGCAACGGTCTTTGCAGAAACGATTGAGCGAATTCGACAGGTGAACCCAACCTGCACGATAGAAGTCCTTATTCCTGACTTTCAAGGCCATGAAGAAGATTTAGCCAGGGTCATCGGTGAGAAACCCGAAATCCTCAATCACAATATCGAAACGGTCCCCCGCCTCTTTCCTTCCATTCGACCGCAAGGAAAATATGCTCGTTCCCTTAAGGTACTTCAATGGGCTCAAGAAATGGGTGCTCGAACCAAATCAGGCCTGATGGCAGGATTAGGAGAAACAGAGGAAGAAATTCGAAACGTCATGAACGATCTTCGAACGGTAGGCTGCGAGATGCTCACGCTCGGACAATATCTTCGCCCGACGTTAGAACATGCACCGGTTGTTCGATTTTACACACCTGAAGAATTTGCAGGGTTGAAACAGGAAGCCTTAGCTCTGGGATTTCAGCATGTTGAATCCGGCCCTCTCGTCCGAAGTTCCTATCACGCTGAACAACAAGCCTCTCGCACCCTTGAACCCTAACTATTCGAGAGCTAGCAATTCATCACGTGCCGATAGTCATTTTAGCGCTGGGCAACAGACTCTGGAAATTTCTTCCGCTATTTACAGGAATGTTGTTTGAGGCCCGGAAGGAATTAGGCTTTTGCGCTAGAGCATCTAAATACAAATGCTCGCACAAGTTTCGAAGCGTCACAAAATCAACAACGGTACATTCATGAGAACAGTTTTCACACCTCACCATTGGCCTCCCCTCCAATACGTGGTATAACCCCAAATAAAGCGGAGGTTCGAACACTTCAAGGTTCTCACCCTATCTCCCCCAAGTGACAAAGTGAACGCCCTGAAATGCCCGACCCTCCCGCATTCTTGATTTACCGCACCCGTCTCTCTCTATTTCTCGTTAACGAATAATCAACGCATGCCCATCGCTGGTAGAAATCAAAGCTTGTAGCATTTGACCAGGCTCCTTTTTCCCGTTGGGGAAGGCCGTATCCCGCCCAATCTCTACTCGAATCGGTTGCTTTGTCGCCTTTCCTTCAACCACATACACAT
>PVMK01125455.1_pt1 | contig 23421 bp, 21 predicted proteins | sample 1853481 | NCBI WGS metagenome assembly PVMK01 (sample SAMN08533507, study PRJNA380276) | Marine sediment metagenome, whole genome shotgun sequencing project. | reverse complement strand
CTCGGGAGTCGTATGTGCGGACGGCAGTGAGTTCGCTGCACGCAGCGTCGTGCTCACAGCTGGCACGTTCCTGCGTGGCAGCATTCGGATCGGTGTCGAGAGGGAGTACGCTGCGGGAAGGGCGGGAGACGCTCCTTCCGTGGCGCTGGCAGATCAGTTGCGCGACCTGGGGTTGGAGGCGCAACGCTTCAAGACGGGCACACCACCGCGTGTGGACGGCCGGAGTGTGGACTTTGACCGCCTGGAGCGCCAGGACGGGGAGGAGGACGGATATCGCTTCTCGCACTGGGAAGCGAGTGGAGGGCTCGCGAGGCGGCCATGCTGGATCGCGCGCGCGGGTGAGAAAGTAAAGGAGATCGTCCAATCCAACCTGGATCGATCGGCATTGTACGGAGGGGTGCTCGCTTCACAGGGGCCGCGGTACTGTCCGTCGATCGAAGATAAGATCGTCAAGTTCCCTGAGGCGAGTGGACACAAGGTGTTTCTCGAACCGGAAGGGTTGGAAACCTCAGAGCTGTACGTAAACGGCCTCTCCACGTCGTTACCTCCGGACGTTCAGCGTGAGTTCCTGTGTGCGGTGCCGGGCCTGGAGAACGCTCGCATGACGCAGCCCGGCTATGCAATCGAGTACGACTTCTTCCCTCCTCTGCAGCTCAGGCGAACGCTGGAGCTCAAGTGCTTGCATGGACTGTACCTGGCGGGTCAAGTCAACGGCACGACGGGTTACGAAGAGGCCGCCGGACAGGGAGTGGTCGCGGGAGTGAATTCGGCGCACGCAGCGCTTGAGCGGGAACCGTGGATACCCGGGCGGAATGAAGCGTACATCGGGGTGCTCGTGGACGACCTCGTGACGTGTGGAGTAGACGAACCATATCGGCTGTTCACGTCACGAGCTGAATTCCGGCTGATGCTCAGACAGGACAACGCGCTGATGCGCATGGGCCCGGTCGCGGAGCGGCTTGGTCTGCTGTCGGAGCAGGAGCTGGAGCGTCTGGACGGACACCTGGAGGACCTCGAGCGGACCCGCAGATGGATTCGAGAGGAGCGGATCGATCCTGCCGAAGCCAACGAGTGGCTGGTTGACCGAAGTAGCAGCCCGCTTACCGAGCGACAGCCACTGGACCGTGTCGTGCGCCGGCCCGAGGTGAGGCTTCGGGAGCTGGTGGCGGAAGACGGTCCCGTTCGGGATCCGGGCCTCGGGCTTGATGCGCTCGCGGTTGTTGAGATGGAGGTGAAGTACGACGGCTACATTCGTCGCGAGGAAGAACGAGCGGCTGCTTTGGCCGAGCGGGAGGGTTTGCTGCTGCCTCCGGATGCCCCATACCTGGACTTTGGGTCGTTGTCCCTTGAAGCGCGGCAGAAACTCTCCGCCGTCAGGCCGCAGACCGTGGGGCAGGCGGCACGCATTCCAGGAGTGTCTCCCTCTGATCTGCAGAACCTTCTCGTGGAGGTACGGAAGCGCGGACAGAGGCTGGGTGCCGGAGACTGCGAGATCACTTGAGTGCTGTTGTTTCACGTGCAACACAGGAGCGGCGGAGTCGCAAGATGTTTCACGTGCAACATCGATTTCTTGGCTCACGCACGGACCCGCCGTATATTCCTCGCCCCCACGGAACAGGAAGGCCCTCACCGAACGGGCTGAGGTTCTCGAGGCGACGCTGCCCCAATACGGAGGTGGCGGTAACTTGTTTAGTGACAACGTTTTAGCGCGGAGTGCGGATGTCGCGTGTCATCGCCATAGCTAACCAGAAGGGCGGAGTCGGCAAGACCACCACCGCCATCAACCTGGGTGCCTCCCTGGCGATCGCGGAGAAGAAGACGCTCGTCATCGACTGTGATCCGCAGGGCAACGCCTCAAGCGGCCTCGGGATCGCCAGAGAAGGCGGCGCGCCGGATGTGTACGACTGTCTCGTGGATGGGCAGGCCCTGGAAGACGCGATTCGGCCAGCAGTCCACTTCCCCCTGCTGGATGTGGTCCCGGCGAGCCGGGATCTCGCCGGAGCAGAGGTCGAGTTGATCGAGCGACCACGGCGGGAGCGCGTACTGCGCGAGCTCATGGAGCCGATCCGGGACCGATACGAGTACGTCCTCATCGATTCTCCTCCCTCCCTCGGCCTGCTCACGCTGAACGCCCTTGTAGCGGCAGACACCGTACTGATCCCTATCCAGTGCGAGTTTTACGCTCTCGAGGGGCTGAGCCAGCTGCTCAACACGGTGCGGATCGTTCAGCGGAGCATCAATCCGGAACTGGGCATTGAAGGGGTGCTGCTGACGATGTTCGACTCACGCCTCAACCTGTCCAAGCAGGTGAAGGGAGAGGCGGAAGAGTACTTCGGGGCAAAGGTCTTCAAGACCTGGATTCCCAGGAACGTTCGGCTCGCCGAGGCGCCGAGCTTCGGACAACCGATCGCGCTGTACGATGTGCTGTCGACCGGTGCCCGGGGATATCTCAGCCTGGCGTCGGAAATCGTGCGCCGGGACGAAGAGAGGAAGGAGGCCGTCGTTGCCCAAACCTGAAGCACGGCGCCTGGGCAAAGGACTGGGCGCCCTTCTGGGGGAATACCTGGAAGAGCCGGCATCCGGCAAAATGCCGATCCGGGAAATCGAGGTAGGCCGTATCCGACCGAACCCATTCCAGCCGCGCAGGCAATTCGAGGGCGAGGCCCTCGACGAGCTCGAGGCGTCGATTCGTGAAAACGGATTGCTGCAGCCCCTGGGTAGTCCGGCCGGCCGGTCGCGACTTCGAGCTGGTGGCGGGCGAGCGTCGGTGGCGAGTGCTCACGCGTCTCGGCTGGGAAAAAGCGCCCACGATCGTCAGGCCACTCAGCGACGAGCAGATGCTGGTCGTGGCACTCGTGGAGAACCTCCAGAGGGAAGATTTGGGCCCGCTCGAGGAGGCCGTCGGTTACCAGCAGTTGATCGACGGCTTCGGTCTCACTCAGAAAGAGGCGGCGAAGCGGGTGGGACGGGACCGCTCGACCGTGGCGAACGCGCTGCGGCTTCTCACGCTTCCCGCTGCAGTTCGTGACCTGCTGAACGACGGGGCGATCACCGCCGGGCACGCCCGGGCCATTCTGTCGGTCGAGGGAGCGGCCGCTCAGGTTGCGCTCGCGCAGGAAGTTGTAGCGAAGGGGCTGTCGGTCCGCGAGACCGAGTCCCGGGCGCGAACTGGCAAGAAGCGAGGACCCCCGGGCGGTAAGCGAGGACCGGCGCGCGAGGATCCCGTTGCCCGCAAGGCGGCCGTGCTCCTGTCCCGCGCGTATGGGACGAACGTCAAGATCACGCTGCGCTCACGCAGCCAGGGCGAGATCCGAATTCCGTTTCATGACCCGGATGAATTCGAGCGGGTGTCGCGCGAGCTCCTTGGCGCGGCCGACGCCGACGAACTGTTCGGAGAGCGATGAACGCGGAAGGACGCCGGCGCTGGACGCTGATCGTGGTGCAGGAAGGAGAAGTCCAGTCCCGCACAGTGGCGCTCTCGCGAGCGAAGGTGATCCTGCTGGCAACGGTGCTGCTGACCGCCTTCGGCGCGGCCTTCTTCGGCACCGGCCGGTGGGTGGGCAACCTGGCTTCCGGGGGCGAAATCGAGACTCTGGAAGCGGAGGTCTCCGACTTGCAGCGTGAAAATGCGGCAATGAGGGTCGTAGCAGAGCGTGTCGAGCGACTCGAGGCCGAGTACCGGCAGCTGAGAGCGGTGATGGGAGGAGAGCTCGGAAGGTCGCAACGTGACATTCTTCTCCCTCCACTTTCTGAGAAAGAAGCGAGCGAGCGGCGCGTAAGTGAACAGGAAGCCGGCGCAGGCTTTGTGTGGCCGGTGGTCGAACAGGGCTTCGTGACGCGGAGCTTCGGGGACACGACTGCCGCTCCGCCGGGCCAGCATGTGGGCGTGGACATCGCCGTGCCGGTCGGTTCGTACGTGCGCACTGCTCGTACCGGGCGGGTCACCGAGACTGGAGACGACCCGGAGTACGGATTGTACGTGCGCGTCGCACACGACGATGATCTGAGCAGTTTGTACGCGCACAACTCGTGGCTGTTCGTGGACCCGGGCGACTCGGTGGAGGTGGGAGAGGTGATTGCCCTGTCGGGAAACAGCGGTCGATCGACTGCTCCGCACCTGCACGTCGAGATCGAGCGCGAAGGCGTACCCGTGGACCCGCTCGATTATCTTGTGGAAGGGACCTGAACAGGGTTCTTCAGCGACCCGATGAAGGTGGGTCGAGCCGCGGCGAGACCCGGAAGGGACAGTGAAAGGAATGAGCGAGATGACGAAGACGAGGAACCGGACGGACGCCTCGACGAGGGACGTCGGTGACGTCGTGTCGATCATCGGGCCCGGCATGAAAGTAGTCGGGGATTGCACGAGCGACGGCACCATTCGTGTCGAGGGTCAGATCGAGGGTTCGGTCAAGGCGGCCAAGAGCGTTGTGATCGGCAAGGAAGGGGTCGTTCTGGGCGACGTCGTCACCCAGGATGCGATCGTGGCCGGTCGGGTCAACGGCAGCATCAGCGCCGACAGCCGCATCGAATTACAGGCTACATGCCGCATTCAAGGCGACATTCGCAGCAGGAGAATCAAGCTCGACGAAGGTGGTCAGGTGGACGGACAACTCCACATGGGCGGACAGGGCGCGGGAAAGCCCGTTGGCACCGCTAAACATGGGGAGAAGCCGGTTGAACGCGATGCCGGATCAGTCCAGAGCCAGCTGGCATGACATCGTAACCGGTTCACGGACTTGTACTTGCTTCCTCGCACTTCGCGTGGCCAATTATCCACAGTTGTCCACAGGGGTGCCCGTGCCGTGTCGACCGAGGGGACGGTTTTCCACATTATTCGTGTGAGGAACCGTCATGGTGGTTGAGGCCCTTCTGTTCCTGGTCAGCCTGACTGCCCTGACCCTCGGGGCGGACTGGTTGGTGACCGGAGCTTCCCGGGTCGCGGAGCACCGTGGTGTGAGCCCGTTGCTCGTCGGCCTGACTGTCGTCGCCTTCGGCACATCGGCTCCCGAGCTCGTCGTGTCAACGGGTGCGGTTCTGCGTGGACAGACCGGGATCGCGGTCGGCAACGTGTTCGGATCGACGGTGGCGAACGTGGGCCTGATCGTGGGCCTCGGCGCGATGATCCGGCCGATCAGCGTCCACCGGAAGCTGTTGCAGCGAGAGGCGCCCCTGATGGTAGTCGTTCTCGCCGCCGTGATGGTATTCGCCTCGAACGCCGTGCTCGGTTTCGTGGAGGGCCTGATCCTCGTCAGCGGGTTCGCCCTGTACATGGCATACCTGATCCGCTGGGGGAAGTCGGAGACGGAAACCGGCCAGTTCCAGGCGGCACGTATCGAGGCTAAGTCGCACGATAGGAACACTATACGCCGACCGTACGTGAACTGGCTGAGGGTAGCTTTCGGGACGGCACTCCTTCTCGCAGGCGCCTCGTGGATGATCGAGTCGGCCACGAAGATCGCCATCGCGTACCAGGTCCCCGAGGAAGTTATCGGCGCGACCATGGTGGCGGTTGGGACTTCGCTCCCTGAGCTCGCGTCCACGATCGCTGCGGCGGCCCGCGGCATGGGAGACATCGCGATCGGTAACGTGATCGGGTCGAACATATTCAACCTCGGCCTGGTGCTCGGCACGGCAGCCCTGCTCAGCCCCCTGCAGCTGACGTCCGATACGGTCGCGACTCAGGTTGTGCCTGCCATGATCTTCTGCCTTGCCCTCATACCTCTTGCATACACCGGAAAAAAAGTGAACCGGTGGGAGGGTGCCCTCCTCCTCGTGGGTTACGCCGCCTTCCTGTACAGGGTCCTCTGATCTCATAGCGGGTTGTGCTGGACATCTCTACGCCCCTCTACGCCCCCTTCCAGGGTTCTCAGGTTATCTGTCAGCGCTCAAGCCCTTTCGCGCCATGACGGTGCCGGCGTAAAGTTGTTCCGTAAAGGACCCCCGAGCGGAGGCGGAGATGTCCTCATCCGTGAAAATGAGCAGCAAACACCAGATCGTTGTTCCACTCGAAGCGCGAGCGGCGCTGGGTCTCAGACCGGGAGACCGTCTTCTCGTCACCGTCACGGGTGACGAAGTGATCGAAATGCGCAGAGAGCCGCGCGATGTGGTAGTCGAGCTGGAGGGAATCCTCGCTGCTTCGGCCAGTACAGCAGGCGAACTATGGCCGGAGGTGCTGGGTGAGTGACACCGCTGTTCTTCGGAAGGCCTTGGGCGACGCAGGAGTCGTGTACATCGATGCGGCTGTGCTGGCGCTGCATCTGGCCGCTGAACCCAGGTACGTGCATCTCACGCGGGTGGTTCTCGGCGGAATACGCGATGGGGAGTTCGAAGCGCGAACGTCGGCCATCAGTGTGTATCAGCTTCTGGCGGAGCCCTACCGATCGGGGCACGATTCGACGGCGGCACGGGTCGAGATGCTGCTATCGGCGCTACCAGGTCTCGAAATCGTAGCTTTGTCCGCGACGATCGCGGGGCAGGCGGCCCAGGTAAAGTCGCAGGTCGGTGGAAGCCTGACCCGCGCGATTCACATAGCCACGGGCCTCGCAGGGGACGCCGAACTCTTCGTTACGCAGCGATCGGCTCTCCGGCGTATCGCGGGGCTCGGGATCGAACAGCTCGACGCCTACGTGGACGTGACTTCAGGGTCGGAGACCTGACCTGGCGCCAGGGTTTCTCCAGCGGCATCCTGCTCCGCGAATTCGACCTTGACGGGCCCGGGCACGATCCCGGCCTCGACCCCCCGTGCCAGAAACAGGCGCACTGCCTCTCTGCCATCCGCACCGTAGTCGAGGGTTCGGTTGTTCACGTACATGCTCACGAAATCATCCGCGGTCTGCCGATCCAGACCTCTGGCGAAGCCCATGGCATAGTCCATCGCCTGCTCCCTGTGGTCGAGGGCGAAGGCGATGCTTCTGCGCAGATAATCGGAGATCCGCGGAATCAGCTCCGGACCCAGGTCACGCCGGATCACGTTACCGCCGAGGGGGAGAGGAAGGCCTGTCTCCTGCTTCCACCAGCGGCCCAGGTCTTCCACCAGGACGAGCTTCTCGTCCGCGTAGGTGAGCTGACCCTCGTGGATGATGAGCCCCAACTCGACGTTTCCATCCCGAACCGCCTCGAGAATGGCGTCAAAGGGCATCACCACGGTCCGGACCCGCGGTTCCCATAGCTTTAGAGCTAGGTAGGCCGAAGTGAGCTCGCCCGGCACCGCCACCGTGGACGAGGCGATCGCGTCCCTGTCCATCGGCCCGCGACTCACCAGGCATGGTCCGTACCCCTCGCCCATGCTCGCCCCGTGCGGAAGGAGAACATAGCGATCAGCCAGATAGGCGTACGCATGTATCGACACTGCCGTCACTTCCAGCTCTCCTCGCATCGCCCGCTCGTTGAGCTCCTGGATCCCCTCCAGCTCGTGTTCGAAGCTCAGCTCGCCTGTGTCGACGGCTCCTGATGCCAGTCCGTAAAACATGAAGGCATCGTCGGAGTCCGGGCTGTGCGCGACGTGGATGACTCGGCGCGGGTTCGGGCTCGACTCTGTAATATGCATAGCGCCCGAAGCTATCTCGAGAGGTTGGTGGCGGCAAATACACATCCGCAGGTCTCTCGCCAGAAGTGATACTTCGTCAGAGAGGCCGGAACAGAAGACCCGACGGCATCTTAGGCTCGAAGTACGTCGATTTCGGGGGAAGCCGGCCGCCTCGCGCGGCTGTATCCCAGACAGCCTCGAGCGACACGGGTGGCAGGATGAACGCGCATCCTGTGGCGGCCCGCTCTACCGCTGCTACCGGATCCCGAGCGTACGACAGCACCCCGGAGAGCGAGGCTTCGTCCGCGCTTAGCCCATAGAGAGTCCCGAGGACGAGCTCGTCGAACACCACGGACGCAATTCTGCCTCGCTCCGGCTGAATTCCCGCCGTTTCCAGCGTCGCTTGGCGCGGCCTGGCAAGCCAGGCATGGTTTGAGCCGCCCGGGAGGAGAACGAATGAAGCTCCATCCGCTGATGCTGCCCGTGCCTGGGCCTCGAGCGGGTCCACCTGACCCAGGGCCTCCAGGTCGAAGGTCTCCGCGAGCCGGGCCACCCAGTCGAACTCCTCCCCCACAGATTCCGGTTGCCGGGAGAGGACCCGATGGGTGGGCTGTACGATGAGCCCTGGATCCTGCTGGCTTACGACACAAGTCAGTAAAGATGCCGCCTTTACGTCATCGCCAAGCGTCTCTGCGACGGCTAGCGCCGTTTCGTAGCGGTGGTGACCGTCCGCGATGAGCAGTGGGTGCGAGCCGGCTGCTCCGCAGAGCTTCCTGGCTCGCTCATCTCCAACGATCCACAGTTCGTGCCGGATGCCATCGGGCGTAACGGCTTGGACATCCGGGGGCTTGGCCACAACGTCGCGCTCGAGCAAGAGAAACTCCCCGTCCCGGTCCCGGGCGATCATGAAGATTGGCGAGAGTTGGGTTCGGGTAGCGAGCGTGAGGGCGAGCCTGTCCCGCTTCGGACCGGCATGGGTTCGCTCGTGCGGAAGGACGTCGCCATCCTCAAACGGCGCAAGGCGCAGGGAGGCGAACAGGGCCAGCCGGTCGAGCTCCTGTCCGTCGGATGTGAACACCTGCCGGTACACGTATGCCGAGGGGTTCGGGTCGACGGCCAGGATACGGTCCGAAATCCACTCGCGCAGGGTCTGCGCGGCTGCTTCGTACCGCTCGCCGGGAGAGCCCTCGGGCCGGATCAGGCGCACACAATTGTGCTCGCTCAAGTGCCGCAGGGCCTCAGCCTCGGCGTCGTCGATGACATCGTAGGGCGGCGCGAGAAGAGACGAGATGTCACCGGCGGAGTCGGTGAAGCGAAGGGCGGGAAACGGAGTAAGTTTTGGCACGGTTTCCATCCGGGTTTCACAGGCCTGTCATAGCTTCTAGCTTATAGCGGAAGGTTCGCGCGGCCGTCGCCGCGCAGCAAGAGCCACCGGAGAGGCGATCCGTCGGCAGCCCGGGCATCTTCGGCAATCTGCTGGGGACGCAAAGAACGACTTGGAGGACTGAGGAATGAGGTCGATCGAGGGTCTGCTGATAGACCTGGACGGGACAGTCTATCTGGGCGGCGAGCTCATCTCCGGCTCCGTCGCCGCGATCGATCGATTGCGGGCTTCCGGCATACCGTTCGTGTTTACGACCAACACGAGCAGGATGTGCCGGTCGGACATCGCCGCATCTCTCGGCGCCCTGGGTCTCGTGGTGGAGGAAGAGGAGATATTCAGTGCGCCCGTGGCGGCCGCCCGCTGGCTGAGGGATGAGGGTGTGCGGCGGGTGCACCTGTTGGTATCCGAGTCGACTCGTGCGGATTTTGCCGATTTCGAGATCACCGGGGACAGGCCGGACGCGGTTCTGGTCGGTGACCTGGGTAGCGGGTTCACTTTCGAGCGGCTCAACCAGGGCTTCAAGAGCCTGCGCTCGGGTGCCCGTCTGGTAGCCATCCATCGTAACCGGTTCTGGCTCACGAACGACGGGCCGACGCTGGACGCTGGCCCGTTCGTGGCGGCGCTCGAGTACGCCAGTCGCCAGCGGGCGACCCTGGTGGGCAAGCCATCGGCCGCTTTCTTCGCTGCAGCTTCCTCTCTTCTCGGCATACGGAGGGAGGGCCTCGCCGTTGTCGGTGACGACTACGAGACCGATGTGCAGGGCGGCAGGGCGGCGGGATTGACCACGATCCAGGTTCGGACTGGGAAGTTCGACCCGGCGCTCCTTGAGGAAGCGACGCCTGCCGAGCGTCCTCACCACCTCGTCACTTCGCTCGCCGATGTTCCGGCACTGGTCTCCTGAGCCGGTCGCCGGCATAGTCCGGCCGCGAGGCCACCCGTCCCGGTGGTCACGCGTGGTTGTTCCGTTCCTCGTAGCCCTGGCTGTCGTCGGACCGCTGCCGGCGCAGGAGCCGGACGGCGAAGTCGAGTTACGCCTTCCGCCGGATCCTCCCGGGGTGCACCTTGGTTTTCGGCCCGGTGAGGACTACCACGTCGTGGATTGGAGCCAGGCCACGGGGTACCTGGAGGCGCTGGCTCGCCAGAGCGATCGGGTTCGCCTGGACACGATCGGTCGTAGCACCCTGGATCGCCCGATGGTGCTGGTGACGATCACGGACCCCGCGAACCAGGCGAGGCTTGCAGAAATCCGGGCCGTGCAGGCGCAGCTCGCGGATCCACGCCGGATCGCCGATCCTGCCGAACGCGCGGAGCTGATCCGTAACGGGCGCCTCGTTGTCGTGATCACATCAGGGATCCACCCGACCGAGGTTGGCGGGCCTCTGGCGGTACTGGATCTCGCGTATCGGCTGGCCTCGGCTACCGACCCGACGATGCTGAAAGTGCTTCGGGAGTGCGTGGTGCTCATCGTGCCGTCCCTGAACCCGGACGGCGTGGACATGGTGGCCGAATGGTATCGGGCGTCGGTGGGCATGCCGTGGGAGGGGTCCCCGCCCCCGTTCCTGTACCACCACTACACGGGCCACGACAACAACCGTGACTGGTACGCTTTCACACAGGTGGAGACGCGCAGCGTGGTGGAGCGCGTGTACAACGAGTGGCACCCGCAGATCGTGCACGACATCCACCAGCAGGGCCTGACGGGGAGCCGTTACTTCGTCCCGCCCTGGCTCGATCCGATCGAGCCGAATGTGGATCCGCTGCTCACGGCGGCAGCGAATGCACTCGGCACGGCCATCGCGTGGGAACTACTTCTACAGGGCAAGACGGGCGTCGTAGTGAACGCCGGCTATGATGCGTGGGGCCCTGCCCGGGCCTACGCCCACTACCATTCTGCGGTCCGCATCCTGAGCGAGACGGCCAGCGCACGCATGGCCACGCCGGTCGACATTCAACCTCAGCAACTTCGCGCGACCGATGGAGGCTGGCCGGCGTATTCGGCCTGGAACCAGCCCGTTCCGTGGCCCGGCGGGCGATGGGACCTGGCAGACATCCTGGATTACATGGAATCGGGAGCGCTGGCGTTGTTGAAGAGCGCCGCCGGTTCCCGGGAGGCGTGGCTCGACAACTTCGTGGCCGTCGGAGAGCGGGCAGTGGCCGGATGGCCTGAATGGCCCCGGGCATGGGTGGTTCCCGGAGGACAGGAGAACGAGGCCTCTGTGGCTGAGCTCGCCAGGATTCTGTTGATGGGCCAGGTCGAGATACAGGTGGCGACTGGCGAACTGCGTGTCGGGACGTCGACGTTCCGGCCGGGTAGTCTGGTCGTGGACATGCGCCAGCCGTATGCCGCGTTCGCGCAGGTTCTGCTGGCCCCCCAGGCGTACCCCGGTGATCCGGACGGAAGCCGCGGACGCGCCAGAGAACCGTACGACGTCACGGCGCACAACCTGCCGCTCCTCCTGGGCGTTGAGGCCGAGGCCGTGAGCGCCATGCCGGCCGGTGAGATGGTCCGCATGGATCGGCCACCAGTGCTGTCTCCTCTGCGCGTGCCGGGCGTGTCAGGGGAAGCAGGACTGCTGGTAGGCCTGTACCAGCCGTGGGTCCCGGCCGCGGACGAGGGCTGGACTCGGTGGCTGTTCGATCGACACGAGATTCCTTACGCCACGGTGCACGATCAACAGGTCAGGCAAGGTGGCCTCGCCCGCAGGTTCACGAGCATCGTGTTGCCTTCGATCGAGGAGACCGTGCTGGACGAAGGCTGGGCCGCAGGGTCGATGCCGGTCCAATACACGGGTGGACTCGGCGCTGTCGGCGCTCAGGAGCTGAGAACGTTCGTGGAGGACGGCGGAACTCTCGTAGCGCTCGGGAACTCCTCGGGCTGGGTCATCGAAAGGCTCGGACTTCGGGTGACAGATCGACTCCGGGGTCAGGCTCGAGACGTATTCTCGGCTCCGGGTGCGCAAGTGCAGCTGCACGTAGACACGACGACGACGGTCGGGCGAGGCATGCCACCGCAGCCGGCCGCGTGGATCGAAGGCGGAGGCGCGTTCGACCTTCCCTCCGGGAGTGCAGCCGTTTCAATCGCGACGTATGGAGCGCGGCCGAGAGTGCTCAGCGGCTGGGTACACGGGATGTCTGTCCTGTCCGGTGCCTCGGCCATCGTCGAGGTCCCCATGGGTCGCGGTCGTGTGGTGCTCTTTGGCATCCGACCCCAGTACCACGGTCAGTCTCTGGCGACCTTCCCCCTCCTGTTCAATTCCCTGCGCGCGCGGCCCTAGAAACGGACGTCAGCGGTGCACGAAATCTACCATTCGCGTCGCGTTTCACCGGAATATCCATCCAGCATGAATACATACTGGGAACTGTCTGTGATCGTAACTGCTGTCAGGACGCTATGTTACCGATCACGACGGCCGATCTGCCGTCTGGCACTCCCGTTGCGCAGGTCGGTAGTTGTCGGGCTACGCCCTGTACACGTGCCGAAAGGAGCGCAAAGTGCGCACGAGTATCAGACGGGAAGATGGGTTCACCCTGATCGAGATGTTGATCGTGCTCGGTATCGTCTCGATCCTCGCCGCGATGGCGACCGTCACACTCGCCGGCAGCACGAATCGGGCGTATGTGGTGTCCATGCAGTCGGATCTCAGGAATATTGCAACCGCACAGGAAGCCTACATCGAGCAGCGGTTCGCCGAGACCGGCCAGGCGCGATACGCTGACCGCGTGAGCGATCTGGCCCTCAACCTCAGCAATGGGGTGCGAATCCGGATGCGCGGGAACCAGAATGGGTGGTCCGCTCGGGCGACCCACCAGCGGGTCTCCGGTGAGAAATGCGCGGTGTTCCGCGGTACCATCAAGGCGTTTCCCCCGGCGACGGCGGAGGGCGTCATCGCTTGCAATTGACGCCCCGGTCGTTTCCCACCCTCACGGTTCCGAAGTGAACATCGTGGACGCCTGTATGGGCAAACGCACCTCCGCCACGCAGCCCGGACCGTCCTTGCGGTTGTGCAACCGCACCCGTCCGCCGTGCGCCTCCGCGATCTGACGGCTCAGCGCGAGACCGATTCCGGAGCCCCTGGGCTTGGTCGTGAAGAACGGCACGAACAGATTGGCCGTTTGAGCAAGACCGGGCCCCTCATCTTCCACGCGCACCTGCACGCACCCATCAGACTCGCACCACCCCATGCGCACCGTTCCACCTGTCTCGAGAGACGCGTCCACTGCGTTGTCGAGCAGGTTGATCAGCAGCTGGTCGAGCTGGTCGCCGTCCGCCTCGATGCGAACGTCCGGACTGTCGATCACCTCCACTTCGAGCCGTGACTCGAGACTGGCCACACGCCGCACCCATTCCTGGACGCTGAGCTCCCGCTTCTGCGGGCGCGGCAGTTTCGCCAGCCGGGCGTACGAGGACATGAACCGACCGAGCGCCTCCGACCTGCCGGCGATGACCCTTAATCCTTCCTTCAGATCCTCGTCGCGCTCCGTCCGGTCACCGTGGCGCTCGAGCATGGCACTCAAGCTCGTGGCGATCGACTTGATGGGAGTGAGCGAGTTGTTGATTTCGTGGCTCAGTACGCGAATCAGGCGCTGCCAGGCGACGCGCTCCTCGTCTCGCAGCACCTGGCTCAGGTCCGCGAGAACGACCAGCCGGTGCGGCCGGCCTTCCCAGCGAAAGCTTCGTCGCCGCAGCTCCCAGCGACCGAGGCCTTCTGCCACGGCCACGTCCATCACTCGGGGCGTCTGACCGAGCAGGCACTCGCTGAGCCCGAGATCTTCTGCTGTTTGTCCCAGCACCTCGTCTTCCTTGCGACCGAGCAGTTCTTCACCGGTCCGGTTGATCAGTCGTAGACGGTCCTGGTCGTCGAACGAGAACAGCGCCACGTCGATGACTGTCATTACCCGGGTGAGGAGGTTGGACGCTTCGAGGGCATCCAGCCGCTGATTGTGAAAGGATCCGGCCAGCTCATTCACTTCGTGGAGAATGAGGCCCAGCGCGTCGTCCCTGGCTGGTGCCCGGGTACGCAGCGAATAATCTCCCTCGCGCAACGCCTCAAGCATGTTGGAGACCGCGTGGAGAGGCCTGACGAGCCGGTCGCGCATCGCAATGAGAAGGGAAATCCAGGAGCCGAGAACGAAGACGGTGACGGTCCACTGCGTCCGGCTGGCGTGGTCGCCCGTCCACACCAGAACGAGAGTCACCAGGACCGCAGGCAGACCGGAAAGCACGGCGAGGAGCGGTATCGCTCGCTGGTAGGTGAGTCGCTTGCGGATTCGACTCCTGACGCCGCGCTGGTTCATCTGCCGCCTCCTGTCAGATCCTCAGGCGTGAAGACCGTGGCGCTTCAGGCGACGGTACAGCGCGCTGCGGCTGAGGCCGAGGTCGTTTGCGGCGCGGCTCACGTTTCCCCGATTCCTCGACAGTGCCTTACGGATCAGAATTCGCTCGGCTTCATCCAGCGGAACGGCCTCGAGGCGGAGCGATCCTTCCGCAGCCTGGCGCAGCCCCAGATGTTCGACCTCGACATGGTGGTTATCGGTCAGAAGGACCGCCCGCTCGACAGAATGTCTGAGCTCCCGGATGTTACCGGGCCACGGGTGCCTGAGAAGCGCGTCCATTGCGGCTGGCGAGAACGCCAGGTCGGCGCGTCCGTATTTTGCGCCGCTGATCCTCAGGAAGTGGGCCGCCAGCAGAGGGATGTCCTCGCGTCTCTCCCGCAGCGGCGGGAGCTGAATCTCCACGGTGTTCAGCCGATAGTAGAGATCTTCGCGGAACGTGCCGTCTGCCACGGAGCGCTCCAGGTTCGAGTTGGTGGCCGTGAGGATGCGCACGTCCACTTTGCGGGCCTTTGAGGAACCGACTCGCTGGAACTCGCCCGACTCTAGAACGCGCAGCAGCTTCGCCTGCTGTGTGAGGGGCAGGTTGCCGATCTCGTCCAGGAAGAGTGTGCCGTGGCCTGCGAGCTCGAAGTAGCCGACCCGGTCGGCCTTGGCGTCCGTGAACGCTCCCTTCACGTGCCCGAACATCTCGCTCTCGAACACGCCCTCGGACAGTCCGCCCGTGTTCACTGTCACGAGGGGGCGGTCTGCCCGGTTCGAACGATAGTGCAGCCAGCGGGCCACTACTTCTTTTCCGGTCCCCGGCTGGCCGGTGATCAGCACGTTGGCGTCCGATGGCCCGACCCGCTCGATGAGCCGGAGCACGGGCTGCATCGCTCGCGAATCCGCGATCAGCTCCGGTACATCGGCGTCCCGGAGCATTTCGTTCTCGGCCTCGAGGAACTGCGCTCGCCGAACTGCCTGCACCAGCTCGACCTGTGAAGAAATCGTGGCGAGCAGTCGGTCGTTGTCCCACGGCTTCTCGATGTAGTCGCGGGCTCCGCGCCGCATTGCCTCTACTGTGCTCTCGATGCTTCCCCACGCTGTCATGACGATGATGGGGAGCGTGCTGTCGAGCGCCTGGATCCGGGGAAGCAGGTCGAGCCCCTCCTGTCCGGACGTCGTGTCTCGCGTGTAGTTGAGATCGAGCAGCAGGCAGTCGAACTCGTCCAAGTCCAGGAGCTCGAGGACCTCGGCCGGCGAGGACGCAGTGGCGATATCGTAGCCTTCTGCCTTCAACAGCAGGCGAAGCGCCGCCAGGACGTCTGCCTGGTCGTCGGCGACGAGAATGCTGGCTTTGTACTCGCTCATGATCAGTCGGTCTTCGTCTCGGACGACCGCTCTTCGACGATGCGCCCGTCGAACAGGTGAATGGTCCGCTCGGCGTACTTGGAATAGCGGGGGTCGTGGGTCACCATCAGGATGGTGGATCCCTCTGCGTGGAGCTCCTTCAGGAGGTCCATGACCGCCTCACCGTTCGTGGAGTCGAGATTCCCCGTGGGTTCGTCGGCCAGGAGGATCAGGGGGTCGCCGACCACGGCGCGCGCCGCGGCCACCCTCTGCTGCTGACCGCCGGAGAGCTGCGACGGATAGTGGTCCATGCGGTGGCCCATGCCGACGCGCTCGAGGGCGCGGTGGACTCGGTCCTTGCGTTCGGGGGCGGCCATGCCGCGATACGTGAGTGGCAATTCGACGTTCTCGTATACCGTGAGGTCGCCGATGAGATTGAAGGCCTGGAAGATGAACCCAATGTGCCGGTTCCGGACCCGGGCCCGCTCCGAGGCCGTGAGTTTGACCACGGGCTCGCCATCCAGCCAGTAGTCACCCTCCGTGGCCGTGTCCAGCAGCCCGACCAGCGACAGGAGCGTGGACTTCCCGCACCCCGAGGGGCCCACCACTTCCGTGAACTCACCGTCGTGAATGTCGAGGTGAATGTCCGCCAGGGCGTGCGTCTCCATCTCCTCGGTGAAGAAGACCTTCTTGACGCCCTCCATCCGGATCAGCGGTGTGCCGTTGTCCATCCTGTGACTCTCTCCTCGTGGCGACGCGGCTCAGCGCGTCGGCGTTACCTGATGCGCACTCGGTCTACGTCGTCGTACCGGGACATGTCCGACAGGACGATCACGTCTCCCTCTCGGAGACCTTCCACGACTTCTATCTGGTTCACGCTGCTGCGGCCGAGGCGCACAGTTACGCGCTCGGCAGCGTTGCCCTCTTCGGTTACCCTGAACAGGCTGACCGTGCTGTGACTCTGGCCGTATGCCGGGCGGCCCACGTGGAGCACATCGTTGAGACGTTCCAGCTCGATGGTCCCGTCGACGGAGAGGTCGGGGCGAGCCCCCGGCGGAAGGTCTCCCTCCAGCGTTACCTCTACGAGGACGGAGCCGCCCTGCACGTTCGGATCGACGCGGCGTACACGTCCGGGGATCGTGTCGGTGCGTGTGTCCACGAAGGCCGCCTGTCCGACCTGGACGTCGCGTGCCTGCGTCTGTGGGATCCTGAGTTCGGCTTTGAGTCTCTCGGGTCTGGCCACTCGAGCGAGCGTCGTGCCCGCCTGCACCCACTGTCCTACCTCGAGGTCGAAGTCCTGGAGAACTCCCTCGGCGCCGGCCTGGACCCGCATGTTGGACGCCCGCTCCTGGTAGTAGCGGTCGATGTTGGCCAGCCGGCCCACCTGGTCCCGCTGTACGGCGAGCTGCTCGTCATTCGTCTGGTTCATCAGGTCCAGTCGAGCCTGATCAGTGCGCAGCCGCTCCCCGAGAGCGCTGGCATTGTCCCGTGCGTTCTGATACTCGTTCTCCGATACCCAGTCGCTACCGACCATCCGTGCATACGCTTCGGCCTGGCGCTCCGCCTCCAGGAACCGGGCTCGTGCGTCGGCCACCGCGGCTTCCTGGGCCAGCAGCCCCGTCCCGAGGGTCCGGCGTAGCGACACGAGCGAGGCCTGTGCCCCAGTCCACTGCTGCTCGGCTTCGAGCACCTGGAGCTCGACGTCCGGATTGGACATGACCACGAGGATGTCTGTCGCGCTTACCTCCTGGCCCGGCTCGAAGTGCACCGATTCCACCCGACCGGCGGTCAGAGCGGCCACGAATTGCACCCTTTCCGGAACGAGCGTGCCTGAGCCACGCACCCGGCGAACCATTTCGCCACGCTCGACGGTTCCCTGAACGATGACGTTCCGGTCCACTGTGGGAGCCGCCGGTTCGAGGCGGGACAGAAAATAAGTCATCAGGAGCAGCGCAACGGCGCCGACCCCGATGTATATGTTCCGCTTCTTCTTTCCTTTTGGAGCGCGCTTGACGTCCATGCGCGAAACACGCGACCCGGAATCGGAACGCGCCGAATCGCTGGAAGTAGTGGAGGAGCCCTCTGTGCCCCGGCCTTTCTTGAGCGACAGACGAGGCTTTCCCTCTCGCTCCATCACTCGCGGACGCGTTCGTTCACGCGTCGTGCCGACCGGCGCCTCCTCCACATCACCGTTTGGCTTCTCCATCTCTGTCTCTCTAAGCTGAGCTGCCGAAACGCCTCACCGCCACCGCCACGGCGTCCAGGAAGCCCGGTTGAGGCCCCGTCCTCACGAACGGGCTACTACGGCAGGAAGAAACATTGCCCCTCCACCGCACCGGGATCCTACAGTACGCACCGTTACGGCGTTGCGTTTCAATCGCAACGCTTGTGCCACCTCGTACGAACGCCATAACATATTTGTTTCGTTACCGTTGCGGTGTGATGTCTTGAGTGTCTCACCGGCGCGCTGTGTGCGGCTTCGGGACGACATGTACCGAAACCGCACACTTTCGTTCCCCGGGGAGCGGGACGAAGGGCCCTCGCAGTGTGTGTCGGACAAAGCAAACGGCGGCCTCCCGGGTGGCAGACCGCCGTGAACCGGTGGCTCGGGACTCCCGGTCAGCGACCTGTTAGATCACGTCCTCCGGGAAGTTCTCGATCACCTCCTTCACCTTGTTCAGCCAGAAGGCGGCGATCGCCCCATCCACGACCCGGTGATCGTAGCTCAGGCCGAAGTACGACATGTGGCGGATGCCCACCACATCGTTCCCCATCGTGTCCTGGACAACGACGGGTCGCTTCTCGATCACGCCCGTGCCGAGAATGGCGACCTGCGGTTGGCTGATGATGGGCATTCCGAACTGGTTTCCGAATACACCCACGTTCGTGATCGTGAAACTGCCGCCCTGGATATCGTCGAAGTCCAGAGTCTTCGTGCGAGCTTTTTCTGCCAGTTCGTTGGCCCCGGTCGTAAGCCCCATCAGGCTGAGCTGGTCGGCGTTCTTGAGAACTGGTACGATGAGCTCCTTGCCGTCCGCCACGGCCACGGCGATGCCGAGGTTGATGTCGCGGTGATAGATGATTCGGGTGCCGTCTACCGAAGCATTGAGGATCGGATACTCGCGCAGAGCCTCGGTCACGGCTTTCATGATGAAGGGACCGTAGGTCAGCTTCACGCCCTGCTCGGCGAACTTCGGCTTGAATTTCTTCCGCAGCCGAACCACGTGCTCGAAGTCGATCTCGTTGACCGACGTCACGTGGGCCGAGATCCGCTTCGACATCAGCATGTGCTCCATCGTGCGGAGCCGCACGCGACTCATCTCTTCGATGGTATCGCCCTCCCGGATCGGCGCGGCCGGGATGCGGATGTCGAGCGTAGCGCCGTGAATGGGGACCTGCATCGTGCCGGGGGGAGCTGGAGGGGCCGGCGGCGCGGAGATGGACGTGGCCGGAACAGCGGGCACGACTGCGGGTGCAGCGGGAACCTCAGGAGCCGCGACTCGGCCCTCGATGTGAGCCATGATGTCGTCCCGCGTGACTCGGCCCGCGATGCCCGTGCCCGAGATGTCGGTCAGGTCGACGTCGTGCTCCGCAGCGATCTTCCTTACGAGCGGGGTCGACCTGGTCTGAAGCCGCTCCTCTCGAGTGGCCGGTCCCGCATCCTCGGCGGGGGCGGCAGGTGTTGCCACGACCGGAGCCTCGACGACAGGGTCGGGCACTGCAGCGGGCTCCGCCTCGGCCGTAGGAGCGGTCTCAGTCGTTTCTGCCGCCGGTTCTGGCGCGCTCGCCCCTCCTCCTTCGGTGTCTATCCTGGCCACGACCGTGTTGACCTCGACGGTCGCGCCCTCCTCGACGAGGATCTCGGCCAGCGTTCCGCCTACGGGAGCTGGAATGTCGGCGTCCACCTTGTCCGTGGAGATCTCGAACAGATCCTCGTCGCGCTCCACGGTCTCACCCACCTGCTTGAGCCACCGTGTGAGCGTACCCTCGACGATGGACTCTCCCATCTGCGGCATGATTACGTCGACCTTGGACATCTCTTGATCCTCTTTCCTGTCGGTACAATCACCGTTCCGGCCCTGAAAGGCAGTACTTCTTCAGCAGCCTTCTCGATACAGGGTCCTCAATACGCCAGCAGCCACCGGGCGGCTGACACTATGTCTTCCTCCCCCGGGAGGTAGTAGTCCTCCAGCGTCGGCGCGTACGGCACCGGGGTGTCGATCGCCGTGACCCGCCGAATGGGTGCGTCCAGCCACTCGAACGCTTCTTCACAGACCTGCGCCGTGATTTCGCCCGCGAAACCACCGAACCGGGGTGCCTCGTGAACGATCAGCAGTCTGCCCGTGCGGCGGACGCTCTCCACGATGGTCTTCGTGTCGAGCGGCCGCAGTGTGCGAAGGTCGATGACTTCGACATCGCTGCCGTCTTCGGCGGCAACGCGATCCGCCGCGTCGGCCGATTTGAACACCATCGCGCCGTATGTGACGATCGTCAGGTCATTCCCCGGCCGGTGTGTGCGCGCCTCGCCCAGCGGGACGAGCACCTCGCCCTCAGTCGGAAGCTCTTCCTTGATCCTTCGGTACAGAAACTTGTGTTCGAAGAACAGGACAGGGTCTGGATCGCGGATGGCGGCCCTCAAGAGACCCTTCGCGTCGTAGGCGCGGGCCGGCGCGACCATCTTCAGGCCCGGCACGTTGGCGAAGTAGGATTCCACCGACTGCGAGTGAAATGGACCCGATCGGGCCCCTGCTCCACACGGTCCGCGGATGACCAGTCCGGCGCCAATCCCCGTCCGGTAACGCGACTTGGCGGCGAAGTTGACGATCATGTCGAAAGCGGGTGCTATGAAGTCGATGAACTGCATCTCCGCCACCGGCTTCAATCCCATGTGAGCTGCGCCGATCGCCGCGCCCACAATCGCGGCCTCGCTGATCGGCGTATCGATCACGCGATCCGGGCCGAATTCCTCCAGGAAGCCCTCGGTGACCTTGAAGGCACCGCCGTACACGCCGATGTCCTCGCCAAGCATGAAGACGGTCTCGTCAGCCCGCATCTCCTCCTGCAGTGCTTCACGGATCGCCGTGAGGTAGGTCGTTTCCCTGGTCTCGACGCTCGCCATCATGCTCCTTGCGACTGCCGGGTGGTCCCGCGGGTCGCTGAAGGCCTTGCTGTCACCAGGCCTTCGTAGCCCGGGACCTCACCGCGAGTCCACGGAATGGCCGCGTCGAGCTCCGCGTTGCCGTATACGCGACTGCGTGCCTCACCGGGCGCCGGATACGGCTCGGCCAGCACTTCGTCCGTTGCCACATCCAGTGCCGCGGCGACCTCAGCTCGAACTTCCGCGAGGCTGGTCTCTGACTCGAAGCCGAACTCGACCAGGTAGGTCTCGAAGCTGCGGATCGGGTCGTGGTCACGCCACTCCATCAGCTCTTCGTCCGGCACGTAACGCTGGGCATCGTGCTGGGCGTGGCCCAGCATGCGATACGTCTCCGAAACGATGATCGTCATCCCGTCGCCCGCCCGGGCCCTGGCGATCGCCTGTGCGGCAGCGTCGTAGACCTGCAGCACGTCGTTGCCGTCCACGGTGACTGCCGGGACGCCATATGCTCCCGCGACATCGGCCCAGTTCTCGACCGCTGCCTCGGCGGTGCTCGGAGTGCCGAAAGCCCACCGGTTGTGCTGGAGTACGACCACGATAGGAAGATTCAGCGCCGCTGCCATCGCCAGGCCCTCGTGCGAGGTGCCGGTGCGACTCGCCCCATCACCCTGGAACGTGAAGCACACCCGGGGCTCGCGTCGCGTCCGGAAGCTCAGGGCCACCCCGTTCAGCACGCACAGCTGCGTCCCGAGAGGGCTGATCGGTCCGAGAATGCCAAGCTCGGGAACCGTGAAGTGATTGGTGTTGTCCTTGCCGGCGCACAACGACGTGCCGCGCGCGGTGTACTGCCTGAGGATATCGTGCGGTTCGATACCACGGGCCAGGAGGGCTCCGAGATCGCGGATCGAGGGAGCGATCCAATCGCCTGCCGAGAGGGCATACCCGCAGCCCACGGCGGTGGCTTCCTGGCCGAGGCTGCGATAGAGCCCTCCAACCACCTGACCCTGCTTGAAGATGATCTCCAGCCGTTCCTCCAGGGCCCGCGTGAGCCACAGGAGTCGGTACAGAGAACGCATGTCCCGTCTGTCGAGCGTCTTCAGGTGCCCATCCTGGTAAGGAGAGATCCCGGAACCGCGCGCCAAACTACGCCGCTCGCGGGCTACCTGCAAACGCCGCCACCCAAGCGCTTTACGTTGACGTAAAGGGAAGTTCGCTCAAAAGCCAGCCGGTCGGGGCGTCCGGCGACGCTCCGATCTCATCGCCGGGGGCGATCTCTCGCCGCACGTAGGCCAGGCAGATAGGTCCAAAGCGTGGCGAGTCGCACGAAGACGTCACGGCGCCCACGGCCCGGCCTTTCGAGTACACGGCCCCCTCGGGCTGGAGGTGTGGTCGGGTGGACGGCTCGGTGGACCGGAGGCCGCGCAGGTGGCGGTTGACGTGGCCGCGATAGTGAATGCGAGCCACTACCTCCTGGCCCGTAAAGCACCCCTTGTCGAAGCTCACGGCGCGTTCGACGAGGCCCGTCTCCTGCGGCAGATTGTCCGCGGTGATGTCGGCTCCGAAGACCGGGATCCCTCGCTCGATGCGCCAGGCCTCGTAGTCCGCTGCCGATGCTCTCATTCCCCCGGCGGCCGCGATGGCGGGCTCGATGGCGGCCACGGCCGATTGGTCCTCATCCGAAAGCACGTAGATATCCACGCCTCCGCCGTCCGAGAGGTCCCTCGGGACGGACAGACAGCCTGAAGCGGCCACCACGTCGGCTGCCACTCCTTCGGAGCGGGGACCCAGCAGGCTGATCCGTCGCCCTTCCTCGAGGACCGTGACAGTGGCAAATCTCGGCGGCAGGTACGTCCCGAAGTGGTCGAGAAGGCCGGGCAGGGCAACTCCACTGACATCGAGCAAAATCGCGTCGTGCGTGCGAATGACCTTCGGAACGGCTACCGGACGCCCCTTCGACGTGAGGACGAAGGACAGACCCGCATCGCCTGGTTGCAGCAGCGTGATATCTGTGCTGAGCAGACCGTTGAGCATCCGGTCGGCCCGTGTCCCGTCGATCCGGATGACCACCCGGTCAGGATCCGACCAGGCCGCTACGCTTTCGGTGAGAGCCGAGTAGCCGTCGCCGGGCTCCGGAATCTCCATTTCTGCCCCTTGTCCTGGAAGGTCAGAAGAGCTTGCCGCCGTTGGGAACGGCACAGGTAGGGGCTAGGAGAATGGTCTCCCCTTCTTCATCCGGAAGTCCGAGCGTGAAACACTGCGACTCGAAGCCCGCGATGTTGCGGCCCCCGAGATTAAGGACGGCGACCACCTGCCTGCCGACCAGTTCTTCCAGCACGTAACGTGCGGGAAGGCCTGCGGCCGACTGCCGCTCCCCGACTTCGGGGCCGAAATCGATTCGGAGTCGGTACAGCGGTTTCCGGGCCCGGGGAAACTCCTCGGCCTCGACGATCGTGCCGACCCGGATATCGACCTTGTCGAACTCGTCGTAGCTGATCGTGCTCAAACGGCCCTCCGAGGAAACAACCGCGAGGCGTGAGAGGCCCCGCCCCTCGGCGTGCGACGACTATCCAGCCGACTCGATCACGAACGTGACGCGCCGGTTCTTCAAGCCTCCGTCGGCCTCCCCCCACTCGCCGGGAGCCACCGGCCGAACCTCACCGAGGCCGACCGCCCGGACCGAACCGGCGTCCAGCCCCCGTTCGACGAGGTACTTGGCCACGTTCTCGGCCCGCTTCTGCGACAGAAGCCTGT
>PVMK01126933.1_pt1 | contig 23422 bp, 17 predicted proteins | sample 1853481 | NCBI WGS metagenome assembly PVMK01 (sample SAMN08533507, study PRJNA380276) | Marine sediment metagenome, whole genome shotgun sequencing project. | reverse complement strand
CCGAGCCAGCTTTGTCTGCGTCTACCTGCGCGCTCATTGGCCACCCTCTGGACAACTCAACCTTCGTCAGCGAGCGCGAATCCGTCGACTTTGCCAACTTTCTCGCGGGATCAGCGCTGGTGACCCAGGCTGGAATAGAAGTGCAGATCATTGCCCATGACCGCACAGACTCATTTGCGCGCTATCCTTATCCCGCCGGCAACGTCAGCGCCGGTGAATGGAATCGGGTCGCTGCGATGAATCATCGGATCGAGTTTTCAGTAGTTTCGGGTTTACCGTGAGTAGCGCTGTCGAATCTGCCGCCATGGACACCGCCCGCGCGTTCATTGCCATGTTCAATGCGCAGGATCATCGCGGGCTGGCCGGGACGCTGAACTATCCCCACGTCCGTCTGGCCAACGACCGATTCGTAACGGTCACTGACGCCGAAGCATTCGCACGCCGCAGCGCCGCCAACGAACCGAACCTGATCAACGAGGGTTGGCACCATACTGTGCTGCACGCCATCGACGTGATCCACAGCGGTCCCACCAAGGTGCACATGTCGTTGACCATTCACCGCTGTCACGAGGACGGGACTGTCTACAACACCTTCGATACCTTGTGGATTGCGACCTGCGACAACGGTCACTGGGGCATTCAGTTTCGGTCCAGCTACCTGCGCTGACTCCTGCGCTGACAGAGCGCCGTTCCGTCGATGTAACTTTTCTGCTCTCCCATCCGTATTGGTTACACCTGAACAACGATACCGGGAGACCTGCCATGTTGAGATCCATCGCGCTGGCAATGACAGCACTGTTGCTCGCGGCCGGCGCACAGGCCAGCAACCACGTCCTAACCTACGAGATCACGATCACCAACATCACGAAAGGCCAGACCTTTACACCCCAACTGGTGGCTACGCATGACGCCGGCGTGCGTCTGTTCACCCTCGGCCAGCCGGCCAGCCCAGCGCTCGAGATCCTTGCCGAAGGGGGCGATACGCAACCGCTGACGGACGCACTCCTGAATATGGGCGCCAACCCGCAGACCATCGGCGGGCTCCTCGGCCCGGGTGAAACCGCCACCGTCTACGTCGAAGCGCACCCCCGGGAGCTACTCAGCTTCGCCGCCATGTTGATCCCGACCAACGACACATTCGCCGCGTTGGATCGAATTCCGCTTCCGAGTCACGGGACCTCGCGTCACATTGCACTGGCCTACGATGCCGGCACGGAAGCAAACGACCAGAACTGTGCCAACATCCCCGGGCCACGATGTATGGGTGAAGGCTTCTCGGGTGGTCCCCAGGACGGCGACGAGGGCTACGTCCACGTGGGCAACGGTTTCCATGAACTCGGTGCTGATGACGGGGCGGGTAATGAAGTGCTCGGACCTTTGACGTACGATTGGCGTAACCCCGTTGCCCAGGTGACGGTCAGACGGCTACCGCGGTAAGTCAAGCACGATGGGGCTGACAGCCGATCACGCTGAACGGCTGTCTTCCCGATTGCGCATGGAGCACGACACAACCGACGAGAGCCGTTGGTCAGGCTGGATGGCCGCCGCCCAGCGGGGTGATCAGTCGAGCTATGCGCGTCTGCTGGACGAGCTGGGTCGCGTGATTGCCGCGTATCTGCGCTCACGATTCGGTCCGGTAGAGTTCCTCGAAGACTGCGTACAGGAATGTCTGATGAGCATTCACGCTGCGCGGCATACCTACGATGCGCGTCGTCCCTTTCGCCCCTGGTTGTTTGCCATCGTTCGGCACAAGACCATCGACATGCTGAGAAGCCGGCAAGCCTACACCTCGATGCTGGTCGAGCAGGCCGAAGCGCACGACGCATACAGCCCACCCATCGACGCGGAGATCGAGACGGGTCAGCTGCTGGAGGCGCTCGCGCCAAAATACAGTCAAGCCCTCACCCTCACAAAGATCGTTGGATTGAGTATCGCCGAGTCCGCGGGAAGGCTGGGAATATCGGAGAGCGCGATGAAAGTGCGAGTGCATCGGGGCCTGGGCGCCATGCGTAAATTGTTGGAACACGAAACGGCATGAGCGGCGATAGACAATCCGTGATCGATCGTCTGGTTGCAGACCTGTCGCCGGTTGACCCGCCCGGCCGACTCCCGCTGCTGGCCGCATTCTGGTTCCTGGGAAGCTGGGTATGGGTGGTGGTCGCCACCCTGCTGATGGGGCCCATGCGCCCTGGCAGCCTTCAACAACTCGTCCACGAACCCCATTTCGGACTGGAGACCCTGGCGGGGCTCCTCGCCGGCGCGGTCGTTGCCTGGATTGCCTTCGCGGAGACCGTCCCGGGGAGGTCCCGAAGACCAATTGTCCTGGCGGCGATGAGCCTTACCGCGATCTGGCTCGCAAGCCACATCATTGGTTTTGCCTACCCCGCGTTGGAGCCCTCTATGCTCGGCAAGCGCCCCTATTGCGTCTTCGAAACACTGATCTACGCAATTCCACCGATGCTGGCTGGATTGTGGCTGGCGAGGCGCCGGTACGTGCTTCGCAGTTCGAAAACCGGCGCATTGATCGGCCTGGCGGCCGGAATGATGCCCGCACTGTTCATGCAGCTTGCGTGCATGTACGAACCCAGCCATATCATGACGTTTCATATCGTCCCCGGGCTTGCGATTGCGGTCCCTGCGGCCCTCGCGGGTGCCTGGTTGCTTCGGACAACCGCCCCGGTCGATTGATTGCATTCCTGTGCGAACCGTGAGTTGACGCTCGCCGCGTCCGACCGGATAAATGGTAGCTGACAGAAGCCAGGCTACCGATATGGATCGAACAGTAAGAGTCACCCAGGCACGAATCGCGATCGAAGACGCCTTATTCCGTTACGCGGAGGCGATCGACACCGGAGATATTGAAACGGTCGGCACGCTCTTCGCCCACGGCGCGGTGGTGATGCCCAACGGCGACAAAGTAGAAGGCTACCAGGCGGTGTTCGAACTCTACCGCGACATCATCATCTTCTATGACGACGCCGAACAGCCCACCCCGTACGCGCGTGGCGCGTGCTCACCCCGCACGCGCCACGTGACGTCCAACGTCATCTACGAGTTCGACAACGAAGTGACGAGCGCGGAGGTACGAAGCTACTTCAGCGTCTACCAGACGCTGGACCAGCAGAACACGATCATCGCCGGGGGACGGTATGTGGACCGCTTCGACAAGGACATCGGCGGCTGGCACATCAGCGAGCGTCGCATCTACAACGAAAATTTCGGAGACATGAGCAGGCATCTGCACAATCCCGCGCAGGTCAGTCCGAACGCGGATCAGTCAGCTCAGTAAACTTCCAGCATGCATCGCGCGGTCGGCTTCATGCCGCGTTTGATCGCCGCGCTATCCCAGTCGGTTGGATCGGTGTCCATCAGCGCTGCACTACGGGTGCAGTAACCTGCATCGAGATCGTGACGTGCCAGCATCTGGAAGAGCCCCAGCTGCATGCCCGCCAATCCACACACGTAGATCAGCGTGCGGGGACTTGCGAACTGGGTCCTGAAGGTATCCAACCGCTCGTCCAGCAGCGCATCGACGTACAACCCGCGGCGGCCCTCCCCGCGAGGCTCTCGACTGATGGCCGTGTGGTAGTGGAAATTCGAATGCTGGGACGCAAGGCCCTCGAACAAGTCGTGATAGAGCAGGTCCGTGGTGTAGGGCGAACCCATGACCAGATGGATCTGACTGTCACATGCACCGGCCGAGCCCTGCAGCAACTCCATCAGCATGCCGCGAAACGGTGCAATGCCCGTGCCGGTCGCTAGAAACAGATAGTCGTGCGCGGCGTGGTCCGCCGGTAGCTGAAAGCGCTTCCCGTTGGGGCCGCTCAGGCAAACCTCATCGCCCGGTTTCAGGCTGCACAGGTAGTTGCTGCAGATTCCCATGAACAGATGGTGATCCGACGGATCATCGGTCGCCGTCTGCGGGGCAAATTCTTCGACGAGTCGCTTCGGAGTCGTCGAGATGACGTTGCCGTCACCGTCCTCCCCCCAACTCGGTGAGGCCAGCGAGTACAAGCGTACTTTGTGTGGCTTGCCGTTTTCGTCTTCGCCCGGCGGGATCACGCCGAAGGCTTGACCGGCGCGAAACGCACCTGCCAACGGCGTACCGCAACGTCGAAAGTGGTGTGCTTGACGAAGCTTGCAGACTTGCCGTTCATGCACAACTCGTTGGACACCACCCGGCCGATCACGGGAACGGTGGGCTTGACGAGCTTGGTCTGCACGTCTTCGAGAACGACCGGATTGGACCCGCCCGTGTTCATCGGCTTACCTTACCACGCGTGCTGAACGCCCCAAATGCCCTGTGCCGTGGTTCACATCTTAATCGCTTAACTTCTCTTACCCTTGGCCAGGATTGTGTGAGTGCATCATGCACAAAGATCCCGAAAACGTAATTCAGTCGTGGCTCGATCTACAGTGCCAGCTGCTGGTCGGAGCGCAGCGAGCAACTGTGCTGCTCGGCGATCCAGGCGCTGGTCCGGTCCTTCCGGCGGCCACCTGGCCCCGCTCGGCGGCATCGGCTCCCGGGTTGTCGAACGCGGCTGCAGCGGCGCTGCAGCAGCGACGCATCATCGTGCGCGCGAAAGATTCAGCGCCGCAAGCTATTGCGCAGCAAGGCGATATCGTAGCGGTGCCCATATTGCGCGAAAAACTGCGCGAAAACGAATTGATCGGCGTAGCCGCCGTCGAATTCACAGCACGGCCGCAGACTGGCCGGCAAGCTGCGGCGAAGACGCTCGCTCGGAACACCGTGTGGCTGGAACTGCTGATGCGTGGAACGCCAGCAGCAGACGATTCGCCCGCGTTGGCCGTCGTCGACCTGATCGCCACGAGCGTCGAGCACAGCCACTTCGAAGCTGCCGCGAATTCCACCGCAACACGATTGGCCACCCAACTGGGATGCGAGCGTGTGAGCATCGGGTTCGTACGCGGTAACCACAGCGAGGTCCAGACGATGTCGGGCATTGCCACGCTGAACCCGAAAATGCGTCTTACGCGCGCCATCGGCAGGTCGATGGATGAGGCAATTGGCCAGGATACGACGATCGTGTATCCCGCCCGTGACGAGAAAAATTTCTTTGCGACGCGTTGTCATGAGGAACTGGCCAGAATGGCCATTGCCGGCAGCGTCTGTACGATTCCGATATCGCGGGACGGCGCACTCATCGGTGCGGTGACCTTCGAACACGAGGGCAAGCAGGCGCTGGATCCGAAAACGATCACGCTATGCGAAACCGCAATTTCCCTGGTCGGGCCCATTCTGTACGAAAAATACCTTCAAGACCGCTGGCTGGGCGCGAAGATATCGGCCGCGCTGAGGCAACAGTTCGGCAAGTTCGCGACCTCCGGCCACCTGATGCTCAAGACCGGAACCGCCGCACTGCTTTGCACGATCGTATTCCTCACGACTGCCAACGGTGCCTATCGGGTTACCGCTGATGCGACGCTCGAAGGAACGGTCCAGCGGGTTGTCGTGGCGCCGATCGATGGTTACATAAAGGAAGCGAACGTACGCGCCGGCGACATCGTCGAGGAAGGCCAGGTCCTTGCACAACTCGACGACAAGGATCTCCAACTCGAACGTCGCGAGCGAGTGGGTGAACAGGCGCAACTGCAGCGCGAATACCGCCAGGCCATGTCTGAACTCGACAGCACCCGCGTGAGCATACTGAAGGCGCAACTGAATCAGGCGGCCGCCCGCCTCGCATTGACCGTTGCGAACCTCGAACGCACGCGCGCGACCTCGCCGATGGATGGCATCGTCATTTCCGGCGACTTGAGCCAATCGCTGGGAATCCCGGTCGAGCGCGGGGACACCTTGTTCGAGGTCGCACCGCTGGATTCATACCGGGTGATGCTCAAGGTGGACGAGCGCGACGTGCGGCGTCTGAGCCCGGGCCAGACCGGCCAGCTCGCGCTGGTGGGCTTCCCCGATGAGTACCTGCCTTTTGCAATCGAACGTATTACGCCGATCGCCACGGCCACCGATGGTCGTAATTTCTTTGCAGTCGAAGCGCAACTCAAACAGCGCCTGCGGCCTGGCATGGAGAGCCCGCGGCCCGGCATCGAGCGCCCGCGGCCCGAAATGGAGCGCCTGCGGCCGGGAATGGAGAGCCTGCGGCCTGGAACGGAGAACCTGCGGCCTGGAACGGAGAACCTGCGCCCCGGAATGAAGCGCCTGCGGCCCGGCATGAGAGGCATCGGTAAAGTCGATATCGGCCAGCGGCGACTGATCTGGATCTGGTCACACAACCTGATTGACTGGTTCCGCCTTCAGGCCTGGACCTGGACGGCGTGACGGCGCGATGCAATGACTACCGAGCTATTCAGCCCACTGTGGTATCGCGTTGCGAATCTGCGACCCGCGCTGCGGCGCCAGGCAGAGATTCACCGGCACCGCTATCGTGGCGCAGCGACCTTCGTTCTCCAGGATCACGCGTCAGGCCGATCGCATCGCTTCACCGCATCAGGGCACCATTTCCTGGCACTGATGGACGGCAAGCGCAGCGTGCAGGAGATCTGGGACCTGACCGAGGACGCCCTTGGGGATGAGGCACCGACCCAGGAAGAGGCCATCGAGCTCCTGGCCCGATTGTATGCCGCCGATTTGCTGAAGGCCGACACGCCGCCGGACACCCGTGAACTGTTTCGCCGCAACCAGGCGCATCGCAGCAAAAAGCTCCGCCAACGGTTCGCAAGCCCGTTTTCGATCATCATCCCGCTGATCAACCCAGACCGCTTTCTCGAGCGCTGGATGGCCTTTATCAGCCCATTGTTCGGCTGGTTCGGTCTGTTCATCTGGCTCGGAACCGTGACCACGGCGCTGGTCCTGGCCGGCTCGCACTGGCCCGACCTGACCGAGAACCTCGCGGACCGCGTGCTCACCGCGCAGAACCTCTTTTTCATCTGGCTGCTCTACCCGGTCGTGAAGATTCTGCACGAACTCGGTCATGGGTTTGCGGCGAAACACCGGGGCTGCGAGGTGCCCGCCCTGGGCGTCATGCTGATCGCGCTGATTCCAATGCCTTATGTGGACGCATCAGCGTCGGCGGCGCTGCCGAATAAATACCAACGTATGTTCATCGCCGCGGCCGGCATCATGGTCGAAGTCCTGCTCGCGGCACTTGCCCTGTTCGTCTGGTTGTCGGTGGAGCCCGGAATCGTTCGGGCGATGGCGTTCAACGTCATGATGATCGGCGGCATCTCCACGATACTATTCAACGGCAATCCACTGTTGCGCTTCGACGGCTACTACATCCTGGCTGACGCCCTCGACATACCGGACCTTGCAACGCGTTCCAAGCAATACCTCGGCTACCTGTTCCAGCGTTACCTCGGCGGCGTGGCCGAGGCTGTGTCACCGGCGGTCTACGCCGGTGAACGATTCTGGCTGTTCAGCTACGCCATTCTCTCTAACGTGTTTCGAATCGTCGTCATGGTTGGAATCATTCTGTTCATCGCCGGCAAGTTCTTCGTCATCGGCATAATTCTCGCGGGTTGGGGCGCGACGACCCAGATTATCTTCCCGATCGCCAAGGGCGCTGCTTTTCTGATGGGCAACCCCCAACTGCAGGGTCACCGCGCGCGGGCGATCGGCATGACCGGAGCCGTGCTCATGGGCTTGGGCCTGCTCCTCTTTGCCGCGCCTTTTCCGCTACGCACGGCCACCGAAGGCGTCGTCTGGGCCCCCGAAAAATCGGAAATCAGAGCCTCAACCGACGCCGTGATCAAACGGCTCGTTGCCGCGCCCTACGCGCTAACCGAGCCCGGTGATGTCCTGCTCGAGATGGATGATCCTGTCCTGAGCGCTCGAGTCGCCATTCTCGCAGCCGAACTGGAGGCTGCCCGGGCACAATACCTGTCGTTACGAACCGAGAAGCAATTCGAAGCTGATCTCGTTCTCGAACAGATCGCGACCATCGAGGCCGATCTCGCGCTGGCGCGCGAGCGGCTCGATCAACTCGTCATCCGCAGTCCGACGCGGGGTTTCTTCCTGCTGGACCGTTCGCAGGACCTGGTCGGCCGCTTCGTGCGTCATGGCGACCTGATTGGCTTTGTTGCTGACCTCTCGACCGGCACCGTGCGAGTCGCCGTTACCCAGGCCGACATGGGCCTGATCAGGAACCAGACGAATTCCGTCAGCATCCGGCTGGCCGAGCAACTCGACGAACCCCTGGCCGCGACCATCAGTCGCGAGATGCCGTTAGCGACCCATCGCATCCCAAGCGCCGTGCTCGGCACCATGGGCGGCGGCTTGCTGGCCATCGATCCGGGCGATGAGTCGGGCACACGCACGCTGGATCAGGTATTTCACATCGAACTGACCTTCGAGGCACCGGTGGACCGGCTTGGTGGACGCACCTACGTCAGGTTCGATCACGGCACCCAACCGCTCGGCCTTCAGTGGTATCGGCGGGTCCGTCAACTGTTGCTCAGACAATTCAATGTCTAGGGAGAATCTCAGGCCGGGCAGAACGCTCGGGTCTTATCCCGAGCGCGAAACCACGCCGCCGAACTGGTTCGACGCCACCGTGCATCGACTGACCGGCCCCATTGCGCGCCGTCACCGCGCCCACCAACTCGGCGCGCAGATTTTCCTGAAGCGGGTCCATCAGGAAGCAGCCCAACTCGAAAAGCTCGATACGGTCGAACTGAGGGACGGCTTCCTCGCGCTCCGCCGTGCGCTGTTACGTGCGGGGCTCAACGAGGAACTTTGCGCGCGCGCGTTCGCGTTCGTGCGGGAATTTTCCGGCCGGACGCTCGGCATGCGCCACTTCGACAACCAGATTCTGGGCGGCTGGACCATGCTGCAGGGAATGGCGGCCGAGATGGGAACCGGCGAAGGCAAGACGCTGACGGCTACGTTACCCGCCTGTACCGCGGTGATGGCGGGCATTCCCACGCACATCATTACCGTCAACGACTACCTGGCCGAACGCGACTGTGAATTGCTGTCACCGCTCTACAACGTGTTGGGGATGAGCGTCGGCGCGATTACCGAGAACCTGGACGATCCACGCGCACGGCAAGCCGTTTACGCCCGTGACATCGCGTACTGCACCAACCAGGCCGTCGCCTTCGACTATCTGCGCGATCGCGTGACGATGGGTCATCGACGCGGTCGTCTCTATCGAAGCGTCGACGGCCTGCGTACCGGCGGAGCGATAACCGGCCAGTTACTGCTTAGAGGGTTGTGCTTCGGCATCGTCGATGAAGCCGACAGCGTGCTGATCGACGAAGCCCGCACGCCCCTGAAATTGTCGGGACCAGCCGTGAACCAGATCGATCGGCGGGTCCTGCAGCAGGCGCTGCAATTCGCGGATCAGATCGAGGGCCACGGCAATGGCTTTCTGATCGATGACACGCATCGGGTGGTGCTGACGGAAAAAGGTAAGGCGCACCTTGCCCAGCTTGCCGAGGGGCGGGATCGACCGTGGACGAGCCCACGGCGCCGTGAACTCATGATCAAGCAAGCCTTGAGCGCCAGGCACCTGTTTACCAGAGACCAGCAGTATCTCGTTCGCGACGGCAAGATTCAGATCATTGACGAAAACACGGGACGGGTCATGCCCGACCGTTCGTGGGAAATGGGCCTGCATCAGATGATCGAGGCCAAGGAACGGGTCGAGATCACCGACCCCGCCGAAAGCCTGGCGCGCATTACCTACCAACGATTCTTCCGCCGCTATCTGCGTCTTGGCGCCATGACAGGCACCGCGCAGGAAGTCGCGGGCGAACTCTGGTCAGTCTATCGCCTGCCCGTGGTGAAGATCCCGAGCAACAAGCCGTCCAGCCGCCGATCGTTTCCGACGCGCATGCACCGTACGGCCGATGCGAAGTGGCAGGACGTCGTCGCACACGCAAAAGCCATGCAAGACAAACGCCGCGCGGTACTGATTGGCACCCGCAGTGTCGAGACGTCCGAGAAACTGAGCGAATTGCTGACCCGAGCCGGGCTGGACCACGAAGTACTGAACGCGCGGCAGGACCGGCGTGAAGCTGAAATCGTTGCACAGGCCGGGCAACCCGGCCGAATCACCGTCGCAACGAATATGGCTGGTCGCGGCACCGATATTCACCTGGCCCCCGAGGTTGCGCGGTCCGGCGGCCTCCATGTCATCGCCACAGAGCGCAACGAAGCGCGGCGCATCGACCGGCAGCTGTTCGGGCGGTGCGCCCGCCAGGGCGATCCCGGCAGCGTCGTAGCCATCCTGTCCTGGGAAGACGAAATCATGGACTCTTGTGCGTTAGGTCCCATTCTGGGGTGGGTGCGAAAGATAAACTGGCCGAGCCGGTTCACACATTGGACCGGGCTGGTATTGACGCGGGCCGCGCAACGCACGGTGGAGCGTCGCCATGCACGCACGCGTAGAAACCTGCTGAGGCAGGATCAACGCCTGGATGACATTTTCGCGTTTAGCGGGCCGATGGAATAGGCGGGTGAATATGTCGATATGGATGTCGTATGCAAAACGCCGCGCCGCGCTGGCGCCGGTGGCGTTGCTTGCGGCCTGTCTGAATTCGAGCATGGCCCTGGCGGAAGATCTGGACGAACTGGATTGCGTCATCGAGCCGCATGTGGTCATCGACCTCAGCAGTCGCGTCGACGGAATCGTCGAAACAATGGAAGTGGAGCGCGGCGAGTTGATCGAGAAGGGTCAGGTACTCGTGCGCCTCGAATCGAGCGTGGAACAGGCGGCGGTCGCGCAAGCGCAGGTTCGCGCGGACGCGATGGCGGAAGTTCTCGCCAGCAACGTCAGCGCCGAATTCGCGCAACGTAGAAACGATCGCATTCAGGAACTGCACGACAGTCAGGCAGTGTCGACCGACCAGCTTGACGAGATAAAGACCGAGTACGAGCTGTCGCGCCTGCAGCGCCAGCGAGCGGCAGAAAACCAACTCATCGCAAAACTCGAGTTACGTCAGGCGCATGAGATTCTCAACCGTCATACCCTGCGCAGTCCGATACGCGGAATCGTCGTCCAACACTATCTCGCACCCGGAGAAGCCGTCGAGGAGCAGCCAATCATGCGGCTCGCGCAAATCGACCCGCTGCGCGTGGAGGTCATCGTGCCGGTGTCGGCGTTCGGCACCATACAGGTCGGGCAACGCGCGATCATGCGGCCGGAGTCGCCAATGGACGGCGAGTACCAGGCCACGGTGACGATCGTGGACGGCGTGGCCGATGCATCCAGCGGCACGTTCCGCGTTCGCCTCGGACTGCCCAACAAGGACTACAGCCTGCCCAGCGGACTGCGATGCCGGGTCAAGTTCCTGCCCAGAGATACACCGCCCGAAGAAACGGTCGCGGCCGGGCCCGTGCCGCCACCCCGGTATGAGATGGTCAAGACTGCCGCGATGCCTGCCGAGCCCACCGACCGGATCTGTCGGACCATCGGGCCGATAGCAAATGCATCGGACGCTGAGCGAATCATGACGACGCTCACTGGTCAGGCGACTCAGCTCAGACTGCGGGTCGAATCCCAGAGCAGTGCCGAATCGTATCTGTTGCTGGCCGCGCCGCAGCCGACACTGCAGGACTCGCGTGCCCTGACAGAGAAAATGCAGGCCGTGGGATTCAATGACTTCTACATCTTCTGGCGCGGGCCCCACAAAGGCCGCATATCGCTGGGCGTGTACCGAAACAAGGTGTACGCCGAGGAACGCCGGACCCTGCTCGCCGGACTCGGATTCGCCTCCGAACTGGTGCCTAGAACGGAAGGAGACTCTTCACGTTTGTGGCTCGACGTCGAACTGTTGCCGCGAATCGCATCGTTGGATCTCGCGGCGGCCGGAGAAATGCTCGGAAAGGACGATCTGGCCACATCGCCGTGTGAAAACGACGACAACCGCGAACCACCGGGTCAGACACTTGCCGGGAACCTCGCCACCGCACAGAACTGACCGTCAGGCTATTACATTTTCGCTACGTAACCACCGCCGAAATGTGACCTGTGCAAGGCATTTAATGCTTGAAAACCATACGCTTAGGTCGTTTTTGCACCAGTGAATTGAGTCCGCGCGCTCACGGTGGTCAACAACGCAATGAAGCAACGGCGCATCGACAGGAAGCACTCGTCCGGGCCACTCATGGCAGAGGTGGAACCGCGCGTGCTTCTGTCCGCCGATCTGCCCGGCGGGCTCGTTGATTCCGATGTCATCCCCAACGGGGTCGCGCCGTTATCCGAACCGTCGCTAGTCGCGGAGGTCCGCGAATGGAGCGCTGACGAAGCGGCTGATACGCAGGCTCACGAACTCGTCATCGTCGACTCGGCGACACCGGACTGGGAAGTACTTGTCAACGATCTGGTTGCCAATCGCGGCGATGGCCGCACCTTCGAAATCGTAATTCTGGATGCCGACACCGACGGCATCAAACAGATCAGCGACCTGCTGGCCGAGCGCTCTGATCTCAGCGCCGTGCATATCATTTCACATGGCAGCGCCGGCAGCGTCACGCTCGGCGACAGCGTGCTCGACTATGAAGAGTTGATCGCCAATGCCAAGACCATCCAGGGCTGGGGCAACGCCTTCACCGACGATGGCGACCTGCTGATTTACGGCTGTAACCTGGCCGCCGGGGCCGATGGCCGTGCGTTCGTTGACACGCTCGGTCAATTGACCGGCGCTGATGTCGCCGCCAGCGTCGACCTGACCGGTGACGCGGCCCAAGGTGGCGACTGGGACCTCGAGTATCGCTCGGGGGTCGTCGAAACCAATGTCGCGTTCAACGCTGAAACGCAAAACCAGTGGGCCGGGGTTCTGCTGGCACCACTCGCCATCGACGATCCGGTAGCGTACAGCGAGCTGATCACCAGCTTGAGTCCTCTGGGATATTGGCGCCTGGGTGAATCGAGCGGGACTACCGTTTACGACGAAACCGGGACGAATGACGGCACCAACGTAAACGCTGCGACACCGGGACAAAGTGGAGCGTTGGCGGACGAGCCTGCCAACACAGCCACGGCGTTTGACGGCACCGTGAACGACGACACCAGCGACTTCGTCGAGATCGCCCACGATGCCAGCTACCTGATTGACGAAGGCGCGATCCAGCTCTGGTTCAACACCTCGGACGTCACTCAAACGGCGGGGCTATTTTCGAAGGATTCGACGAACTTCGATACCGGCGGTCACGTCACCATCGAACTCAACGCAGCATCACACGCGACGGTGAGACTGCAGAGCACGACTACCAGCTACACGATTGAGTCCACCACGGCGTTGACGCCGGGTGAGTGGCATCAGGTGGTGTTCACTTTCGGCTCCGACGGCATGCGGCTCTATATCGATGGCAAGCTCGAGGCCACGGATCCCTATACGGGCGGGCTAGGGACCTCATCAGGCGGCAGCGGCAATGCCGAGCCGATCGCGATCGGCGCCTCAACGCGAATCAGCGGTGATCTGGTCACAACGGGGACCAACCTGCATTTCGACGGTGTCATCGATGAGGTCGCGATATTCGGCGTTGAGCTGACTCCGGAGCAGGTCCGCAATTCCTATGGGGCGGCGTCCCAGTACTACACGATCTATCAGGACACCACGCTGACCACATCAGCCGCCGGGGGCGTGCTGGCGAACGACTACGATGCCGATGATGACCCTCTGACCGCGGTGCTTGTGGCGGGACCCTCCAACGCGCAGTCATTCACGCTGAACCCGGACGGGTCGTTCGATTACACACCGCTGGCCGGATTCAGCGGCACCGATACCTTTACCTACCGCGCCAACGACGGGACCAGCGACTCGATCCTCGCCACGGTCACGCTCACTGTCGAAGCAGTGACGTCGGCCAACGCCCTCTGGGTCTCCACTGATTCGGACGTCGCAGCACCCGGCGCAGACGGCCTGCCGGGGGGATGGCTGCAGGGCGAAGTGCTGGAGTTCGGAGGTGCGGACCTGGCCTTCGGCTCATCCACCGATGGTGACTTCTCCTCGGTGATCGATTTTGACGCGTTCGCTGTGGATGCCCTCGACGTCGGCGCGTTGCACTTTGTAGGAAGCAACATCACCCTGGGCGGAGGGGCAAATACGTTCGACCTGCTGAAGGGTGATGTCCTGGTGTCACTCAACCAGGACGAGACGATTCTCGGTGCCTACACGGTCAGCGGTCTCAACGAAACACTCGAGAAGCGCAACCTGTACGTATTCCGGCCAGACACGGTAGGCGACTACACTTCTGGTACTTTTTACCTACTGCTCGAAGACGTTCCCGCTACAAATCTGCGCGGTATCACACTGGTGGAGACGGACACCACGGTGGGCGATGCCAATCTCACCGCGGGTAGCTTTCTGTTTACCGGGGACGAGCTGCCGTTCGAGGATGTTTATCTATTCACCCCGACAGGTGTGGGAGCCGGAACGACCAGCGGAACCACCTCGACGCTGATCGACGGCAGCGCACTCAACATCGACTCCGGTCCGATTCGAGGCCTGGAACTGATCGAACAGACCACGTCCATCGGCGGCGTGACTCTCGAGGCGGGCACCTTGCTTTTCTCGCTGAGGTTTGATGACTCGGACGTTGGCGGGAACAATCTCTCGACAACCCGACAGGACATATTTGCAGTCACAGTAACCAAAACCGGTGTCGGCACGACTGCCGGCGTCGCCACCATGTTCCTGGATGGCAGCGACGTGAACCTGGACAACAATCCCGGGCAGGAAAACATCTACGCCATCGCAATGGTGCCGAATCTCGTCAACCAACCGCCGACCGCTGCCGACAATACGGTTGTGACGCTCGAGAATACGACCTACGTCTTCACCGCCGCAGACTTCAACTTCAGCGACGTCGATGCCGGCGACACGCTGCGGAAAATCCGGATCACGTCGCTGGAGACAGCCGGAGCACTCCAATTGTCGGGTGTCGACGTGGTCGGGAATCGGGTCATCACGGTCGCCGACATCAACGCCGGCAACCTGACCTTCACCCCCGCGTCCGACGCCAACGGCGTGGGCTACGCCAGCCTGCAATTCCGCGTCCACGACGGAAGCCAGTTCTCAGCGGCCAGCTACACAATGACGGTCGACGTCACCCCCGTGAACGACGCACCGACCGTCGCCCTGGCCAACACGGTCACGACGTTTCCCGAGGATCAGGACACGTCGTCGGCCATCAAGGTCGCCGACATCGTCATCACGGATGATGGACAGGGCACCAACACCCTGAGCCTGTCCGGCGCCGACGCAGCACTTTTCGAGATTGTCGGCACCGAGCTGCGTTTGATTGCGGGCGCCAGCCTCGACTTCGAGACCAACCCAAACCTCGACGTCACCGTGGTCGTGGACGACACCACCGTCGGCGCGACCCCGGATGACACCGCGCCCCTGTCGATATCGATCACCGACGCCAACGAGCCCCCGACCGTGGCGTTGGCCAACACCATCACGACATTCCCCGACAACACGGATACCTCGAGCGCCATCAAGGTCGCGGACATCGTCATCACCGACGATGCACTCGGCACCAATGACCTGACCCTCTCCGGTGCCGATGCAGCCCTGTTTGAAATCGTCGACACTGAACTACGCTTGGTCGCCGGCGCCGTGCTGGACGCGGCGGCCAACCCGATCCTCGACGTCACCGTCGAGATCGATGACACGACCGTCGGTGCGACGCCGGATGACTCCGCGCCGCTGTCCATCTCGATCACTGGTGGCAATCAGGATCCGCTAGCCATTGGCGAGTCCATCTCCCTCTCGGAGGATTTGGCCTACACGGCAGTCGTCGGGGTGAACGACCTCCTCATGAACGACAGCGACCCGGACGGCGACCCATTGAGCGTGAACGTGGTGCCCGTGGCCGGACCGTCCCAGGGCGCCGTGACGTTGAACATCGACGGCACCTTTACCTATGTGCCCAACGCAAACTTCAACGGTTCGGACGCATTCACCTACCAGATATCGGACGGCAACGGCGGCCTGGCCCAGGCCACTGTGATGATCACGGTCGACGCAGTGAACGACGCGCCTCTGGTTGGCGCCGACAGCTACGTCGGCGTTGAGGACAATGTCCTTTCGATTCCGATCGCCAGCGGCTTGCTGCAGAACGATTCAGATGTTGAAGGTGAGGCGCTGACCGTGACAGCCGCGCCGGTCACCGGTCCGAATGACGGCGTGCTGATACTGAATCCGGATGGCACATTTACCTACACGCCGAACGTCGACTTCAGCGGAACTGACAGCTTCACGTACGAAGTATCCGACGCCAGCGGTGTCGTCAGCCAGGCGACGGTGACGATTACCGTCGATCCCGTGAACGATGCCCCCACCGGTGTCGATGACACCTTGTTCGCGCAAGCCGGTGATCCGCTGGTCGTCAGCCAAAGCGCTCTGATTGCCAATGATGCAGACGTCGACGGCGACATCCTCACCCTGGCGTCCTTCAGCCAACCGTCGCAGGGCACGCTCATCGACAACGGGGACGGTACTTTGACATACGTACCCAACGCCAACTTTACCGGCGTGGACACCTTTACGTACACCCTGACGGACCCCAGTGGCACCCAGTCGACCGCACTGGTCGTGATCGACGTCAGCGCCAGCGGGCCAGAACTCCCCATCGCTCCTCCGATCCTTGGACCCGGCAGCGGCCAGAACGACAACCCTGCCCCGAGGCTCGAGGGTGGTGGGCCAACCGACCCTTCTGAGGACACTGCTCAGTCGATCGCCGTCGACGATGCGGCGACTCCTGCAGAAGCCGTTGTTTCGGACGATCCGCCGCTCAACGGGACGCCGCAGCTGGCGCTGTCGGGCAGCAGCGGCGGCCCGACTGACTTCATCGAATCCATGACCCTGTCCGAGGACTCGGACAGTTATCGTCACCGCGGGCCGGCTGGCAAGTTCCTCTACGACACCATGCAGATCCTCCGCGACGTGCTGGAATTCGAGGAATTCGAGGAGTTGGGCCTGAGAAACGTGAACGTAGATCACGAACTGCTTTGGCAAGCGCTGGATACTATAAAGCGCCAGATCAACGGGTTGGACAATCCGGACGATGTACGGTCGGCATTTGTGCTTCAGATCGCGACCGGCAGCGGCGTTGTACTGACTGCGGGGTATGTCGCCTGGATTCTACGCGGGGGAGCCCTCGCCTCCATGCTGCTTTCAACGATGCCGATATGGAAAGGCTTTGACCCCCTTCCACTGCTCGTGGCGCGCAGAAAGAAGCGCAAGAAGAAAGAGGCGGAAGAAGCCCGTCAAAGGGTTGAAGCAGACGCAGCAGACAATGACGCTACACAAGAGGTCGAAGGGTTGTTTGCAGTCGAGCAGACCGATGCCAAGCAGAAACTAAGCCCCCGGATGAGATTGATATGATAGGCAGAGGCCGTAGATCAACGACTCTCAGAGTGAGCCTCGGCGTCGTATCGTTGACCATTTGCCTGTTGCTTTCCGCCGAACTGCTCGGGCTTCTCCCCGACAAGACCCAGGCGAAGCTGGACGCACGCCAGAAGGTGGTCGAACTCGTGGCCGTGCAGATCGCCTCGGCCGCCACCAGAAACGATATACGGATGGTGCAGACGATTCTTTCAACCGCCGTGGAACGCGACGAGACCATTCTTTCGGCGGCATTGCGCAGACACGGCAACACTCTGGCAATTGCGGGCCCGCACGAGGAATTCTGGAAACAGCCCCAGGAAGGGCGCTCATCCCCAACCCACGTGCAAGTACCGGTCATGAATGGGGAAAATCAATGGGGCGTCGTCGAACTCAGATTCAGGGCGCTGCAATCCGTCACCAGTCTCGCCGCGTGGAGAGATTCACCGCTGGCCTTATTCGCTTTCATCGGATCGGCAGGGTTCGCTCTTTACTTCCTGTTTCTTCGTCGCGCACTGCGTGAACTGGATCCGTCCAGCGTGGTCCCGGAGCATGTTCGATCGGCGTTCAATGCACTTGCAGAGGGCGTCATCATTATCGATGAGGAAGAGCGAATCGTTCTCGCCAACCAGGAATTCGCGAACATGATGGAGCGGGAAGCCGACAGTCTGATCGGACTCAAAGCCTCCGAGCTCGATTGGTATTCATTGGAAACCAGCGAGTCCGACGAGTCCGAGGAATCTGACGTTCAGTATCCGTGGCAGCATTCCATGAGAGAAGGAAAAGCTCACATGGGGGCGCGGCTACGCCGGCGGTCATCCACGGATGAGACCCGGATTTTCGTCGTCAACAGCGCGCCCATACAGGATGCGAAGGGGAATACGCGCGGGGCCCTTGCAACGTTCGACGACATCAGCGACATCGAGCAGAAGAATGAAGAACTCCAAGATGCCATGACGCACTTGAACGAATCCCGAGAAGCCATCGAACGCAAGAACAAGGAACTTGAATATCTAGCAACACGCGATCCTCTGACAAACCTCCTGAACCGACGCGCACTTTTCGAGCTCTTCGAAAACCGCTTCGAAAACGCACAGAAGGAAGGGGTTGAACTGTCGGGAATCATGGTTGATATCGACGAATTCAAATCAGTCAATGACCGCTACGGCCACAGCGTGGGCGACGAAGTGATCCGATTCGTGGCCAGAAAGCTGATGTCCACGGCGAGGTTCGGGGACCTGTCGGCACGGTACGGGGGTGAGGAATTCTGCCTCATTCTACCGGGTTCGAACCTCCAGGACGCGTTGGCAGTCGCCGAGCGACTCCGGATCACCGTCCGTACCGATTTCAGGGCGCAGTTTTCCCTCGACATCGATCTGACGATCAGCCTGGGAGTAGCGTCGCTGGAAGGCCCCGAGGATACCGCGAACGACCTGATGAACCGCGCCGACAAGGCCCTGTATGCGGCTAAGACCCATGGTCGAAATCGCGTGGTCACCTGGGGCGACCCGGAGTTGGACCCTGCGGAACCGCCTTCCGCGGAAGAACGCAGCTTCGCTCGGCACACGGCCCACGCAACGCTCGTACGCAAAACGATGGGCGTTGAATCCGCACGATAGTCTCCACTCGACCGACCACAGCGAAGACGAACCAGATCCGCACCTCCTGGACAACGACCGCATTGGACGTGCCCGTACGCATAAGCTTAACTTGACCCTTCGTGCGGAGGGCAGGCGATCGAATGACCGACAATTCAGTGGATGTGCTGATCATCGGCGCCGGGGCGTCCGGCGCAGCGGTGGCCTGGAGCCTGGCAGAAACACGCATGCGCATCGTATGTCTCGAGCAGGGCGACTGGATGAAACCGGAGGAGTACCCGAGCGCCGGTCGCGACTGGGAAGCTCGATTTTTCGGCGACTACAACTTCAGCCCGAACACTCGCGGGTTGGCCGCGGACTACCCGATCAACGATGACGCCTCACCCATAAAGATCGCGAACTTCAACGCGGTCGGCGGCGCGACCATCCTTTATGCGGGGCACTTTCCCCGGTTTCATCCCTCAGACTTTCGGGTGAAGTCGCTGGATGGGGTGGCCGACGACTGGCCTATCGACTACGAGACCCTCGAGCCGTTCTACGCCGAAAACGACCGGATGATGGGGGTTGCGGGACTGCCGGGCGACCCGGCCTACCCGCCCAAAGATTCGCCGATGCGGCCATTGCCCCTTGGCAAAGCCGGTCAGGCCCTGGCGCGAGGGTTCAACGCACGCGGCTGGCACTGGTGGCCATCGGATTCGGCCATCGCGACCGAGCAGTACGACGGGCGCGACAAGTGCGTGAACCTGGGCAACTGCCTGAGCGGTTGCGCGCAGGGCGCCAAAGCCTCCACCGACATCACCTACTGGCCGCACGCCGTACGCGCCGGCGTCGAGGTGCGGACCCGTTGTCGGGTGCGGGAAATCACCGTCAACGACGAAAGCATGGCCGCCGGCGTGGTCTACTACGACGCCGACGGCAACGAACACTTCCAGGCAGCGGAAGTGGTGATCATGGCCTGTAATGGGGTCGGTACGCCGCGGATCCTGTTGAACTCGACGTCCACCGCGTTTCCCGACGGGCTCGCCAATAACAGTGGGCTGGTCGGCAAGAACCTGATGTTCCACCCGTATGCGGGAATTCACGGAGTATTCGACGAAGCGCTGGACGGTTACAAAGGTCCCAGTAATTGCATGTGGAGCCAGGAGTTCTACGAAACCGATCCGAACCGTGATTTCGTGCGCGGCTACAGCTACGAGATCACCCGCGGTCGCGGACCCGTGATGACGGCGGTGAGCGGAATGCTGTCAGGCAACATTCCCCTGGGCCCAGAGCATCACGAGGCGTTCCGCAAACACTTCAATCGCATCACCGGCATGGTGGCGATCTGCGAAGACCTGCCAGAGGCGCACAACACCGTGACGCTGGATCCGGAACTGAAAGACGGCGATGGCATCCCGGCGCCGAAGATCGACTACACGCTCAGCGAGAACAGCCGAGCGATGATGGACCACGCCATCGCCCGCGCGACTGAGGTGCTCGAAGCCGCGGGCGCCCATGACATCAGCTCCGAGTCGCCGCTGTCGATCGGCGGCTGGCATTTGATGGGGACCGCGCGCATGGGCACCGATCCCGAGACATCAGTGGTCAACGAATGGGGCCGCGCGCACGACGTAAAGAACCTGTTCATCGTCGACGGCAGCATTTTCGTGACATCCGCCGGCGTGAATCCCACCCGGACCATCCAGGCGCTGGCGCTGTACATCGCCGATGCGATGAAGCAGCGGCTGGCCAACCTGTTCGACTGAGGGGACGCGATGAGTGACGATCTGATTGCGAAAGACCAGCCGTTGCCCGAAACGGCTCGGGCGACGCTGGCCGCGTTGGTCGGCGCGATGATTCCGGAGAGCGACGAATACAGCGTACCCGCCGCCAGCGATCCGGCGATCTTCGCGGACATCCAGAAAACCGCCGCGCCGATGCTGGCGCTGCTCGCGGCCGCGGTCGACTCGCTGGACGCAAGCGATCCCAATCTGGTCGATGTGTTCGGCTCGGCTCACGCCGAGCTGTTCCCCGCCCTGGTCAGCATCGTCGCGCAGTGTTACTACCGGGACGACCGGGTGATGGCATCACTCGGCATGGAAGCACGACCACCGTTTCCCGACGGCTTCGACCTCGAAGACGGCGACTGGTCGTTGCTCGATCCGGTTCGCGAACGTGCCGCGATGTATCGGGCGGTCGAGACCACGCGCTAACGGTCCACCGGCCAATGCAGCGCCAGCTTCCTCCTCACGGCCCATGCCTCAGGGTTCGGTGGGCCGCCTCAATCTTCCAGCCTTAGCCGTGTACGGCATGGCCGCGGGAGGGTTCAACCTGTATCCCGAGACCGTCGCCTTGCCCAGGTTCACCGAGGCCGTCGCCAACCAGGCCATGTTGAACAAACAACTTGCCAACCGCATCCGGGCGAAGGCGCCGCAGATTCTGAAGCCATCCGGGTCTTGAAGCCCCCGGGCGCACGGTCAGGCTTCCCCTTCGAAAATCTTCTCGCCATTGTGCAATCGCCGGGCGATATCGGCAGTCTGCTCACCGGCGCGTCGTGTCGGGCAGTGCGCGGCCAGGTTGCGCACCACGCCAATCATAATGTGCTCGCGTTCGGAGCCGTCCGTGTCGCCCCAGGCCCGGCACTGGTTGACCCCCGCTTCCAGGACCTGAAGACTGTGGAAATCGAGGTCTTCCCGGACGGTGGCCAGTGCGAGCGTATCCACCAGGGGCGTGAAATCGAACTCCAGTATTACGTAACGCGAAACGATGTCGGCGAGCTGCTCGACGTTGGCGCGCTGATCGAGTTCCGCCAGCAACGATTTCAACAGCACCTCCGGGTCATCCGATAGATCGTCGCGAGACTTCCGTTCCGCCGGCAACCGCGCCGGAGGCACGTTGAGGTAGCGATCCATGTACACCGAGATAGCGCCGTGGAATATGCCGCGCACGACGTCGGGTGCAGCCGAACGCCGAACCGCCTGATACAACCCGTTGCTGTATATGAACGTGTGCTGGGGATTGAACCAGTCGGTCACCTCGTTCGAGGTCGCGAACCGGGCGAGCCGTAGCGCCGCGGCGTAGCAGATCTCTCGGCCAGACGATCCGCGGTGCGCCATCCGAGAGCGCGCCTTCCAGCCGATCCATGATCGCCAGCGGATCATCGCCAAGTAATGTCTCGCGCAGCGCTGCGCTCGCGTGCCATGCATCGGTCCGTGGTACTTCCATTGTCGCCGCCAGGCGCTGCTCGATATTACGTAACGGTTCCACGATTTCCACGGGATGATGCCAGTTGGTGCTCTCCTCCTGACCGCGCCCGCTGACCATCCCCGGGATCGCCAGCGGGATCAGACTCGGGGCCGCCTCTTCGCCCAGCAGTTCCGTCAGCTCGAAGGCCTTGTTGCAGTCTTCGAGCAGGTGGCCACCGTTGGCGTACAGCCGTTCGGTCGCTCCGCCAAACAGCAGGTCGGCCACATTGTCCTTCGAGAGTTGCGCCAGACCGGTCAGGAGGTTCGCTCGGCACCGTCTCGATGTCGGGTTTGAACCCACTGGCGCATCCATTGCTTCAACGTGGCGAGGCCGTGGGCGTCGTCGGCAAGCGCCTGCCTGGGCCGCCGCGGCGTCGCCCGGCTGGTTTCCTCCCCGATCTGGCGTATGGCGTAGTACAGCGCTTTGTACGCGGTACGTCGCGACAGATAGTCGAATATGCGCGCCACGCAACCGAGTCGGGTCAAGCCCTCGGTAATCGCCGTAAGATTTGCGGATGCGAACCGTGCCACCTCGCCGACGATGCTCTGCAGCGACGCGCCCCCTTCGAGCAGCGCAAGAATGCTCTTCGCCTGTACCAGTCCGACGTTCTGCTCCAGACCGCGAATCAGCCGTTGCCGATGTTCGGCTTCGCCCAGAACGTGTGCGGGCTCAGACGCGACGTAGACCTCCCCGTCTTCCAGCCAGGTCTGGTGGCGGGCAACGTCGTCCGCCCACAAGTCGAACGTGCACCCGGAGCGCAGGTCGAACCGCGCCTGGTGCCAGTGGCAGGTGAGCATGCCGTCCTTGACGCTCCCTTTATCCAGCGGGAATCCCATGTGGGGACAGTTATTCTCCACCGCGAAAACCGCATCGCCGTCGGCGAACACGGCGATGCGGCGACGCTGACCGGAGACCACGATTACGCCCCGTTGCTTCAGCGTCTGGTGGTCTGCAACACGGATGGCGGATTCGGGTCGTAGATCGGACATGACAGGTCTCCCGCAAATATAGAAATAGATTACTTCGTAATGTATTTAGCAACAATACTATTTTTATATAGTTGGTCGGGTTGTCGGCACATCGATTCCCCAACCTTGAGCCATACCTCCGTCCGGTGCATGCTCTCGCATTCAGCGGAGGACATTCAATGATCGTCGAGCAGATCTGGACCGACAACGCCTACCGGAACTTCAACTACCTGATTGCCTGCCCGGAGACCGGCGAGGCGCTCGCGATCGACCCGCTGGACCACAAACGGTGCCTGGCGGCGGCGAAAGACA
>PVMK01188525.1_pt1 | contig 23427 bp, 25 predicted proteins | sample 1853481 | NCBI WGS metagenome assembly PVMK01 (sample SAMN08533507, study PRJNA380276) | Marine sediment metagenome, whole genome shotgun sequencing project. | reverse complement strand
AGAATTACTCAAGCTGTAGATGTCTCCCAAATGATTGTTAAAAGAATGGATTCAGTTGGATATGAGATTAGCGATGTTAGAATTTCATCTGATTCTCTTACTTCTCAAGATGGAAAAAAACGAAATGTATCTACAATAGAACTTGACATCACTAAAAACTAAAAAAATTAAAAATCTCATTTTAATTTGTATCGGGATTTCAGCTATTGTATCTGTTTTATTAATCTCTGATAGTTCTTGTGGAGTAAGACATATTGCAATAATTACTGATTTACAATCTTATGAAAAATCACTAGATCCTGAATTTTGTGAAGAATTGGTAGAACGAATTGACTCCTATAATGTGCAATGTATGCCACAAGTGGAAATTTTAGACTGCGGCTAAATTTTTAATTTTTATTGTGTTATCTATACATGGAATCTTTTCGGTGCCTTGCTTCATCTACATCTTTTTTGATCACTTGTTCTATTTTTTCTGCCTCTTTCTGTAAGGCTGCAATATCGCATGATGTACCTGGGATTAATTTGGACATGGCCATGCAAAGCTTTGCACTAGATCTAAAGTCTGGACTTGTACCCTCTGAATGAAAAAGAATTACAACAACGTCCTGTTGAGTCAAACTCCCTTCATTAAGCAACACTCCTGGAATTCCTGGAATGGTTCCATGTTCTAAAGTTTTTAGGCCCAATTCTTTTATTTTTTTTCTAGCATTGTCAGTGCTTCCAACAGCAATTATTTCCTCATTATCCTCTGTAGATTTTACTGACACACTACTTACAATAAGTGATATTTTTTGATCTTTTGCCCATCTTAGCATTTTTCTTGCAATATTTCTATGAAGAGATTCTTCGACTGCAAGATGTGATAAGAATGCTGCCACCTTTAATTCATCATTTACAAATAAACGTGTAGGAAAGTTAGGTTTTCCATCTTTTATCAAACTAATAGGCGGAAAAATATCTGAATCAATTATTCCTGCCAGTTTGAATTGTGATGTGTGTATCATGGATTCAGTTGCAATGACACTGCTAAATCCTACTGATGGAAAACCATCAATCAAATAACCTCCCTCTAAATTAAGAGGCCTTAATTCTTTAATTGTTATTTTCGGATTCAATGAATTATGTAAAATGCTATTGAATAATAATTTTTAGGGTATTCTTATAATTTAAAATTATTTTTTTAATCTTGAAATTAGTGCCGCATAAATGAAAGGTAAAATTGTCGTGACCTCTGCATGCAATGTAGTCTCCCTTGCTTTTTGTGTGACTTTTCCCCAGGAAATAGCTTCTCTCACTAGAGCGCCACTCAAACTTCCATCAAATTCTTGGGCAGTTGTAATGTACAATGCATAATCTAATCCTTCTCTGTATTGATTCCACCATAAGGTGTGATGTTTAGAAATTCCTCCACCAATCATTAGTGCTCCAGATTTTTCAGCCTTGAAGATTATTCCTGATAACAAATTAGCATCTTCCAACAAGTTTAACTTAAAATCCGCATGTTTTTGTGAAAACATCCAGATTTGACTTCCTACGGCTCCATCCATAATTCCAGGAACTACCACATCCACATTATTTTTAAATGCCCAATAAAGAAAAGAGTCCTCGCCTAGATGACTACCTATCATTTTGCAAACATCAGCTGATGACATTTCTTTTACTCCTTTTTGATATTCTTCTTCTAAAAATTCCTGCATTTTTTCTTCTATTAGTGGCCCATAACTTTCCATAGGAACTAAAACGTTTCCTAGTCTGTGAATATTTTGGTCTGCTAATTCCCTGTCATCCATGGTAAAAGATCCTTCTTTGTAATGTGAATAATGTCGAGCGATATCGTGATCTAGTGCACCACAAGTAGTGATTGCAACATTAAACCATTTGTTTTTTATCATATCTTTGATAATTCCACGAAGTCCTGTTGAAATTACAGCTCCTACAAATGAAATAAATTTTACACATTTTTCATCTGGAATCATTTCTGATAAAATTTCTAATCCCTCTGAAAGATTTACTGCTTCAAATCCTCCTGATGTAGATAATTCTTCAAAAATTTTTTCAATAGTTGTATCTGAATTAATCTCGACATCTTTGACAGGACGACCAGGCTTTAACATGATTTGATTTTTGGCGTCAAGTATAAAATTCTGCCTTTGAATTCTTAATTGAATATTATTTTTAAGATAGCTTTAAACCAGCCAAATAACACAACATTTCGAATGACAGGAAGAATCAAAGTTGGACTAGTGGGAATTGGAAATTGTTTTTCAGGATTAATTCAAGGTATAGAATTTTACAGACAAAACCCTTCACAAGAAGTTACAGGGATAATTCACGATAAATTAGCTGGATATGGCATACATGATGTAGATTTTGTATGTGGATTTGATGTGGGTGAAAATAAAATTGGAAAACCAATCAATGAAGCAATTTACGAATATCCTAACATGGTTGATTGGATTCCAAAAGAATCCATGCCAAAAACTGATGCCAAAGTTTACGAAAGTCCTGCATTAGATGGTGTTGGATTGTGGGTAGAAAATAGAATAAAACCCATCAAAACCAGTAAAACTGATGAACAACTAGCCGAAGAGGCCAAAGCAATCTTTAAAGAAACAGGGGTTGAAATTCTAGTTTCTTATTTACCTGTAGGATCTGACAAGGTAACTGAGTTTTGGGCACAAATTTGCCTTGACACTAATACTGCTTTTGTTAACTGCATTCCTTCATTCATAGCATCTGATGAAACATGGGCCAAAAAGTTTGAGGAAAAAAATATCCCTGTAATTGGAGATGATATTAAAGGTCAAGTTGGCGCAACAATTGTTCATAGAACACTCGCTAAGTTATGTAGTGACCGTGGAACTAAAATTGAGAGAACCTATCAAATCAACGTTGGTGGAAATACTGACTTTCTAAACATGAAAGAACAAGACAGATTAGTATCAAAAAGAATCTCTAAAACAGAAAGTGTTCAAAGTCAACTTTCCGAAAGACTCGATGATGATCAAATTTATGTAGGCCCATCTGATTTTATTCCATTTTTAGGAAATACTAAACTAATGTTTATGAGAATTGAGGGAAGACAATGGGCAAACATTCCATACAATATGGAGGTTCGTCTTGAAGTAGATGACAAAGCAAACTCTGCAGGAATTGTTATTGATGCAGTTCGATTGGCAAAAATTGCACTTGATAGGGGTGTGGGAGGGCCAATCATACCTGCTAGTGCATATTTGATGAAACATCCTATTAAACAAATGGCTGATGTAAAAGCAAAAGAAGATTGTGAAAGTTTCGTAGCTGGAAAGTAGTTATACGAATTTTTTAGAATCTGAAAATCTTATTTTTCTGTTCTTTTCAAATTTTTTCAAATCAATTTTTTTTACAGCATACCCTTCTCCTTTTATTTTTATGATCTTTGGTATCATTACTTTATTGTTCTCAAAAAGATCAACAATCATACTATTACCTCCATATTTTCTATTCTTTACATTGGCGGCAAGTATTGGAACTCTATTTTCTAAAGATCTTACTTGAACATATGTCTCCCAAGGGTTAATCCCTCTTTTCACAATTCTACTGGGTGAAAAAATAATCTGGGCTCCTTTTTTTACCAATGTTTCTGATACCTTTGAAAAAACCATGTCATAGCAAATCACCACTCCGAATTTACAGGCCGTATTGAAAATCTTTACCTCTTTTCCTGGAGTTATAGTATTTTTTTCATAATCAAACGGGTGAATTTTTTCTTGTCTTCCCATTATGTTTCCTTTAGGTCCAATGATGGGTGACGATATTGTTACATCTCTTTTTATTTTTTCATAAAATGCACCTGGAATTATGGTCATTTGATACTTTTTTGCAATCTCTTTGAATTCCAAAAATTCAGAGTCAAAATCGTAAATTTCATTATTCTTTAACCATTGCTCAGGCAAACAAACTATTTCGGTTTTCTTTTTTCCTAATTCTTCTAAAAATTTTGAAATTCTAACAATACTCTCTTTGTTTGTACTATAGGTTCGTGTTTGAATTATTCCCACTTTAACCATAATTTTTCTTTTTTTAATTGATAATTATATCTAATAAATTGAAATTTTTGAAATCACCAAAAATTGGGTTCATTGGGTTTCTATTGATACGGTACGAGGTTTGAGTTTTACCTAATTGGTGATAGATGGTAATAATTGGTTGCCATTGGTTTTAAAACCCAAATTATAAATAGGTCTTATCTTATTATGATAATAGCATGGAAAAACATGAGCAATTATTAAACATGTTAATGGAATTCAGTCCGCTCATTAGATTTACTGCAGTATGTACACATGAAGGAGAAATAGAATGGCACAGTCAGAGGGATAACGTCACTAACATTATTCCTATTGAAGAAACCAAAGCATCGATAAAAAGAGCAGCAGAGTCTTGGAATGCTAGAGCAGATCTTTCTGGAAATGGTACTGGTAGAGGAATGTACACAATTACTGCATATGAAAAAATTAAAAGAATTACAATTCCATTAGATGAAGAACATATTCTTTTCATCAGTACTGATAACACTCCTATGAAAGATCAGAAAAGAAGTTATGGTAAACTGATTGGAATGGGACAAATAATGTCCATTGTAGATTTTATTAATGAAAATAAATAAAATAATTTTTGTTTTATCTATTTAACGCATAATTTATTCATTGTAATTTTCAGAACTTTTTCAGTGAAGATTCAATTCTATTCTCAATTTTCATTTTTAGCATTCAACTCATGGCATGAAAGTTTTTATTTTCTGTGCCTAGAAAACATGCCTGTCTTTAATTGAAATTTAATATTTTCAAGTAAATGATTTTGTTGCCGTTACGAAAAAATTGATAGTAAAACAAGAAAAATTACTCAATTATGTCAACTAAACTTGTTAAGTATCGATTATCCGACCAATTTGGAAAAATGTACTATTGGTACACATTAAAAAAGTAGAGATCTTTGGATTCAAATCATTTGGATTTAAGAATACAACTGTACAATTTGAACCTGGGCTAATCTCGATATCTGGGCCAAATGGTTCAGGTAAAAGTAACATTTTGGATGCCATAATCTTTGCAATGGGGGAAAACAAACCAAAAGTAATGCGTGTAGATAAGCTTAGATCTTTAATTCATGATATAGAAGGAAATCGACGAGGACCGAAAATGGCAAGGTCAAGTGTTCACTTTGATAATTCTGATCGAAAAATTCCTGTGGACTCTGACACAGTTGTAATTACAAGAGAGATGGATGATAAGGGTGAAAATAATTATTTTCTTAATAAAAAGAAAACAAACAGGAGTCATATTTTAGATCTTTTAGATGTGGCTAATGCTGGATTGGGACAATTAAACGCCGTCCAGCAAGGAACAGTTACAAGGATTTCTGAATTCTCATCTGAAGAAAAAAGAAAAACAATCGAAGATTTGCTAGGTCTGTCATATTTTGATGAAAAAAAATCAGAATCGATAAAACAACTTGATGATGCAGATAGACGGCTTGAGATAGCTCTTGCCAAGATGGGTGAAATAAAAAAGAGAATTGATGAATTAGAAGAAGAGCGAAATCAAAAATTACGAAGTGACATCTTACAAAGAGAACTTAATCGCTATAATGCTATAAGCGCAGCAAATAAAATGAAAGTTGTACTAGTTGAAAAAACCTCAAAAGATCTTTCTTTACGTGAGATCTCATCAAAAATCAACATTTTTGAAGATGAAAGAACAGAAAATAGAAAAGAAATTGATGATTTGGATGATCAAAAGTCTAGTTTAATGAATGAAGCAGATGACTATAATCAGGCCAAATCTACAATTGATTCTGATCTAAGTCAAGCAATGCAACAATTTGAAGTATACAATAGCGGAATTGTTGCATCGACTAAACGACTTGAACAAATAGATTCTAGAATCCCTGAAATTAAAAATGAATTGGAACTTATTTCCAATTCTAGGGATAATATTGAGTCAAAAATATCACTAGTAAAAAATTCTATTAATGACATCAACACTAGAATTAAAAAAATCAACGAAGACATGCATGGAATTGATTCGATTCGTGACAAAATTCTAGAAGAACAATCACAAGCTTCTTCTAAAAAATTAGAAATCGATAACAAGATAAAAGATTTGACAAACCAACTAAACTCTGCAAAATTAAAACTATCAAAAGTTCAAAATGAAAAAGAGGAATCTGAATCTAAAATTAATTCAAATTCTAACAAATTGTCAGAAATGGAACAAAACATCAAAAAACTTTCAGATATGGAAAACAGGCTTAACTCCATGAATAACAATCACAAAGCAACAATTACTGAATTAAAAACAAGAATTTTAAAATTAAATTTTAAAAAATCTAAAATCATAAAAGATTCAGAAGAATTAAACTTGATTCTTGAAAAATCAAGTAAAGCTGCTGCACAATATGAAACAAAAATAAAAACTGTGAAAGGCATAATGCATGAAGACTATACTGTTGCAAAGCTAAAAGAGGATGCAGAGAAGCTTGGAATAGTTGGATTAGTTTACGAGATGATCTCATGGGAAAAACAATACGAACGCTCAGTTTTAGCCGTTAGTTCTGATTGGATTAAGGCAATTGTGGTAAAAGATTTTGCAACTTTGCTTGGAATTGCTGAAGTTGCTCGTTCCAAAAATCTCCCTAAACTAAAAATTATTCCTCTAGAGGCAATTCCTAACTTTAACTTGGATTTACCAAAACATCCTGGAGTTGTAGGTGTACTTTCAGACTATGTAAAGTGCAGTTCTGAGTATTCAGCCCTCAAAACGTTCCTATTTGGGAATGTGGTTCTTACAAATTCTAGAGAATCCGCCTATACTCTCTCAAAATCTGGCTATAAAGCAGTCACATTAGATGGTGAATTTTTTGAAGCAAAAGGTGGTGTCATAATTGATATTAATTCAAAAATTTCCAAACTTACTAAAATTATCTCTCTCAGCTCCTCTATTGATGGATTATTACAATCAATAAATTTACTAAAAAAATACATTTTAAAGAAAAAAAATACTCTTAAAAAAATTGAGATCTCTATACAAAATCATTCTGATAGATTATCTGTATCAGAAAAAGCACTAGTATCTACTGATGAAAATTACTCTCATCTAAAATCTAGGATTTCCTCTGCAAATAAAATAAAATTACAATTGATAGATAGAATCTCAGAACTTGGATCAAAAAATAAAATATTGACTGCAGAATTATCTACAATTGAATCACATGTAGAATCCCTTGTTGATAGAATTTTAATTGTTGAAGAAAATTATGCGAGTGGAGAACAAACACGTATTTCAAATGAATTGACTAAAATGAATTTCAAAAAATCTGAGATTGAAAAACTACATACTATAATTATGAATGAATATAGGGATAAGTCTTCGGAATTAGCAGAAGTAGAATCAGAAGTCAATCGTTCAAGGTCTCAATCTAAAAACCTTCATGAAGAAGAAGAATCATTGGTTTTTCAAAATCAAGAATTAAAAGATAAAATTCAAAATCTGGAAAAAGAAAGAGAATTAAAAAAAGAAGTTCTTGAAAAATTAAGAGAAAAAGAACAGGAACTTATTTCTACTTCTGGTACGTCTATTGGTCAAATCAAAGAATATGATGACAAATTGAAAGTATTGTCAGACAAAAATCAAACCCTTTCCAAAGAAGTAAACTCACTAGAAAGACAATCTGATTCATTACACCGAGATCTAAGTGATCTTGCTGAAACTGAAACTAGGCTACAAAAATTACTAAAAACTTTTGGATTTGATGCAAATATGGAAACATTTGATGTTGAGCCAATCGTTCAAGGCCTGTCTGCAGAATTAAATGGACTAAATGCATTAAACGCAAAGGCTCCAGAAACTTACCTTGAGGTATCTTATGGGTATCGCTCAATGTCTACCCGTAAAAATTCCTTAGAAGAAGAAAGAAACTCTATTGTAAAATTCATTGAAGGAATTGAAAAAGACAAACGCCAAACTTTCTTGAATGCATTTGATTTGGTTGATAAAGAAATTCGCCTTATTTTCAATAAGATGACTGGTGGCAATGCTTGGCTCGAATTACAAAACGAAGATGATATTTTTAATTCTGGAATTTCATATTTAATCCAATTTAAAAATAAACCAAAAAGAGAATCCACATCAATTAGCGGTGGTGAAAAAACATTAGCTGCGATTGTATTCGTACTCGCATTGCAAAAATTAAAACCATCACCATTTTACTTGTTTGACGAAGTTGATGCTCATCTAGATGCACCAAATGCTGAAAAATTATCAACTATTTTAGAAGAAAGATCAAAAGAAAGTCAGTTCATAATGGTTTCCTTAAAAGACTCTGTAGTGAATAAAGCAAAGCTCATCTATGGTGTATATCCAAAAAATGGAGTCTCACATGTTGTCACTTACAAAGATAAGCGAATGCCATCAGTAAAGACTTCTTAATCTAAATCAACATAACATGCAAAAGCATGGTCACCCTCTGTACTTTTTAATTCTGGTTCCACAGTACATTTATCGATTACATATGGACATCGGGCTCTAAATCTGCAACCCTCATAAACATTAATTTCAGAAGGTTCTTTTATTCTGATTTTTTTCTCCTTGTTGAGATTGTTTGGGTCAGGTTCTGATATTGCATCAATTAAAGCTTGAGTGTATGGGTGCTTGGGGTTAAGCAATACGTCATCAATTTTTCCAATCTCTACAATTTTTCCAAGATACAATATCCCTATATGCTTACCAAAATATCTGGCTGTCGCCAAATCATGTGTAATGTAAATAAACGAAATCTCGTATTTTTTTTGTAAATCCCCCATTAATTCCAACATTTCAGCTCTTATTGATACATCGAGCATGGATACAGGCTCATCTGCCACAATAATTTTTGGTTTTATTGCTAGGGCTCTTGCCAAAACCACTCTTTGTCTCTGTCCTCCTGAAAGCATATGGGGATATTTTTTAATTATTTCTTCTGAAGGCTCAAGTTTTACCTCTTTTAGCACTTCTAGTACTCTTTTTTTCCTTAATTTTGAATCGCCAATTTTATGAATTTCAAGAGGTTCAGATACAATGTCTAAAATCTTCATACGTGGATTAATTGAATCATAAGGGTCTTGATGAATCATCTGACAATTCATATGAATTTTCTCCAAACTTTTTTTGTCATTTCCAATTTCGTGACCCTCAAAAATAATTTTTCCTGAATCTGCTATAATAGATTTGAGAATTAATTTTGCAATTGTTGATTTTCCCGATCCTGACTCTCCTGCCAAAACAAACACTTCTCCTTTATTTAGAGAAAAGGATACATCATCAGCGGCTTTTACTGTCGAGACTTGAGAACTAAAAATATGTTTTTTAATAAAATATTTTTTTAAATGCTCAATTCTTAAAATCTCGTCCAACAAATACTCTAAAAACTAGAAGTATATCAAGAAATTGTTACCATGCCTAAAAATATGGGATAAAACATTTATGTCAATTAAAGACTGAACTAATACTTGAATGAAACGATGCAGAGCAGTCTGATTTATAAAAAATATGTGATTGATAATAATCTTCAATATTTTAAACCTCATTCCACCAAAATTGAAAAAACTTTTGCTGATGAAATATCTTCAAGTTTGAATAGAGATTCTAAATATATCAATCCAAAGTTTTTTTATGATAAAAAAGGTTCAAGTCTGTTTGAAAAAATCTGTGACCTTCCTGAATACTATCCTACAAGAACTGAAATTAAAATTTTAAAAAATATAGAATCTGATTTATTCCAATATCTGGATGATTCTTTTAGATTAGTTGAATTGGGTAGTGGATCCTCCACTAAAACACGACTAATTTTAGACATATTTAACAAAATTCAAAATGAAATTGAATATTTCCCTATAGATATCTCTGAAATCCTAACAGAAAGTTCCGAATTGCTTCAAAGAGATTATCAGGATCTCAAAATCACTGGAATTATTGATACGTATGAAGGAGGTCTTGAGTTTATTGAAAAATACGACAATAAAAAAAATCTAATAATTTTTTTGGGTTCTAGTTTTGGAAATTTTACTCCTAATGAAGGAAAAACCTTTCTGCAAAAAATAAACTCTATTATGAAAAATGATGATCTTTTTTTAATTGGTTTAGATTTGGTTAAAGATAAAAAAATTTTAGAAGATGCATATGATGACTCACAAGGAATAACAGCAAAATTTAATCTCAATGTCTTGTCGCGAATTAATGATGAGCTAGATGCAGATTTTGTTTTGAATAATTTTAAACATATTGCAAAATATAATGAAGAAGATCAAAGAGTGGAGATGTACTTGAAATCTCTTGTTAATCAATCTGTAATTATTTCAAAAGCAAATCTTTCATTAAAATTAAAACAAGGAGAACTAATCCACACTGAGCATTCACATAAATACAAAATTTCTCAAATTAAAGAATTAATGGATGAAACTGGCTTTATAATTAAACAAAACTGGCTAGATGTAAATAATCACTACGCTTTAACTTTAGTCTCAAAAAAATGATTCTATGGTTTTTCAACACATCGAAATCCTGAAAACAACCATCTCTCATCTAATCTAAAGAAGTTTCTATAACTTCCTCTGATGGACATTTTTGGTGTACCGAAAGATCCTCCTCGGAGTACTTTTTGATTGGAAAACCATTTGTCATTATATTCATCAAAATCTGATTTAAATCCTGGATAACCAATAAACTCTGATGATGTCCATTCCCATACATCTCCTATCATCTGGTGACAGCCATAGTTACTTACACCTTCAGGATAGGATCCTACCTCTGCACAACCCCATTGGTAAGATTCTAGCAAATTGGCTCTTTGTTCAGTAGGTTGGTCATTTCCCCAAGGGAAAATTGTTTTTTGTTGTTTGTTTTCATTCCAGCATGCGGCTTTTTCCCATTCGGCTTCAGTTGGTAATCTTTTTCCTGCCCACTTACAATATGCGTCAGCTTCATAGTAACTAACATGACAAACTGGTTCTTTTGGATTCAATTTTCGTGATCCTAAAAAGTCATGTACCATCCAGTCATCTTTAATTTTCCCCCAATACATTGGAGCATTCCATTCATTTTTTTTCACTTTTTCCCAACCATCTGAAAGCCAATACTTGTAGGTTTCATATCCGCCATCATCAATAAATTCTAGATATTGATCATTAGTAACAGGAAAAACATCCATTTTGTAATCATTAAGATATATTTTATGTTCAGGTAATTCAATGTCATAACAAAAATTTGTTCCATTGTAACCCATAACATAAAGACCACCTTTGATTTCAATTGATTTTTGTTCAATTTTTACTGGAACTGGCTTTTTGTTTTTTCTTACTGGTCTATATTGATCTGCTAACAAGTGTTGTATATCATAAACCAATAATTCTTGATGTTGACATTCATGATGAAAACCTGTAGTGATTAATTTAATATCTTCGTCGCTTAGTTCTTTTGATTTAATGAAATGTTCAACTCTTTGATTGATATTGTTAAAGTATTGAAAAATTTGGTCAACGGTGGGTCTTGAAATAATTCCTCTTGCGCCTTTATCATGAGGAACTCCAAATTGTTGATAATACGAATTAAGATATTCTGAGTATTCCTTGGAATAAAACTCATAATTTTTATCCAATTTACTCAAAATCGCCTCATAAATCCAGCTTACATGACCTAAATGCCACTTTGGAGGACTCATGTAATATGCTGTTTGAACTACAAAGTCATCCTTTTCAAGGGTTTTTACCAATTCTAGGGTACGATTTCTTGTTGTTTTGAATTGTTCTAGTAATGGTTTTTTTTGATCTTGATCAGAAACTGCAGTCATTATTTTTGAATTTATTCACTTTTATTATTATATTTGTCCAAAACATCAGTACGTAATTGTCCACATGCAGCTGATATCTCAGTACCTTTCTCTACTCTGACTGTACAATTAACTCCACTATTGTAAAGAATTCTTTCAAATTCAATTACATTTTTTCTTGTAGGGCGTTGAAAATCTCCTGCAGTTGGATTTAGAGGGATGAGATTAACATGTGAACCATTATTTCTCAAAAGTAAAGCAAGCTCTTCTGCAATCTCTATTGAATCATTTACTCCTTCAATCAACGCATACTCAAAGGTCACGCGTCTACCCGTTTTTAAAAAATATCGTTGGCCTGCATCAATCAAATTTTTTACGGAATCTGATCCTGCAGTTGGAACTAACCATTGTCTTAATTTATCATTTGGAGAATGAAGAGAAATTGCAAGTCCAATCTGTAAATTTTCTTCTGCTAATTTATCTATACTAGAAATAATTCCTATGGTTGAAATGGTAATACTCCTCTGACCAATCCCAAAACCACGTGGATGTGTCAATAATTGAACGGCTCGAATTGTTTCTGAATAATTTGCAAGCGGTTCACCCATTCCCATAAAAACAATATTGGTAACATGCTGTCCTTTATCTGAAAGAATTTTTGCAAAATGAATAACTTGCCCTACAATTTCTTCTGCTTTCATGTTACGATCAAAACCCATCTGTCCCTGTAGCACAAAACACACACCCCATTGCACATCCTACTTGTGTTGAAACACAAATGGTGGACCTTGGGTGACCAAATAGCTTTTTTGGTGGATACTGCATTAGAACAGATTCTACTGGAGATTTGTCTTGAAGACTTAATAGTAATTTTGTAGTTTCTCCATCTTTACTTGTTATTCTATGTGTTTCTTTTGTTGAACCGATTGTAAATCCTTTATCTTCAAGCATATCTCGAAATGCTCCTGGGAGTTGTTTTATTTCTGAAATACTTTTTGGAAATTTATAGTACAAAGAGAATAGAATTTGATCTGCTCTGTAACGAGGTTGACCAAATTCCATTACCATTTGCTCCATTTCTTCTGGAAGTAATCTATAAAGATCTGTCATTTCAAATTCACCTTGTTTTGAATAAACTATGCTATATTTTTGATTTTAATTTCTAATATCCTCGGGCAAATATGGGAAGTGCGATGCTCTGTTCACTGCAATAAACACACTTACCATCTTGGTTTTCATTATCAAAAGGAATCACACGAATGTCAGCACCTGTTTCTTCTTTGATTTTTTCTTCACATTCTTGTCTTCCACACCAATAAGCATTGAAAAAACCTCCTTTTCCAATTTTTTCTTTGAATTCAGAATAATCTGAAATATTTAGGGTGTTACTCTTTGCTTCTTCTCGTGCAGCCTCTAACATTTTAGTTTGAATTTCATTTAAAATTAAATCAATTTTTTCAATCTCTTCAAACTTCAAATCTATTTTTTCTTTATTGTATCTTTTAGCTACTACGACTTTTTGTTTTAGAATATCTTTGGGGCCTATTTCTATTCTCAAGGGAACTCCTTTCATTTCCCAATCATTAAATTTGTATCCTGGCGATAATTCATTTCTATCATCAATATGCACTCGAATTGATTTTAATTCTAATTGTTTCTTAATTTCATCTGATTTTTGCAATACTTGTTTTTTATCTTCATCTGAATTGTAAATTGGAACAATCACTACCTGAGTAGGTGCGACTTTAGGAGGTAAAACAAGCCCTTTGTCATCGCCATGAACCATAATCATTGCACCAATCAATCTCCATGATACTCCCCAAGATGTTTGCCATGCAAAGTGCTCAATGTTATCTTTATCTGCAAATTTTACTTCAAAGGGTTTTGAAAAGTTCTGTCCAAGAAAATGTGAAGTACCCATCTGAAGTGCTTTTCCATCTGGCATTATGGATTCCATTGTAGTGGTAAAAACTGCTCCAACAAACTTTTCTTTTTCACTTTTTTTCCCAATAACTACAGGTATTGCCAACTCTTCTTCTACAGTATTTTTGTAAATGGCTAAAATTTTAAACACTTCTTTTTTAGCCTCCTCTTCAGTAGAATGAACAGTATGTCCCTCTTGCCATAAGAATTCTGAAGTTCTAAGAAAAGGTTTGGTAGCTTTTATTTCGGCTCTAAGGGCAGTATTCCAAAAATTAATTTTTAATGGTAAATCTCTCCAACTTTTTATCCATTTTGAATAAAGTGTATAGGCTAAGGTCTCTGATGTTGGTCTAAGGGCTAATCTATCTCCAACTTCGTTATCGCCAGAATGCGTTACCCAAAATACTTCTGGGTTAAATCCTGCAAAGTGCTTCTTTTCTTTTCTTAATAATGATTCAGGAATTAAAACAGGAAGAAAACCATTTCTTATTCCATTTTGAGCAAATTTTTTATCAAATGTATCTTTTAGAGATTCCCATATTGAATATCCATCTGGTCTTAAAACAATTAACCCCTTTACTGGAGCATAATCTGCTAATTCTGCTTTTAGTACCACTTGAGTATACCATTCACTAAAGTCATTTTTTTTTGATGCTGTTATTCCTACGCTTTCTTTACCCAAATCAAATTTTCAGAACATACTTTTACTAATGAGCCTTTCGTGATAACTAATTTCTACTGGAAATTTTTGTAATTCAATTTAGAGGTTCACCTTTGCAAAAGACTTTGCCCATAACTCTGCTTTGAAAGTTGGGACAAATAAAACATTGAATGAATTGTGTATTTTCTTTTAAAACTGGGCAATCTACAAATTCCTGCTTCATTCTTTTGAGCATTTTTGGACTAACTCCTTTGAGTTTTAGTTTGCCTTTCTCGTCCATCAACCCCGCGTCTTGAAGCATTGATTTGAATTCTTTTGTGAATTTTACTTTTTCCTCAGTTGTTTGTATTTCAACTTCATATTTTCGCTCTAATTCACCGCTCATGGAATGTCTCATCCCTTCCTCGATTTATTACTAGCGATTTTTTATTTAAAAACCATTTATACTTTAAAAGTGGTTTAAAGAATAGTAACTGCTAAATCCTTCGAATCAAAAACTTGTTCATGACAAGCGTAATGATTGTTGAAAACTCGGAAAAACCCTGTCAGTCGACCAAAAAACTCCTATCTTCAATTAATTACGAAATAGTATTTTTAACAAATAATGGATATGAAGCAATTGAAAAATACGGTATAGTAAAACCCGATCTTTTACTCTTAGATATTACACTCTCAAAACATGACGGATTAAGTGTTCTTAAGGAGATCAAAAAAAATTACCCAGAATCAAAAATCATTATCACAACCTTACTTCCAAATAAGGTCATTCTTGAGGAATGTACTAAATCTGGAGCTGATGCATGTATTACAATACCATACAAATTGAAAGAATTTGTAATTCTTGTTACTAGTGTTTGTAATTCATCTAGAACTAAACCTAAGGTTGCCCCAGTAATTATTGAATGATGATTCAATTTTATGCTATTTGAGAAAAATGAAAAGCAACCGACTTTTATCTTTGCCAATTTTATCAATTATATGGTGACTTTAACCAATAAAGATAAAAGAATTAAAAAATTAGAGAATGACCTAAATCAAGAAAGAGATACAAACAACGGATTAAGGAAAAGAATCGCTGATCTCGAAAAAAAGAGAAAGAACTATCTTAAATAAAAAAATTAAAATTTCCTGAGGGTTTTAACCCTGTCTTTGTTTATTTTGATGGAATATTTTGTGATGTTTTTTAGCAGAGTCAATATCATTTTCTTGGAATCAACCAAATTGACCAGGACAAATTTTGCAGTGATAATGTTTTTTGACATATTCAAATTTTTCTGTAAATTCATCCATTGCAAATCACCAATTTACCCCACTGAGAGTAATTTTTAATCTGAAAATAGATCAAGTTTTTTCCTAAACTCTGAAATTCTATTTCTTATTGAAACTGAACTGGTACCTGCTGCAAACGCTATTTCATTTTGTGATTTGTTCTCCCCTGTTAACATACACGCTGCATAAATTGCAGCCGCTGCAATAATTTCTGGATTTTTACCTGCAACTATTCCTGCATCTTGGGCTACATCTAAAACATGCACTGCTTTACGAACTGTTTTTTCCTTTATTCCTACCTTGCTTGCAATCTTACTGATGGACTTTACCGGATCAGCTATTGAGACTACAAACCCTAATTCCCTAAACAGTGACCTATATGATCTTGCTAGATCCTTTCTGCCAATACTAAGATGTTGTGCAATCTCGGTTAGGGTTCTATTATGCTCCAAATCTCTACATGATGCATAAAGACATGCACCTGCTATTCCTTTTACAGTTCTTCCACGAATAAGATTCCTCTCTGAGGCTTTTCTGTAAAAAAGGGAAGCTCTTTCAATTACAGTATCAGAAAGTCCTAGCTTTGATTGAATATTGCTCAAATCCTGAAGAGCGTTTCTTAGATTTCTATCAGCTGAACTTTTTGTCTGTGACCTGTTGTCCCATTTTCTTAGTCGAGCAAATGTTTGGACAGTACTTGATGAAAGTGGCTTTCCAACTGAATCCTTGTTTTGAACTCCTATTACGGTAAATAGTCCTTTGTCATACATTTTTAGAGATAATCCTGCACCTGTTCTTCTATTGTCTGAACTATCTGAGGAAGTTCTACGTTCTACACCTCTGTCTTCGAAGTATTCTGAAATGACATATCCACAATTGGAACATGCGATCTCTCCAATCATATCATCGGTTACCAATCTTGATGTTTTGCAGATTAATTCAATCTCATCAATTTTTTGAAAAATAGTCAAATTTTCCTCTACGATGTGACAGGTATATTTTTGCTCATGCAATCAGAGTGAATTTGTTTGTCTGTAGTGATATTGCATCGATTGCAAAAAAACTCTATAGACTTTTTGCAAACGTGGCAATTTTGATTTACTTCCATCTCATATCCACATTTTCTGCAAGAGGTATTTGTCATTAAACAAATAACATCGTTATCTGTATTAAGGTCGCTGGAAATTAGTCTATACTAACCGTTATTCTCATTCTCTGGAATTAGAATTAAATTAATTTTTGAAAGAATTAAGATGTTCTTTTTTCATTAGGCTTTAGGGCTTTGTTTTATTGTTCTTTTGTGACATAGTTTTTTTTTGAATAATTGTCTTCAGAATTTTGATTTTATGAATTTTTTACAAAAAATCACGAAATAAGCCGGTTCTTATAAGAAGCAAATTAGTCAGTATTGATCTTATCTTTGGTTTTACAAATTATCAATGCCGATACTGTCTGTAGACGTTGTGGAAATGGTATGGTAACAGATAATGTTACAGGAGAAAGATTTTGTGGAAAATGTGGTCATGTCCTCTCTGAGACATTACAAGACTCTGGACCTGAATGGAGATCTTTTTCAAAAGATGGTGGTACGGATCCTACTAGAACAGGTGCACCAACATCACTTGCAATGCATGATAGGGGACTTTCAACCATAATCAATCCAATAAACCGTGACGCGTCTGGAAAACCCCTTACATCTACTATGAAAAGCACTATTGAAAGACTAAGAACATGGGATAGTAGAAGTAAAGTCAATGCATCTGCAGATAGAAACCTTAGACAAGCATTAAGTGAATTAACTAGACTAAAAGACAAACTATCGCTTTCTGATTTAATAGTTGAAAAATCAGCATACATTTACAGAAAAGCATTAGAGAAAGACCTAGTCAAAGGACGTTCAATTTCAGCATTGATTGCAGCGTCACTTTATGCGGCATGTCGAGAAACTGAAACGCCTAGAACGCTAAAAGATGTTGCAGATGCAGGTAACCTAAAGAAAAAAGATATTTCAAAATATTATAGATTACTACATCAAGAATTAGGTCTAAAAATGCCAGTAGTTGACCCAATTCAATGTGTTGCAAGAATCGCAAGTAAGCTTGGAATTACAGAGAAAACAAAACGTCATGCAATCAAAGTACTAAGAATTGCGCAAGAACATGAAGAATCATCTGGAAAGGATCCAATGGGTTTAGCTGCTGCAGCATTGTATTTGTCCTCAGTTAAGAACGGTGAAAATATTACTCAGAGGGATATTGCAGAAGCTGCAAATGTTACCGAGGTAACTATCAGAAATCGATACAAGGGTCTAAGATTAGATCAGGATAAGAATTTGTAGGTTGCAAGAGAAAATGAAGTGTTGTAATTTGAAATTGGGAAATAAAAAATGATTAAAGAAAAATGTGATAGATGTGGTTCACCTTTAGGCACTGAAAGCAAGAAAACTAAGGAAAGATTTTGTGGTAATTGTAAAAGGAAATTTCAATTACAGAAATATTAGAGATTTTGGAATCATTTTAACTGATGTAGTTCAAAATCAAAATTCAACATTTCTTAGATTCTGACATTTGTGGAAAGCTTGATGCATTCATATACAAAATTGAAGCAAAAATTGAAAAGAAAATAGATGAAAGTGATTCTTTATCTCTCATAGAACAGGTTAACAGCATTAAGGAAATCATAAGGTGTTAAATTTCTAACCCTTTCCAAAAAACAATTTCAAATCAAAAACATGACTTATTTTAGTACCAGTTAATCGATGTTAACTGACTTAAAAAACACATTTTCATTTAACATTTAATGATCACTCATTTCTCTTTTGGGTTTTTAAATTAACAAAGATCGTAAAATATTATTTTAAAGTCATAAATTCGTGTTACTTTTATATAATTAGATTTTTGTCTGGAGATCAGAAATCAGTTGCTTGTAATTTTTGATGTTGAGGGAGTTCTTTATGATGCAGAATATTTACCAATTCTTGCAGAAAAATTAGGAAAAGAAAACGAAATCTGGGAAATCACAAAAAAAGGAATTCAAGGAGTAATTAATTGGGAAGAAGGACTACGTACAAGAGTTGATGCACTAAAAGGATTAGATTATGAAACATGTCAGAAGGTGGCTAATGATTTACCCAATTATGACAGGAGCTAAAGAGGCATGTAGAGTTCTCAAAGCAGCAGGATGGAAATTAATGGCAGTTTCTGGAGGTTTTACAATAATGACTGATAGATTGAAAGAAGAACTAGGGTTAGATTATGTTTTTTCCAATGAACTTGTCTTTAAGGATGGAAAATTAGATGGTGTTAAAATTATTGTTGATTCTGACAAGGCAAAATCTGCAATAATAAAAATTTCAGAATGGGAATGAGGATAAAGAAAATATCAGTTGTGTGGTTGATGGAGCAAACGATATCAAGTTGTTTGATGTCTGTGGATTAGGCATTGCTTTTAGAGCCCAAGATATAGTCAAAGATTTAGCAACTACTACTTTAGAGGAAAAAGATCTTTCTAAAATCCTAGATATAATTAACAAACACTACAAAATTGAATTAAAAGCGCCCACCCCAGCATAAACAATATTTTACTGTCTTTTTACATTAATGATACTTGCAAGTTATTCCTATCCAAATATCTAAAGAAATTGAATTTAATGATAATCTCTCAGAATTAATTGTACATTCTATAGATCTTCATGATGGGGATATTGTAGTCATTGCCCAAAAAATAATCTCTAAACAAGAAGGAAGAGTTGTTAACCTCTCAACAATCTCTCCTTCTTTACTTGCTCAAGGGATTAGTTCTGAATATAAAAAAAACCCTGTATTGTTGAATTGATACTTTCAGAGTCTAAAAAAATTGTAAGGATGGAAAATGGAATAATTATCGTTGAAACAAAAAATGGATTTATCTGTGCAAATGCAGGAATTGATGAAAGTAATGTTAAAAATGGTTTTGCGACTTTACTCCCAAAAAACTCTGATATTTCTGCAGAAAAGATTTGTAAACAAATAAGAAAAACCTGTGGAAAAAAAGTTGGGGTACTAATCTCAGATACATTTGGGAGGCCATTTAGAATGGGACAAACTAATTGTGCCATTGGTGTTTTTGGTCTTAATCCTATTTTAGATTATGAGGGGACTCTTGATAATTTTGGAAATGTTTTACGCGTTACTGCTATTGCCATAGCAGATGAAATATGTGCTACAGCAGAATTAGTGATGAAAAAAACCGCAAAATGTCCTGTGGTAATCATACGTGACTATGAATTCAAAAAAGAAAATGCTTCAATAAATCAATTAATTCGCCCAGAGCAAGAGGATCTTTTTAGATAATCCCCAGTTTAACAAAAATAGGATAAGCTAATCTGAAGTAGATTTTAATATGACAAAACGTGCATTATGAATTAGAGGTATTATGTCTGAATCCAATGAAAAAAAATTAGATTGTACTGGCTTATTTTGTCCAGAACCAGTTTTTAGGACAAAAATTGAAATTGAAAAAATGCAAGTTGGACAAGAGTTAACTGTTTCTGCAGATGATCCTGCAGCAGAAGAAGATGTTTCAAGATGGGTTACAAGAAATGGTCATGAATTATTATCCATGAAAAAAGACGGGAATACAATCACATTTCAAATTAAAAAGGTGAAATAACCATGGCTACTAAAGCCGTTACTGGTTCTGATGTTTTAAACAGAGTTGGGAACACCCCTCTAGTAAAATTAGATTCTCTTACTACTGAGAAGGTTACATATTTTGCTAAACTTGAAGGACACAATCCCTTTGGTTCTGTAAAAGACAGAGCTGCCTATTGGATGATAAAAGATGGCGAAGAAAGAGGTATTTTAACCAAGGGAAAAAGCATCATAATAGAACCCACTTCTGGTAACACTGGAATTGCATTAACTGGAATCGGCAATCTGTTAGGGTATAAAGTTGAAATTGTAATTCCAGAAAAAGTTAGTGAGGAAACTAAAGATATTATTAGAAATCTGGGAGCAAAAGTTTTTGAAACTAGTGATGATTTATGTCCAAAAGTTGGCGCTGGCACTGATCAAAGTATTGCACTTGCAACATCGATTGCATCATCAAGGCCTGATACTTATTATTCACCAAACCAATATGCCAATGAAGCTAATTTTAAAGGACATTATCTTGGAACCGGGCCAGAAATTTGGAAACAAACTGAAGGTAAGGTAACTCATTTCTTTACAGGAGTTGGTACTGGAGGTACTATTACTGGAATTGGCGTTTACCTTAAAGAAAAAAATCCAGACATTAAGATCATCGGATGCCAACCACAACAAAACCATTTGATTCAGGGCTGGAGAAACTTTGAAGAATCTGCAAAACCTGACTTGTTTTTGAAAAGAGAGGATGTGGTTGATGATTGGGTATCAGTTGATAACAAAGAAGCATTTTCTGTTGTAAAAGAAGTGTTTGCAAAAGACAAATTGTTGATAAGTCCATCTTCTGCTGCAGTGTACGCATGCATGAAAAAATATCCTATTGAAGGAAATGGCTGTGTTGTTGGAATATTTGCTGATGATGGCAGAAAATTCAAGAGTGTTTATGCTGAACAAAAAGTAATGTCTACTGAAGAATTCGATGCAAACTTGAAAGAAGCAAAGTACATGTCTGAATTGGCTTATTAAATTATTTTTTGATTTTATTTCAATTTACAAATATTCTTCATAAAACTCTTTAAAAAAAATATTCATTCGTTTTTCATGATTTAGACAATCATTATTTGATTTGAGCAATTGATCTCTTATCTCCTTACTCCATTTGCTTTGTTGTTTGTCCTTCAAATTCATACTTGAAGGATTCTGTTTTACTTTTTCCATATCTTCAAATAATTTTACACCTAACTGTTGCAGTTTACTTATTCTCAAGAGGAAAATATCTGATTGTTCTTCATTAACTAGACTCATCAATGAATATGACTTAGTAAAATACTCTACAACTTTTTTGTGATAATTTTCAAATTCCTGAATTCTTTTAGTCCAATATTTTTCTGATGGCTTATCTTTGATTTTAAAATCATATTGGATTTTTGATAATTCTACTCCTAATTTTTCTAGTTTTTCACTATATTCTTTAATGGTTTTTTCAGAATTCATAATTTTTGTTACCATTTAACACAAAAAGACTTTGAATAATCTTTTACAATATTTTCCATCATTTACATAAAGCATATTTTTAAAATTTTAAATTTATGATTTTTCTGTGAGGTACTTGTCAACATCAATTGCTGCCATACATCCAAAACCTGCAGCGGTGATAGCCTGCCTATACTTTCTATCATGAACATCCCCTGCCGCAAAAACTCCTTCAATATTTGTATGGGTTTTGTTTTTCAAAACAATATACCCTTCATCATCTAAATCGATTTGATTTTTGAATATCTTTGTATTTGGTACGTGCCCAATTGCCACAAAAAGACCTCCTACATCAAGAGTTGTTTCCTCATTTGTTTTAATATTCTTAATTATGCCTTGTTGCATTTTTTGGTCTCCTTTAATGTCTACAACTTCTGAATTCCAATGAAATTTTATTTTTTCATTGTTCAAAGCTCTTTCTTGCATAATTTTACTCGCACGTAATTCATCACGTCTATGAACTAAATGTACTTTGGTTGCAAATTTTGTAAGAAATGTTCCTTCTTCAATTGCTGAGTCGCCTCCACCAACTACTATTAATTCTTGATTTCTAAAAAATGGCCCATCACAAGTTGCACAATATGACACCCCCTTTCCAGCGAAAGTTTGTTCACCCTCCAATCCCAACTTTCTTGGATTAGCTCCCGTTGCAATAATCACAGCTCTTCCTTCATACTCTTCAGAAGCTGTAAGGATCTTGAAGGGACTGTTTCTAAAATCAACATTTACCACTTCATCATCTACTATAGTGGTACCCATACGTTGTGTTTGTTTTCGCATTTCTATCATCAAGTCGGGACCCATTACCCCTTTTTCAAATCCAGGATAATTTTCTACTTCAGTAGTGTTTACTAGTTGCCCTCCTGGTAGAATTCCAGATAATATCAAAGTATCATATCCAGCTCTTGAACAATATATTCCCGCAGTATATCCAGATGGACCAGCACCAATAATAACTACATCAAATTCGGTTTTCTTTTTTTCTGGAATTTTCGGTGAATCATCTTTGCTCTCAAGAACAACTGCATCTGAATCTGCTGCCATCATGAAAATTCTTTGAAGATTTCATTAATTTAAGTGATAGACCTATTTCGTTTTTTATAGTAAAAAATGATCGATCTATTAATAAAAATTCACCCGTTTTCTTTTCTGTCAAAAATCATTATTTTAATAGAAATCAAGTCCTACTCCCTATCGCCCGATTCTGATTAGGCTTGATTTCTTAAAGTTTTTACATAATTTCTCACTTTGTAAGAAATTTCACATTTGTAGCTCATTATGGTTTGACCTTGGATCTTTTAGTCAAAATCTGAAATATCGGCTATGCAATGTATATTGCAATTTTCAATTAATTGGGAGTTTGATGCTACTTGAAAAGTAGAAAGTCTTTTATGAAAAGATCCGATCCAAACTTTAGAAAAATGCTAAAACCCATAATTATTGCAATTTCACTAATCTTAATTGTTTTTACAACTGATCACCAAGCTTTAGGGTATACGGATGAGTCTAATCAAGAAGAATATCTGGATTTTCAACGTTATACTGGAAATAGATTATTGGTTTTCAATGATACTA
>PVMK01125080.1_pt1 | contig 23435 bp, 21 predicted proteins | sample 1853481 | NCBI WGS metagenome assembly PVMK01 (sample SAMN08533507, study PRJNA380276) | Marine sediment metagenome, whole genome shotgun sequencing project. | reverse complement strand
TGGTTGACCCGGCCGGTTTTAAACTTGGCGCGCGTGACGCGATTTTTGCCGCTGGCCCTGGCTGGGCCGCCTATCCGGATTTGTATCAGCACAATAAATCCGTCCTGTCAGGCGCGGATCCGGACAGGTTGCCACTGGCCGAGGATTTATTGCGGTTGGCCCGCCGCCGCTTTGAAAGCGGTGAGACCATCGCGCCGGAAGCCGCGTTACCGAACTATGTCCGTGATCAGGTTACCGGATGACGGTCATTCCATGCTGACCCGGCATGAGATTATGGTGATCGTGCAGCGACCGGCATTAAAATAAACCTGTGGATATTTCACTGACACCGCGTAATGCCAATCTGGCCGGGTTTTGCGCCTGCGCCGGACTCATGCTGTATGCCTTGTTCGCTCAATACGGACTGGAACTCGAGCCTTGCCCATTGTGTATTTTCCAGCGCATGGGGGTGATTCTTCTGGGACTGGTGTTTCTGATCGCGGCCCTGCATAACCCCGGACAGACGGGTTGCCGCGTTTACGCTGTATTGATCGGGCTGGCGGCGATCCCGGGCATCGGCGTCGCCGGGCGGCACGTCTGGCTGCAGAATCTGCCGCCGGAGCAGGTACCGGCCTGTGGTCCGGGTCTGGATTTTATGATGGACACGTTCCCGTTCCTGGAAGTACTGAACATGGTGCTCTCAGGCTCCGGAGAATGTGCCGCGATATCGTGGTCCTTTCTCTGGCTGAGCATGCCGGCCTGGGTACTGATTGCCGTGGGCTGTCTGGCCCTGTTCGGGATATGGGCAAACTGGCGCCGGACTGACGATCCGCGGCCTGCCTGACAAGCCGGATTTTTCGCTCGAAATTTTGCGTTCCGCGAGGCTGAAAAAGGGATTTTTGCTGTCTGACAGCGCATTAAATATATAGCATTAACAAAGTGTTAACTTCATAGCTTAAAGTCGTTATTGATATTATGGTGATCGTGTGACACGGTAGCTGCCGCTGCAGCAGGATCAATAATCAGAACATTCTGCAGACAGCTCCAGGGGGCGCCGAGGAACAGGGCCGCAATGCAAAAAAACAAGGAGCAAAGCCATGACGTATCAAAAGCAGAACAGGCTGGATCAGAGTTTTGAGCAGATATCGGAGATCATGATTGCCGCGGTGGTGGTCATGTCATCGTTCATGGGCACGGTGTCGCTGAACGCGCTGCCGATCCTCGGGGTTTGATGAGAGTCAGGCCTGATACAAACTGAAAAAACCCCGCTTGAGCGGGGCTTTTTTATTGCGACGCTCAATGCTTTGGATCCAACGGTTTTGCCAGCGCCCTGATGCCCGGCTGCTCTGGTATTAGTGAACCGTACGCGGTATATATCTATCGGTCAGGTTAGAGGTTGTCCGTCTACAGCGAGGAGCATAACGTGGCGGGATCAAAGCACAGATATTTTAGTGATCAATTTGAAGGGATAGCGCGCGAGCTGTCCCGGTTGTCGATTGTCTGCGATATTCAGATGCTTGAGCCGGGCATGGCGGAACGGATTCTTGATAACGATGAGAGCGTGTGTGGTCGGAAAAATCCTGCGGTGTTCCAGCAGATCCGGCAGCATTTGATGGCGTTGTTTCCACTTGAGATACGGGCGATTGATCGAATTGGCAGCGGCGAAGTCCGTGAGATTCTTGATCAGGTACGGGCAGCCATCGTTGCGCTGCGTGAGGCAGGGTCGCCCGGCAGCAGCAGGCAGTCACCGGGAAAACGGTCCGCAGAGACGTGAGGTCTGATAAAAGCATGGCAGGATAATCTAGAGCAGCATTTTTTCAAGAATGCGCTTGTACACCTGCTCCATGGTGTCGATATCAGCGACCGCAATTTGCTCGTTGACCTTGTGAATCGTTGAGTTCACGGCGCCGAACTCTACAACGTGTGTCCCTGCAGGCGCGATGAACCGGCCGTCGGATGTGCCGCCGTCCGTGGATAACTCAGGATTCAGGCCCGTGATCTCCTTCACCGCTGCCTGAGTGAATTCGACGAGCGGGCCGGGTGGCGTGAAAAATGGCTCGCCTGACAAATGCCATTCCAGTTCGTAGTCCAGGCCGTGGCTGTCAAATATTTTTGTAACAAATTCTTGCAGCACATCGTGGGTCCAGACGGTGGAATAACGAAAATTAAACCGTGCATGCAGTTCACCGGGTGTCACATTCACCGCGCCTCCATCGCTTTTGATATTGACTACCTGAAAGCTTGAGGGTGGAAAAAACTCATTGCCGTCATCAAGCTTTTGCGCGTAGAGATCGGCAAGTACCGGCGCAAACGTTTCAATAGGATTCACGGTCAGGTGAGGGTAGGCGACATGCCCCTGCAGGCCCTTCACTTTAAGGATGCCGCTTAGCGATCCGCGGCGTCCGACCTTGATTGCGTCACCAAGCTTCGCTGTGCTTGAGGGCTCGCCGATGACGCACCAGTCTATTTTTTCGTGACGCTCCTGGAGATGATCGATTACTTTGAGCGTTCCTTCACGCGCCCGGCCTTCCTCGTCACTGGTCACCAGGAACGCGATGGAGCCGTTGTGGTCGGGGTGATCGGCGACGAATTGCACGCTGGCGTTGACCATCGCCGCAAGGCTGGCTTTCATGTCGGCCGCGCCCCGTCCATACAGCGCGCCATCCCGCACGACCGGTTCGAACGGGTCACTGTTCCAGTCGCCGATGGCTCCCGGCGGTACTACGTCCGTGTGACCGGCGAAGCAGAATACCGGGCCGCTGGTGCCGCGACGTGCCCAAAGGTTTGTCACTTCGCCGAAGTTCATTTGTTCGAGGTGAAATCCGGCCGCGGCGAGTTGCTCGCCCAGCAGTGCCTGGCAGCCGGCATCATCGGGCGTGATCGATGCGCAGCGGATCAGTGATTGGGTGAGTTCCAGTGTGTCGATCATGTCCGGTCAGGCGCTCATCAGGGTGGTTTTGTACTGGTCTTCATCAAAGCCCAGCAGAACCTGGTCACCGAACTCCAGCACCGGTCGTTTCAGGACGGTCGGGTAGTTGTCGATAAGCCGGACAGCACTGTCGGCATTCAGGTCTATGCGATCAATGTCAGGAATCTTACGCCAGGTGATGCTGCGCTTGTTCAGAAGATTCTCCCACTCGACCGCCTGTGCCCACCGATGCAGCGTCTGCTCATCGATGCCGTCAGTGCGGATATCGATGTAATCAAATTCGATACCTTGCTGCTTTAACCATTTCTGCGCATTCCGGCAGGAATCACAGCTTCGTATTCCATATATTTTGATCACGCTTGGTCCCTCAGCGCTATTCTGATCGGAGCAGTTCGTTAATCGCTGTTTTTGCCCTCGTTTTTGCATCCACCCGTTTGACGATCACGGCGCAATACAGGCTGCAGTTGCCCTGGCTCGACGGCAGACTGCCAGGTACGACGACGGCACCCGCAGGAACCCGACCATACAGTACTTCGTCGCGCTCCCTGTCGTAGATTCGTGTGCTTTGGCCGATGTAAACGCCCATGGATATAACGGCGCCTGTTTCGACGATAACGCCTTCGACGATTTCCGAGCGGGCGCCGATGAAGCAGTTGTCTTCGATAATGGTGGGGTTCGCCTGTATGGGTTCGAGTACGCCGCCAATACCCACGCCGCCGGACAGATGGACGTTTTTGCCGATCTGTGCGCAGCTGCCTACCGTGGCCCATGTATCGACGAGCGTGCCGCTGTCCACATAGGCGCCGATATTGACGTAGGAGGGCATGAGTACAACGTTGCGCGCGATGAATGCCCCCTTGCGTGCCTGGGCATCAGGCACGACCCGGATGCCGGCGCGGTCGAAATCTTCCTGGCTCATGCCGGCAAATTTTAGCGGCACTTTGTCAAAATAGTTTGTGTGGTTGCCCGTGATGCACCGGTTGCTTTCAATGCCGAAATATAAAAGAACGGCTTTTTTCAGCCATTGGTTGACCGTCCAGCCGCTTCCGGTTTTCTCGGCAACCCGTGCTTCACCCGAGTCAAGCCGATTAATCGCGGTCAATACGGCATCCCTTAATTCCGGTGAGGGCTGGCTCAGGTCCAGTTCGCTTCTCTGGTCGAATGCGCTTTCGATGATGTTTTCAAGATCACTCATTGCGGGCATTGTTCTCCACGTTCGTATGTTAAGTCGATTGTTTTCAGAATACCCGGTTGAACCCGCAGTCTGACGGTCATGCAGCTCATCCGCCAGCGTTTTCCAGCGAGTCGATCAGGGCGCTTTTAAGTTCTTCGCAACGTTCCGGAGACAGGGGCTCATCATTGGTGTCGTCGGTAATATAGAAGACGTCTTCTGCTCTTTCGCCGGCCGTGACGACCTTGGCGGTTTGAATCACGATGCGTTTGTCACGCAGTACTTTGCCGACTTCGCAAAGCAGTCCCGGCCGGTCACCGGCGGTCAACTCCATAACTGTGCGCTGGTTGTTTTCATCCGTTGCGAAACTGACATGGGTTTGTGTGGTGAACATGCGGACCTGCCGGGGTGCGCGTCGAGTGACTGTCGGGGCATCTTCGTCACCTTTTTCCAGTGCATTTTCGAGGCGACGTTTGATTTGTTCCATTCGGGTCGATTCCAGGATCTGGTTGCCGCTTTGCTCCAGTACAACAAATATTGCAAGACTGTCGTCTTGTGTAAGCGGGATGATTCGTGCATCAGCGATATTCAGGCCTAATTCATCCAGGACTGCCGTCGCAATTGCGAACGTATAAGACTGCTGGGGGGTGAAAATAAAAACGGCCGTTCCGGCGCTGGACGTCTGATCATGAAAGTCGATCAGAATTCTGGCATCACGATTTAGCGGGTCAGCCAGCAGACGAGTATGGGAATCGATCTCTTCGGGCTTGCAGCGAAGAAAATATTCTTCGCTCATGCCTGCCCAGATTCCGTCGATGGTGGTCTCGTCTATGTCAGCATTTTGCAGTAGTTTGCGGGCGGCAAGCTGTTTTTCGTCAAGCAGTTCATCCTTGTCGATCGGGTTTTCCAGGCCGCGTCGTAACGCCTGCTTCGTCAGCACATAAAGTTCTTCGAAAAGTCGCGCCCGCCATGCATTCCAGAGTTTCGGGTTGGTGGCGCGTACATCGGCGACGGTCAGCAGGTAGAGGTAATCGAGGTGGATCTCATCACCGACCTGTTCGGCAAATGCGCGGATAACGGCAGGGTCGCTGGTATCCTTTTTTTGCGCTGTCAGCGACAGAGTCAGGTGATGGCGCACCAGCCAGGCAACCAGCCGGGCTTCGTAGCGGCTCAATCCGTGCTCCAGGCAAAATGATTCGGCATCGACGGCACCAAGTACGGAGTGGTCTCCGCCGCGGCCTTTGGCTATATCGTGAAACAGGCCGGCCAGGTACAGTACTTCGGGCGTCGGCAGTGATTGCATGATATCCGAGCAGCCCGGGAACTCGTGGTCGAAGCGCGATAGCACAAACCGCCGTATGTTACTGACAACGAACAACGTGTGTGCATCAACCGTGTAAACATGAAAGAGATCGTATTGCATGCGGCCGACAATGCGGCCAAACGCTGGTATATAGCGGCCCAGAACGCCGTATCTGTTCATCCGCCTGAGTTCGTGAGTGACGCCTTTCGGCGCACGGAGAATTTGCAGAAAGAGTTGATGGTTTCTCGGGTCCTGGCGGAATTCATCATCGATCAGCTGCAGGTTTTGTTTGATGGCCGTGATCGTCATTGAGCTGACGCCTTTGATTTCCGGGTTTTGCTGTAACAATAAAAACAATTCCAGCAGCGCGGACGGGCGGGTTTCGAAAACCGAGTCGTCGGTGATTTGCAAGAAACCGTTTTTGATCTGGAAACGCCTGTTGATGGGTTCCGGCTTGACGTCAGGATTCATCAGGATCGCTTCCTGAAACAGCTGTAACAGCATTTCATTGAGCCGGCTCAGGTCCATGACCGTGCGGTAATAGCGTTGCATGAGCTGTTCGACTGCCAGCATGTAGGTCGCGTCTTCATAGCCGAACAGCGCGGCAATGCGTGCCTGGTGATCGAATAAAAGACGGTCCTCGCGGCGACCGGTCAGAATGTGTAACGCAAAGCGTATTCGCCACAGCAGGTCACGCCCCTGGCGCAGCAGTCGAAGCTGGCCGCGGGTGAGAAAGCCCTCTTTCTTGAGGCCTTTGAGTCGGCCGGTTCCAAAGTGCCGTCTTGCCACCCAGACGATCATCTGAATGTCACGCAAACCGCCAGGGCTGCCTTTTACATTTGGCTCAAGGTTATAGGCCGTGTCGTCGTAACGGGCGTGTCGCGCCTGCTGTTCTTTAAGTTTTGCTTCAAAAAAAATGCGCGATGGCCAGACCTCATCGGGTCCGACTGCGGCCGTCATTTGTTGAAACAGCGTGTCGGGTCCGCAGAGCAGCCGTGATTCCATCAGCGTCGTCGTGACGGTAATATCCTTACGGCTTTCCTGTTGACAGTCTTTTACGGTTCTTGTGCTGTGACCCACTTCCAGTCCGACGTCCCAGAGCAGAGTCAGGAAGGCGGCGACCGCGTCCTGCGCTGCAGATTTGCGTGTGTCATTTTCGAGCAGGATCAGCAGGTCGACGTCTGATCCCGGATGTAATTCGCCCCGGCCATATCCGCCGACCGCAGCCAGCACAGTATCTGCCATCAGGTCACCGGCCGTGTTGCGCCAGGCCGCGAGGATGATCAGATCGACCAGCCGGGCGCGGTCGTGGACGAGTTTACTGATCGGTTCTTCGGCGACAAACAGGCCGGTCAGCGCTGCCGTTCCACAGGCGAGGAGATGGCGCAATTCGTCCAGGCCGGTTCCGGGTTCGTTCAGGCGAGCCTCTATTTTTTGCCAGTCGATCCCGGTGCCGTCCCGGGTCGTGACCTCATTGGCGAGGCGAATGTCCTCAGCCGACAGGAGTACAGTTTCGGTGGTAACCGGTGTTCCGGTGTCGTGCTGCCCCTGGACGGGCGCGATCATGCGCGATCCTCGGCGCCGAGCGTCAAGACCTCATGACCATCGGCAGTACACAGAATCGTGTGCTCCCATTGCGCCGATAAAGAATGATCCTTGGTGACGACAGTCCAGCCGTCCGGCAGCAGTCTGACATGGCGTTTTCCACTGTTCACCATCGGTTCAATAGTAAACGTCATGCCCTCGCATATCTCCATGCCCGTATTGGGGGTTCCGTAGTGCAGCACCTGAGGATCTTCATGAAAGCCTGTGCCGATTCCATGGCCACAATATTCACGCACAACCGAGCAGCCGTTGTCCTCCACATAGGTCTGAATGGCATGCCCGATGTCGCCCAGCCGAATGCCGGGTCTTACTTGATTAATTCCGCGCCACATGGCGTCACGGGCAACCGTGGCGACGCGCTCGGCTTTGATGTTGGCTTTGCCGATGTGAAAAATCCGGCTGGTATCGCCATGGAAGCCGTGCTTGATGACGGTGATGTCGATATTGACCATATCGCCATTGCGCAGTCGTCTGTCGCCGGGGATACCATGGCAGACGACATGATTGACGGAGGTACAGATGGATTTCGGGAAGCCGCGATAGTTCAGTGGAGCAGGGATGGCCTGTTGTTGTTCGATAATATATTCGTGGCAGATCTGGTCCAGTTCATCAGTGGTGATGCCCGGCTGGACGTGCTGGCCAATCATATCCAGCACGTCGGCGGCCAGACGGCCGGCCACGCGCATTTTGTCCTGTTCCTCGGGATTTTTGATGGTTGCGGTCATGTCACCTCGTTTATTGTCAGGGCGAGGCGGACTGTCCGGCCCCGGTATCAGGGCCGCATCCGTCTCGGATTGGGTCGCCGGTATTCTGCGTCGTGTCAGCGCCCTGGCTGCGAGGCCGCTCTGAGGCCAATAAATCCGCGGGCCTTGTGCTCCTCCTCGTAGTGTCGATGCCGACGCATTGTTGCCGAAAGAACGATATGGTATAAAGCGCGCGCCTTTCAGGCAATTAAATCCACACATGTACCGACACGTGCGGCGGGGTGCCCGGTCTAGAATCGGGTTGCCGTATGGGGTACATGGAGGCTTAACCCAATAGGAGAAAAAAATGTCAGACGTTACGATGCGCCAGATGCTGGAGGCTGGCGTGCACTTCGGGCACCAGACTCGTTACTGGAATCCGAAAATGGCGCCCTTTATTTTTGGGGCCCGCAACAACATCCACATCATTAATCTGGAGCAGACGGTACCACTGTACCGGCAATCCTGCGATTTCATTAAATCCATCGTGGCCGACAATGGCACAGTGCTGTTTGTTGGTACGAAGCGTTCCGCCCAGGAAGCGATCAGGACTGAAGCTGCGCGCTGCGGCATGCCGTTTGTCAGCCACCGCTGGCTCGGCGGCATGCTCACGAATTTCAAGACTATCAAGCAGTCGATCAAGCGGCTCGTGGAACTCGAGACCATGGCTGAAGACGGCAGTATTGAGCGTTTGATCAAGAAGGAAGCGCTCGGATTGCAACGTGAACAGGCAAAACTGGAACGCAGCCTTGGCGGCATTAAAAACATGTCGTCGTTGCCTGATGCCGTGTTTATTGTGGATGTCGGCCACGAAAAAATCGCCGTTCATGAATCTCGTATTCTGGGTATTCCTGTTATTGGCGTCGTTGACACCAATTGCTCGCCCGAAGAAGTGGACTACGTGATACCTGGCAATGACGATGCGATGCGAGCAGCTCATCTTTATGCTGCGGGTGTGGCTGATGCGGTGCTCGAAGGTAAGGTATCGACACCGGCATTGCCGGCAGGCGAAGACGAGTTTGTCGAACTCGATGCAGAGGGTCGTCCAAAGAAAGCCCGTTCCAGGGCGCCCAGAAAAACCGGGGCAACTAAACGGACTGCTCGCAAGACTCGTGCAGTGCAACCGAAAACAGCGGCCGACACATCGGTTGATACAGCGGCTGTGCCCGAGGCAGCAGCGGAAACCCCGCCGGCAATTGCTCAGGTCACTGATAGCGTTGAGGCCGTTGAAACCGTTGAAACCGTTGAGGCTGTTGAGGTTGTTGAGGCCGAGCCGGTTGCGGCGGTCGCAGAACCGGAAAAGGCTGCGGACGCTGAGGACGAGACCAAAAAAGAATCTTAAGTATCACGGACAGGGTTCGAAGCACGTTTGCTCAGGCACGTCGAACTCGGGGTCAGGAAAAATGACGATTACAGCAAGTCTGGTTAAAGAACTAAGAGAGCGCACCGGCGTTGGCATGATGGAATGCAAGAAGGTGCTGGTGGAAGCTGGCGGTGATCTGGACGCAGCGCAGAAAATGCTGCGCACACGCGGGCAGGCGCAGGCTGAAAAGAAGGCCGGGCGGATTGCTGCCGAGGGGCGTATTGAACTGGCTGTCAGTGACGACACTGCGGTTATTGTTGAGGTGAATTGCGAAACAGATTTCGTTGCGAAAGACGAAAACTTTCTTGCATTTGCACAACAGTGCGCAAAACTGGCGTTGCAGCAGCGGCCGGCGGATGTCGAGGCATTAATGGCGTCTACAGCACAGACAGGCGCGACGCTCGAAGAAGTGCGTCGCGAACTGGTTGCAAAGATCGGCGAGAATATCAATGTTCGTCGCTTCGAATGGATACGGTCAGATGGTTCGCTGGGGAGCTATTTGCACGGAACGCGTATCGGCGTAATCGTTGCTTTCGAGGGCGGCGATGAAGAGTTGCGAAAAAATGTCGCGATGCATATCGCTGCGACCAGTCCCCAGTGCATTTCCGCAGACGACGTTGCGGCTGATGTTCTGGATGCGGAGCGCCGCATTCTGACCGAACAGGCCGCTGGCGAAGGCAAGCCACCGGAGATCACGGCGAAAATGGTTGAGGGACGAATGCGTAAATACCTTAATCAGATCACGCTGCTCGGCCAGCCTTTCGTCCGGGACCCCGATGTTTCAGTCGGCAAATTACTGGACCAGCGGCAGGCAACCGTGACGCGCTTCGTTCGTCTGGAAGTTGGAGAGGGTATCGAGAAAAAGACCGAGGATTTTGCGGCAGAGGTGCAGGCACAAATCGAGGCTCAGGGTTAGCGTCGCTAGCGGGGTCATTGTTGCATACATTCGGGTTCATTCATGAATAAAGCCGCCTCGCCGTACAGCCGCATATTGCTTAAGTTGAGCGGTGAAGCCCTGCTTGGCGATGAAGAATACGGCATAGATGCCAAAATCCTGAGCCGGATCGCCGGTGAAATTTGCCAGGTCTTTGCCATGGGCGTGCAGGTGGGTGTCGTGGTCGGCGGGGGCAATATTTTTCGTGGGGCAGGGCTTGCGCGGTCCGGTATGGACCGGGTCACCGGGGACCACATGGGCATGCTGGCCACAATCATTAATTCGCTGGCATTACAGGATGCGCTCGAGCGCCTGGGTAATGAAGCTCGCGTCATGTCTGCTCTGCAGGTTCACGATATTTGTGAAGATTACATACGGCGCAGGGCGGTTCGGCATCTTGAGAAGGGTCGTATCACGATATTTGCTGCCGGCACGGGCAATCCTTTTTTTACGACGGATACGGCCGCAGCACTGCGCGCCATAGAGATTGGCGCGTCTGTGCTGATCAAGGCGACTAAAGTGGATGGCGTTTATTCTGCAGATCCGCTGTCGAATCCGGATGCGCAGCGCTATACCCGGCTGAATTTTGATCAGGTGCTCGCTGACAAGCTCAATGTGATGGATGCGACGGCCATTGTGATGTGTCGTGAGAACAGGCTGCCAATCCGTATCATTAATCAAAATGATCCGGATGCCCTGTCACGGCTGGTGGCCGGAGAAGACATCGGGACTCTCGTTGATGGGGAATAGCCTGAATCGGAGCGAGGCGGGGGGGAGTAAAACTTGATTAACGAAATTAAAAAAGACGCCGACAAACGGATGGACAAGAGTGTTGTCGCACTCACCACATCGTTCAAGAAACTCAGAACGGGTCGGGCCCACCCCAGTCTGCTTGAGCATTTGATGGTTGAGTACTACGGCAGTGATGTGCCGCTCACCCAGGTAGCGAATATTGCCACGGAAGATGCCCGCACCATCACGGTAACGCCCTGGGAGCAGCAGATGGTTCAGGCCATAGAGAAGGCCATTATGAACTCGGACCTGGGCCTCACGCCGGCCTCGGCGGGAACGGTGATTCGTGTGCCGCTGCCGGCGCTGACCGAAGAGCGTCGCAAGGAGCTGGCCAAGATGGTCAAGCATGAAGCGGAGAGCAGCCGGGTTTCTGTCAGAAATATCCGCCGGGATGCGATTCACGACCTCAAGGAACTGCTCAAAGAGAAAGAAATCTCGGCGGATGATGAGCGCCGAGCGGAGACCGAAATCCAGACATTGACGGATCGGCACGTGGCCCAGATCGATCATATTTCTGATGGTAAACAGAAAGAAATCATGGACTTCTAATTGATTTCTAATGTACTTGTTCTAACATGACTGTGGATATTGAAAACCTTCCAAGGCCGCTGCCTCGCCATGTGGCGATCATCATGGACGGCAATGGCCGGTGGGCCACCGACCATGCTCGTGTGCGTCATTCCGGGCACCGGGCAGGAGTGAAATCAGCGAGAACCGTGGTTGAGGCGTGTGGCGAGGCAGGTGTTGATGTACTCACACTTTTCGCCTTCAGCAGCGAGAACTGGAAGCGTCCGGTCGAAGAAGTGAATGCTTTGATGCGCCTCTTTGTTGAAGTGCTTCAGCGTGAGCTGAATTCGCTGCATGAAAATGGCGTTCAGCTCAGGTTTATCGGAGAGCGTCGGCAGTTGCCGACAATCCTGCGCAAGCGCATTGAAGATGCCGAGGCGAAAACAGCCGCTAATACGGGCATGACACTGGTCCTAGCCGTCGGTTACGGGGGCCGCTGGGACGTGATTCAGGCAACGCGGCGGCTCGCTGACAAGGTGCAATGCGGCGAATTAAATCCTGCTGATATCGATGAATCGGTGTTCGCCCGGCATATGTCTTTGACGGGTCTTCCTGCCCCGGACCTGCTGATTCGAACCGGTGGGGAGCGTCGTGTCAGTAACTTTCTGCTCTGGGACCTGGCCTACACGGAAATTTACTTCACCGATGATCTGTGGCCCGATTTCTCAACGGCGGGCCTGGTTAAAGCTTTCGAATTTTTTGCTCACCGGCAGCGCCGATTCGGACGTACGGCGGATCAACTGGAGGCCATCGGTGACTGATTGGGGTAAAGCCACCGGATGAATGATCACGCCGGGACGGCTGTAGCATTGCTTATAATTCATATTATACATGAATAAATTATTGCAACGTGTTGTAACTGCAGCAGTTTTAGTCACTGTACTCGTGGTGGTGTTTTTTCGGTTGCCGCCGGCTGCCGCGATGATCCTGCTGGCGCTGTTCGTGCTGATCGGGGCCTGGGAGTGGGCGGGGTTTCTTCGCCTGACCGGGTTCATGCCGCGCATCGCCTATGTTGTACTGATTTTCGCACTGATGGTTTTATGCTTTTGGCTGTATCGGAGCCGCGTGCCGCTCGATCTGATTCTGCTTGCAAGCCTGGTCTGGTGGATTGTGGCCTTTGTCTGGGTGCTGCGCTATCCGCTACCGATCGGGCGTGGTGCGGGCACGGTCTGCGGCATCATGGTTTTGTTGCCGGCCTGGATGGCGTTGGTGATGTTGCTGCTGCAGTCAGGTGTTCGTGGTCCCCAGTATGTCTTGTTGTTGCTGACGATCGTATGGGCGGCAGACGTCGGCGCCTATTTCGTGGGCCGGCGCATCGGGCGTGTTCGGCTGGCACCGAAAGTCAGTCCCGGCAAGACACGCGAGGGGGCGCTGGGCGGTCTGGTGGCTGCCGTTTTGGCAGCAGCGGCGGGTGGCTCGGTACTCGGACTGCCGTTGATATCTCTTCTGCCGCTGGCGGCTATGGTTGCTTGCGTGTCGATCCTGGGAGATCTCACGGTCAGCATGTTCAAGCGCAATGCAGGGGTCAAGGACAGTGGGCAGCTGTTTCCCGGGCATGGCGGGGTATTGGATCGGGTCGACGGCGTGACGGCAGCAGCGCCCTTTTTCGTTCTGGGGGCTGACTGGCTTGGGCTCATCGAGTTATGACCGCAGCGCTATTGTATCAGTGGCCGGCTGATTGCAGCCGGGCATGTTGCGAGGGAATGCTGCGGGCTTCTTGTTGTCTGTATAGGATATCTTGGTTCATATGCATCGGGTTGTTTCGATGCATTAGCACGAAAACTGATTGATTACTGATGGTTGAATTTCTGATATCACTGATTGCTTTCGTTGTCGCTATAGCGATTCTCGTTGCCGTGCACGAATGGGGGCATTTTATCGTTGCCCGCGGACTTGGTATTAAGGTGCTGCGGTTTTCGATCGGTTTCGGACGGCCGATTCTGATGAAAAAATACGGCCCCGATCAAACCGAGTATTGCTTGTCAGCCATTCCGGTGGGGGGCTACGTCAAGCTGCTCGACGAGCGTGATTGTGAAGTCTCTATTGCCGAACAGGATCGGGCGTTCAATCGGCAACCCATCGCATCACGAATTGCCGTGCTGCTGGCTGGGCCACTGCTGAATATTATTTTCGCGATCCTGGCCTACTGGTGCATGTTCATGATGGGCGTGCCCGGATCCAAGCCTGTCGTGGGCGAGGTGATGCCTGAGTCAATCGCTGCAAGTGCCGGCATGCTGGCCGGGGATCAAATCGTTCGCGTGGGTGACCGGTCAGTTTCGACATGGGAAGGCACGGTGCTCGCTATTCTCGACGAGTTGCTTGCCGAGGGTAATATTGCGCTGGAAGTTTCGCATGCGGATGGTTCCGGGAGTCCGATACTGCTTGAAACTGCGGGTCTTGAAACGGCGCTGACCGAGCCGGGACAGCTTTTTGCTGTTCTTGGTCTTAGTCCGTGGTTGCCCGTGTTGCCGCCCGTCATCGGTGAGCTGGTTGAGGGTGGCACAGCTAAAAAAGCGGGTATGCAGGCTGGGGATCGGGTCATCGAGGCGGACGGGCACATCATGGACAGCTGGGTCGGCTGGGTCGAATTTGTGCGAGAGCGGCCCGGTGAATCAGTTCGGGTGACGGTGCTGCGCAATGACATTCCGGTTGAATTCGATCTGGCCATCGGTTCTGTGGATTCCGAAGAGGGACTGATTGGGCGAATCGGTGCGTCGGTCGATATGCCCGAGGATATGTACGAAGATATGCGCGCCAATCAGCGCTACGGCCCTGTCGTCGCACTCGGCGCAGCGACAGCAAAGACGTGGGAAATGAGCGCGTTGACCGTGCGCATGGTGAGCCGGATGGTGACCGGCGATGTTTCCATCAAAAACATCAGCGGACCGATCAATATTGCCCAATACGCGGGTTACAGCGCCAGTATCGGGTTTCAGCCCTTTCTGAATTTTCTTGCGATTGTCAGCATCAGTCTGGGGATATTAAATCTTCTGCCGATCCCGATGCTTGATGGCGGGCAAGTCGTTTATCAGCTTGCCGAGGCGGTAAAAGGCAGCCCGGTATCCGAACGTGCCCAGCTGGTCGGACAGCAAATGGGTATTTTGTTTTTGCTGGTGTTAATGAGCTTTGCTTTCTATAACGATCTGGCCCGTATTTTCGGTTGACGGCCGGATGATGTTCTGCGCGAGAACCAGCCTGTATCAATTTCTTCGGGCCGCTCCGGCGGGGCTTTTCCTGCTCGTGTTTTTATCATTTTCCGTCAGTGCCCAGTCTGAGCTTGTCGTCCGGGATATCCGCGTCGAAGGTTTGCAGCGTATTTCCGAGGGCACGGTATTTAACTATCTGCCAATCAATATTGGCGATCAGCTCGATCAGTCGCGCGTTCAGGAAGCCATCCGGGCGGTTTATGAGACTGAATTCTTTAAGGATGTGGAATTTCGCTGGGACAATGGCGTGCTGATCATCGCAGTTGCTGAGCGTCCTTCGATCGAGGACTTCACGATTACCGGCAACAAAGACATTAAAACGGAAGATCTCGAGGAGCCGCTGGCGCGTATCGGGTTGAAAGCCGGTCGAATCTTCAATCGTTCGGTTCTGGATGAGGTCGAGCAATCGCTGACTGACCAGTATTTCAGTCAGGGCAAGTACGCGGCAAAGGTGACGACCGAGGTTGAGGAACTGCCGGATAATAAAGTCAGCATTGCCATCAAGATCAAGGAAGGTGACCGTGCACGAATCCGTCAGATCAATATTGTGGGTAACACCAGTTTTGACGATGAAGAACTGACCGATGATTTTCAGCTGCGTACGCCGCACTGGCTGTCATGGATCAAACAGGATGATCGTTATTCAAGAGAAGCTTTGTCCGGGGATCTGGAGACCCTGCGCTCCTTTTATATGGACAGGGGGTTTGCGGACTTTCGTCTCGAATCAACACAGGTGGCGATCGCTCCGGACAAGCAGAATATTTATATCACCATTAACCTGGTGGAAGGCGAGCGCTACAAGGTTTCGGACGTTCGGCTGGCCGGCGAACTGATTCTTCCCGACGAGCAGCTCAACCCTTACGTCCAGATCAAGCCGGGCCAGATTTATTCCCAGCGCCTTATCACGGCCACTACCGAACTGATCCGGTTGCGTTTGGGCGAGGAGGGTTACGCGTTCGCGACCATTGAGCCTGTTCCGGAGCTCGACCGGGAAGAGAAAACCGTTGCTATCACCTTGTATGTCGATCCCAAAAACCGGGTCTATGTGCGCCGCATCAACTTTAACGGCGCGGACTCTGTTAACGACGAAGTATTTCGCCGGGAAATGCGGCAGTTTGAGGGCGGGTATTTATCCAGCAGCAAGGTAGAGCGATCACGTATCCGGTTGCAGCGATTACCCTATGTTGAAGCCGTTGAAGTCGATACCAATCAAGTGCCCGGAACGGCGGATATGGTAGATGTTGATTTCGATATAAAGGAAGGTCTGCCCGGGCAGTTTGGTGGCGGCGTCGGCTTTTCCGAGTCTCAGGGGGTGGTGCTCAATGGCACCTTTGTGCACACAAACTTCATGGGTACCGGTAACCGTATTGCTGCTGATATTAACACCGGTAAGTATCGCACCATCTACAGCGCATCCCACACGAACCCCTATAGCACGATTAACGAGGTCAGCCGGACAGTCAGTTTTGCTTATCGCGATATCACCAATTTTACGTCCGACGCTTCCGATTTTGATACGACGACGTTTACTGCGGCAGTGGAATTCAGTTACCCGCTGACGGAGTACCAGCGCCTGATTCTGGGCGTCAGCTGGAATTCCGCCGAGCTTTTGGCGAGCCAGTTCAGTTCAGATCAGGCCAAAGAATGGGTGCTTAATAACGGCAACCAGTCGCGCCATGGCTTCGATACCGTCGCGACCGATTTTGATAACTATCTGTTGACGATCGGCTGGATCTACGATACGCGGAACCGCTCATTGTTTGCCGATCGTGGGTCACGCCATCGTTTTCTGGTTGGTGTCACCAACCAGCGCCTGATTCTGGGCGTCAGCTGGAATTCCGCCGAGCTTTTGGCGAGCCAGTTCAGTTCAGATCAGGCCAAAGAATGGGTGCTTAATAACGGCAACCAGTCGCGCCATGGCTTCGATACCGTCGCGACCGATTTTGATAACTATCTGTTGACGATCGGCTGGATCTACGATACGCGGAATCGCTCATTGTTTGCCGATCGTGGGTCACGCCATCGTTTTCTGGTTGGTGTCAGCGCGCCGGGCAGTGATATTGATTTCTATACGGCCAATTACACCGTGCAGAAATTCTGGCCGTTAACACGCTACTTTACGCTGGCATTTAACGGGGACGCCTCTTTCGGCGACTCCTTTAGCAGTACGACGTCAATTCCGCCTTACAAGCGGTTTTTCGGTGGTGGTCCGGATTCCGTACGCGGCTACCGGGAAAACTCCCTGGGTCCCCAGGACAGTTTCGGGAATCCATATGGCGGTAACGCATTTATTGCCGGCCAGACAGAGTTAATATTGCCCATTCCGGAGAAGTGGCGTTCCCGGTCGAGATTCACGGCTTTCTATGATTTTGGCGGTGTATACGACACGGGGGGAGTGAATTTTACGGATAAGCTGGGCGATCCGATCGAGTATGATCTGGATACTGACGGATTGAAGGATTCCTGGGGGCTTGCTGTTCAGTGGCTGGCGCCATTGGGGTTATTTCGTTTCAGCTACGCATTCCCGCTTAACGCGGATGATGAGACACACAGATTTTATGGTAATGACACGGAACGTTTTCAGTTCTCTATCGGTGGTGCTTTTTAGAGAGGAAGGATTTGTATGAGCATGTGGATGCAGTTGGCGAAGTCTATCGCGGTACTGATTCTGGTTGCAGTGGTTATTGCTCCGGGGCAGGCAGCAGCGCAAGCAACGAAGGTCGGTTTTGTAAACGTCGGGCGATTACTCAGCGAATCACCGCAGGCGAAAATCTCCATGGAATTGTTGCAGGAAGAATTTGCCCCCCGGCAGCGTGAAATCGTAGCGCAGCAAAATGAGTTTCAGGAAAATCAGGAACAGGTCCAGCGCGATCTTGAGGTGATGGGCCCCGAAGAGCGTCGTAACGCAGAGCGTGATTTGCGCAAGGCAGAACGGGAAATCGCGCGTGGGCAAGAAGAGATTACCGAGGATTTCAATCTTCGCCGTAACGATGAGCTTGGCAAGTTGCAGCGGGACCTGATGCGTGAGGTTCAGAGTTTTGCGGAGAAATCAGGCTATGATCTGATTGTCAGTGAAGGGGTGCTTTACGCCAGCCAGGCTGTGGATATTACTCAGCAGATTCTTACGGGTCTGGGAACCAATTTTCAGAAATCCCCCGCGCCATAAAGTCAGGAGTGAACTGAAAACATGGCTATCAGCCTGGGCATGATCGCCGTGCAGCATGGGTGCGAGCTTCACGGTGATCCTGACGTCGAGATTTATCATCTTGCGACACTGGATGCCGCCGGTGACGGCGCGCTGACCTTTCTTGCCAACCGGGCTTACCTCCCGCAACTTAAAGCGACGCGCGCTGCCGCAGTCATTCTGAAGCCGGAGGATGTTGACACGTGTCCCGTGGCTGCGCTCGTCGCCGATGATCCCTATGCGGTCTATGCCCATGTCGCTCGAATGCTTTATCCGGAGTCTCAAGTGGTGCCGGGGACAGATGCGCGCGCGGTCATCGGCGATGGCTGCAGTGTTCCTGCATCGTGTCATCTGGCTGCGGGCGCTGTCATAGAAAATGGTGCGATCCTTGGTGAGCGCGTCTATGTCGGGCCTCATGTCGTGGTGGGTGAGAACGTCCGGATCGGGGCCGATAGCCGTCTGTTGGCCGGGGTCATTATTTGCCACGATGTGCGCATTGGCGAACGTTGCCTGATTCACCCGGCGGCTGTGATCGGTTCGGACGGATTCGGCAATGCGCGGGATGCGCAGGGTGTGTGGACCAAGGTGCCGCAAATCGGCACGGTCATACTGGGTAATGATGTTGAGATCGGGGCGAACACAACCATTGATCGCGGCGCAATCGGCGACACAACAATCGGTGACGGCGTGCATCTGGATAACCTTATTCAGGTTGGTCACAATGTCCGAATCGGCGAGCATACGGCGATCGCGGCGCTGACCGGTATTGCCGGCAGTGTCCGGATTGGTGCGCGCTGCATGATTGGCGGGCAGGCAGGCATTTCCGGTCATCTGGAAATTACTGATGATGTGGTGCTGACAGCAGGGAGCATGGTGCATCGCTCACTTTCGCGTCCCGGGGCGTATGGCGGCGCTGCCAGTTATGCAGTAGAAATCGGTAAATGGCGCAGGAATATCGCTCGTTATGGCCAGCTCGACGAAATGTCGCGCCGCTTGCGCACGGTTGAGAAAAAAATAAAGAACATGACAGGAAAATCTGACAAAAATGAGTGAGTCCCTGATTCATGCGACGGCGACAGTCTCGGCACAGGCAGAGCTGGCCGAAGATGTGCGCGTCGGTGCGTATTCACTGATTGGCCCCGGGGTTTCGATCGATGCGGGATCGGTGGTCGGTGCGCATGTGGTTATTCATGGTCCGACCACAGTCGGGCGGGATAACCGGGTTTATGATTTCACAGCCATTGGTGGTGATCCGCAAGACAAGAAATATGCCGGTGAGAAGACCAGCCTGGAAATCGGCAACGGCAACACAATCAGGGAATTTTGCACGTTGAATCGCGGTACCGCACAGGATAAAGGGGTTACCCGTGTCGGTAACGACAACTGGCTTATGGCCTATTCACATATTGCGCATGATTGTCAGCTCGGTAACGAGATCATCATGGCCAACGGCAGTACGCTGGGCGGTCACGTTTATATCGACGATTACGCGATGCTCAGCGCGTTTGCCGCGATTCACCAGTTCTGCCGCATCGGCGCACACAGCTTTATTGGCGCCTATGCGGGTATTCAGAAAGACGTGCCACCGTACCTGCTTGTTTTCGGTGTGCCGCCGAAGCCGCGAGGTATCAATTCTGAAGGCCTGTCGCGTCGTGATTTTTCGGCTGAGCAAATCCGCAATCTCAAGGATGCGTACCGTATTTTGTATCGCTCCGGCATACGCCTGACGGAGGCGTCTGAGCAGCTGGCCGAGCGGGCGAAAGAGCAACCGGAACTCCAGCTTCTCGTCGAGTTTCTGGCCCGTTCCGAGCGCAGCATTCTTCGCTGACCCATGGGCGGTCCGCGCATCGCCCTGGTTGCAGGAGAAGCCTCCGGCGATCAGCTTGGGGCCAGCCTGATCCATGCCGCCCGTGCGATAAGACCGGATTTGCAGTTTGAGGGCATCGCCGGCCCGCAAATGCGGGCAGCGGGGTGCGATGCATGGTTCGACAGTCAGGCACTCGCGGTCATGGGTGTTTTCGAGGTACTGGGGCATTTGCCGCGGCTGCTCAAGATTAAAAAAGCTCTTGAACGCCGCCTGATCAACAATCCACCGGATGTTTTTGTCGGCATCGACGCCCCTGATTTTAATCTTCGGGTTGAACAGCGATTGCGCAAGGCCGGAATACCCACGGTTCATTATGTGTCGCCCTCGGTTTGGGCCTGGCGAAAACGCCGCGTGAATACGTTACGTCGTGCCTGCGATCTGGTTCTTTGTTTGCTGCCGTTTGAGGCGTCATTTCTGGAAAGACACAACGTAGCGGCTGAATTCGTCGGGCACCCGCTGGCAGATATATTATCCGCTGATAAAGACGCCGCCCGGGCACGTCGTGACCTTGGTATTAATGCCGAACGTCTTATTGCAATATTGCCCGGAAGCCGCATCGGTGAAGTGACACGACTTGGCGCGGATATGGCGCGTGCGGCCGACTGGTTGTCCCGTCGGCTCGACGGAGTCAGTTTCGCTGCGCCCATGGCCTCGCCGGAATTGAAGGCGTTGTTTGAATCACAGTGGCAACAGCATGCGGCACACTGTCCCGTTCAGTTATTCGACGGCCGGGCGCATGATGTGATTGCGGCCAGTGATGCCGTACTGACAACTTCGGGTACCGCGACACTGGAAACCATGTTGCTGAACCGGCCCATGGTCGTGGTATACAAGATGTCGGAAATAACGTTCCGGATGCGCGGCCTGACGGCGTTGCGCAAGCTTAAGTATTTTTCATTGCCGAATTTGCTGGCCGGGCGTGAACTTGTGCCGGAACTGCTGCAGCATGACGTAACGCCCGAATCAATGGGCCGGGCGCTGGAAAAAATTCTGCAGTCACGTGAATATCGTGAAGAGATGAGCCGTGAGTTTGCCCTGCTGCGTCAGCAGCTTGAACGGTCGGCGGCCGAGCAGGCGGCGCATGCCGTATTGCGAACCGCCGGGCTGATATGAGTGAATTGCAGGCTGGTTGTATGATTTGATGAGGGTGTTGTGGGTCGTGAAGTATTGATCAGTCTGGTGCCGGGAATTGGCGGGGTCGATGAGGCCGGTCGCGGGCCATTGGCCGGGCCTGTCATTGCCGCTGTCGTTGTCTTGCGGCCCGATCAGTTGATTGAGGGCGCGAAAGATTCCAAGCAGTTGTCTGCAGCACGGCGTGAAGTGCTCGCCGAAGTCATCAAGACGCAGTCTCTGGCGTGGGCAGTTGGTCGGGCCGAAGTAGAGGAAATTGATGATTTGAACATTCTGCACGCCAGCATGCTGGCGATGTGACGCGCGGTCGAAACATTGGCCATTGTGCCCGGGACGCTGCGTATCGACGGTAACCGTGCGCCGGTGCTTCCTGGTTATTCAGGTGTGACCGAGACATGGGTCGGCGGGGACAGGCGCTGTAATGCGATTGCGTCTGCTTCCATCCTGGCGAAGGTTTCCCGTGATCAGGAAATGCTTGAGCTGGACCGTGAATTTCCGAACTATGGCTTTGCGAAACATAAAGGTTATCCGACGGTAGCGCACCGGGAGGCACTGGTTCGGTACGGACCTTGCCTCGCACATCGCCGCAGTTTTCGGCCCGTCAAAGAGGCGGCGGCGGGTCGATGAATCCCGGTTTTATTCACCTGCATCTCCACACGGAGTATTCCATCGTCGACAGTGTCGTGCGGGTGCAACCGTTAATGGATGCAGTATCGGCTGCCGGCATGCCGGCAGTCGCCTTGACCGACCAGAGTAATCTGTTCGCGATGGTTAAATTTTACCGCGCCGCATTGAAAAGCGGCCTTAAGCCGATTATTGGCGCGGAACTCTGGCTGAGCGAAAGCAGCGAGGTGCGCGGACCTTCGAGAATTCTTTTTCTCTGTAAAGGGAGCGAGGGTTATCGAAATCTTTCTGAATTGGTTACCAAAGCCTATCTTGAAGGTCAGGAGCACGGTGTTCCCCTGGTGCACCGTGACTGGTTGTCGCCGAAAAATACCGCGGGTCTGCTGGCTTTGTCCGGCGCGCGCGAAGGTCGTTTGGGCCGGGCGATACTGGCGGGGCACCTCGATGATGCCCGGGAAATCGCTGAAGATTTTCGCGAATTGCTGGGCGGTGACTTTTATATAGAGCTCCAGCGAACGGGCCGACCGCAGGAGGAGGAATATATTCGCGGGGCTGTAAAGCTGGCTGCTGAAACCGGGTGTCCAGTCGTGGCCACCAATGATGTTCGCTTTATCCGGCCGGAAGATTTCGAGGCTCATGAAGCGCGTGTCTGTATTCAGCAGGGCCGCATGCTCAATGACAGTACGCGACCGAAAGATTACACAGAGCAGCAGTATCTGCGCAGTCCGGAAGAGATGGCCGCGGTGTTTCCGGATCTTCCCGAGGCCCTGGAAAATTCTGTTGAAATTGCACGACGTTGCAGTCTCGGCCTGTCTCTTGGCGAGGCACATCTGCCGGACTGTGAGGTGCCCGAGGGGATGACTATCGACGCCTTTCTCGTCGAGGAAGCCGAAAGAGGGCTCGCTGACCGGCTCGGCGGAGAAATCCCGCAGCACTATGGAGAGCGTCTGCACGAGGAGCTGGATGTCATCAGCGGCATGGGTTTTGCGGGTTACTTCCTGATTGTGGCTGATTTTATTCGCTGGGCGAAACAGGCTGATATTCCGGTGGGGCCGGGGCGTGGCTCGGGGGCCGGATCACTGGTCGCCTACGTGCTGGGGATTACTGACCTCGATCCGATTGAGCACGATTTGCTGTTTGAGCGTTTTCTGAATCCGGAGCGGGTTTCCATGCCGGATTTCGACATCGATTTTTGTATGGACGGCCGGGATCGCGTCATTGAATACGTTGCCGAACGCTATGGGCGAGACCGTGTGTCCCAGATCATCACCTACGGGTCTATGGCTGCCAGGGCGGTTGTCAGGGATGTCGGCCGGATTCTCGGTCACTCATATGGTTTTGTTGATCGTGTGGCAAAACTTATTCAGTTTGAGATCGGCATTACGCTCGAAAAGGCGCTCGCGCAAGAGCAGGAATTGCGGCAGCTTAATAAAGACGATGATGAGGTTCGGGCGATTATTGATCTGGCGAAGCAGCTCGAAGGGCTGGTGCGTAACGCCGGTAAACATGCCGGTGGCGTCGTGATTGCGCCGACAAGAATCACCGATTTTACGCCGCTGTTTCGGGTTGACGGCGAAAAGGTGACCGTCACGCAGTTCGACAAGGATGATGTTGAAGCCGCAGGCCTGGTGAAATTTGATTTTCTCGGTTTGCGTACGCTGACGATCATCGACTGGGCGGTCAAGACGGTCAACCGCGCCCGGCTGGAAAGCGGTGAAGAGCCTCTCGATATTCGCACCATTGCGATGGATGATCCGCTGACATTTGAGTTGTTGCAAGCCTGTCGGACGACTGCGGTATTTCAGCTGGAATCACGCGGCATGCGGGATCTTATCAAGCGTCTGCAGCCGGATCATTTTGACGATATTGTCGCGCTCGTCGCCTTGTTTCGGCCGGGTCCGCTGCAGTCGGGGATGGTCGACGATTTTATCGATCGTAAACATGATAAAAGCGGGCAGGCTGTCGATTATCTGCACCCGGATCTTGAGCCTGCACTGTCGAATACCTACGGCGTCATTCTCTACCAGGAGCAGGTGA
>PVMK01124237.1_pt1 | contig 23439 bp, 21 predicted proteins | sample 1853481 | NCBI WGS metagenome assembly PVMK01 (sample SAMN08533507, study PRJNA380276) | Marine sediment metagenome, whole genome shotgun sequencing project. | reverse complement strand
CCTTCAACCAGGCGGCCGGTGACGCCAGTCCAAAGGGCTGGTGTCCGAGTTCATAAGTTGATATGAGCAGGACTCTATACATGGATCATCGTGCGGATGTTAGCTTGAGCGAAGAACGTGAGTGCTGTGAGGGTTTGTTTTTCCCCGCTTATTTGCCAATTAGTCTATCGGGCATTCGTCTTCGAGGCAATGCATAATGGTAGGAATCCGTGCGGATTCTGGTCATGCCAGCTACACGTTTTCGGGAACGCCAGGAATAAGTTCGGACGCCGCTCCTGACAGATGATCGGTCGCGTTCCAGGATACCAGCCGACCTTCAGGCCGGCCGTTCTCCATTCGTAGATCGATCTCGGTGATCGCGCAATTATCCCAGCGCGTCTTTCGCAACCATTCGATATCAATTCCTGGACACAGATCCATCATGGTAGCGGTTAAGATACCGCCATGGCCAACAATTATGATATTCTGACCGTTTCTACCCTTGGTCACATTGATCAGGCCTCTTTCCATTCTCGTCCACAAATCGGTGTAATCCTCGCCCTCGGGAAATCGAGATTCTTTATTACCATTAAACCAATCATCCATGACCTTTTGGTGGAAAACCCAATCAGCCTGTGTTGTGGGTCGCTTTTCCAGAGCGCCGACATCTAACTCCCGGAATGATTCCTGGATCACCACCTCAAGCTTCAAGCTTTCTGCGATGATCGTTGCCGTCTCAAACGCCCGCTTTAGAGGCGAGGAAAATACCACTTGCCCAGTCCAGTCAGTCCTGTTGATATTCAGATTTCGAAAATAATCCGCGGTCTGTTTCGCCTGGAGAAGCCCTTTGGCGGTTAGAGATTGGTCAACCAATTTGGATGAAAATATCTTGTCGATATTGGCTGGATTCTCACCGTGACGTACGAGATAGAGAGAGTATGTTAGGTTATTGGGCATAGTCAATTATTCCAGTTGTGCAGAAATCCAGGTCTTCTTTACGGAAGGCGACTGATCGTACTCAAGGACGGGTTAAAAAGCCAATATTCCGAAGAGAAGAATCGCGGCAGCTCTATAGACACAGGCCAACAGCCGCTTAACTAATAAAGGTAGAGAGCGAGAGACAGTCTTATTTAAGGTAAGAGACCAGGCCTACCTCTTGATACGCATCTTTCGGTCCTTAGCCGCAGACAAGGGAGTAATGTATTTACCTGGACTTTCGGACCTCATTATATACGGATTGCAGAATGTCATCTCCGTTGGGCGGTCCCGGGAGATGTACTCGTTTCGGTTGCATTATCTTCTTCAAATCTTGAGCAGATGAAGGATCGTCTTGAGAAGGAGAAGGTAGTTTCTAGGCTGTAAACTCGCACAGCGTGACGACTTATAACGATAAAATTACGCGGCATTTCTACACAGTGAATGCCTGCAGGGAATTCTAAACTTAGATCATTGCGACTCGGCAGCGATAATTGTATGATGTAGATTAGAATTACATTGTTTTCCGGATGCGCGTCTGCGCTTCAAGCCTAAATGATGGAGGGCTTTACTATGAACCGGCGTATCTTAATAATTCTCTTTGTTCTACTGGTCCTAGGACTCTCTGCAGGAACTGCCGCCGCCCAGAACAGCTATTCCCTGTGGTTTATCAATTATTGGGACAACCCAGATCTGGAAGGCGCTCCCGTAGATACCGCCAGCACCGGGGAGATCACTTACGATTGGGGCAGCGGTCCACCCTCGCGCAATGTACCTGCTGATCATCGGTCGGCGACAATGGACGTCCTACGTCGATTTCAGCCCTGGCACTTACCGGATTGTTACTGAAAGCGATGACGGCGTTGGTGTCTTCCTGGGTGATAAAAACGTGATCTTTGATTGGAATAAACATCCTCCGACGATAAACGAGGTGACGGTCTCACTTCACGGTGGGACTTATTCCATGGCCGTCTCCTACTTCGAGGATGTCGGTCGCGCATTGCTTAAAGTCGCCTGGGAACGTATTGGCCCACCGAAGCCTGGTGCGGCCGACGTAACGGTAATAAGTAGCGGTCCGACCCAGCCACCACCTCCTCCTCCACCGTCCCAGGGCTCCTGGGCTGCACAGTACTGGAATAATACCGACCTGTCGGGGAATGCCGTGCTGGCCCGAAATGAGTCGGCAATTAATCATGAATGGGGCTATGGCTCACCGTCTTCGGGTGTTGTTAACAACGACCACTTCTCGGCCCGTTGGACGCGGTCTATCTATTTTGCCACTGGCTCTTACCGGTTTACTACCCAGAGTGACGATGGCATTAGGGTATCCGTGGGTGGTAATCGCATCATCGACAATTGGAATGTCCACGAATTGCAGACGAATACGGCCGATGCCGACCTCAACGCGGGCACTTACACCGTGGTCGTAGAATATTTTGAGAACACGGAAGTGGCCACGGCCAAATTCTGGTGGGAGAGGACCGACGGCGGCGAAGGCGGTGGACCAACCGGCGTCACAGCGACCACGACCGCCTACTGGTTGAATATGCGTGCGGGTCCGGGCACTACTTACACCATATTGCATGTTCTCCCCAGGGGAACGGTTCTTCCGATAGTCGGCCGCACCTCTTCTGGCGGGTGGATTCAGGTTGTTTACCAGTCGACCACCGGCTGGGTTTCAACATACTACACCACCGTAAGTGGTGATCTCAACTCCGTGCCTGTAACCGGTTAATCGGCTTCCTTTTCAAGCACGCACCATTCTCGGAAGCCTGTTCTCGAACGCCGGAAGATTGGCTGATCCTTATCGATTGGCCAGAATTTCGGGTTTTCTTTAGCAAGTCGATCCTGGTGGACCGTCTCCAGGCGACACAAAAGGCATTAGAGCAAACGCGTTCGCAGAATACTCTGCTGCTGGATCAGGTTGGGGAAGCCAGCGGATCATTTGAGAAGGGTACCGGCGAAACCCTGGCGACCAACGCACTTCAAATGCTGGGCTTGCGTGCCGCTGGGGCTGTGCGAGACATGATTGGAAATTACCTTGACCGCTACCGGGTTGGCCTGGGCCAGGCCGCTACACCGCCCCGAATTCAACAGTGGTACCGGCGCTCGATTCGCAACCTGACCCCGCTTTTGGCCAGAATTGACAGCCAGACCCTTACCTACCAGGATTTGAGCACCATATTGCGAGAGATGTACAGCGTATATGGTGAAGGTCGCAAGGTACCCGGGGACGGCCCCATTTCAATATGCTGAGACGAGAAGTGTACGCCGAAACCCTAAACGGCCTACGCGAGGCTGACCAGATCCAGACTGCTGCTCGTGCTCGTGGGCTGCAGCATGGCGAGGTGCTCTGGTGCGCTGTCCATCACAGCCGGGAGGGTACGGGCGAGGCGGATCACAATATATATATCTGCCAGTTGCCCGATCGAGACCAGCTATATCTGTATGATTCAGCTCCGATTCGTGGAAGCCAGATGATTCTTTGTAGCGACGATTTGGACGAGATCCAGCATTACTTCTCTAACCCGGTGGAGGAGGAAGGCGAAGCGGAAGGAGAAGAGTCAGAAGGGCCAGATTTCGAAATGTTCACCGGCCGCACTTTTCAGCTTATAGACAGGTTCTCACCGCCAGGGGAAGCTGATGGTGGGAGTGAGTGAGTAAGTCTGGTCCACTTCCCAGGCCATTCTCAGCAGGATGGATCCGCCAAAACCGAGGTCTGAACGCTTGAAATTTCCGTTACCTTCTTTTCTCCTGATGAGGCGGATTGAGAGCCATCTCTGTCAAATGTTGACGAAAACAAGCGGTAATAACTTAATCAACTGTCGTCGAAGCGACAGATTCCTGCGAACAGACATCGGCACAATACGGATGCTACTATTCAGGGTCAGTCAGGTCGCTTAGCCTGTCAGTGTGGATCGACGATGATGTCCTTCCAACCAGTCAGCATGCCGGCACTGACTCGATAATTCCTCACCCAGGGCCTTGCTAACCAGGTCCATAATGGATAAAGAAGAGGTACAATTATCGCCTCGTCTACCAGGATGCGGTCTGCTTTCCTGTAGAGTTGCATTCGCTTCTCGTGCTCCAGGATCCCTCTTGCTTCTTCCACCAGCGCATTATAGTTACGATTTGACCGGAGTATGGTGCTGGCAACTGGAGAACTTGTTCGTAAAAAACTATCGGGATCCGGATAATCTGCATTCCAGCCAAACATGCTGTTGGGCATTATTTCACCTCGCCGAAGAAACCTCTCGCGTAAATCGGAATTAGTGATTAACTCCCAGGAAAATTCCAGTCCAAGGATTTCTCGCCACTGATTTGAAAGATACTCTGCGTGGGATTCGAGATGGCTAACGACATAAACCCCTTTTAAGTCAGGAAATCCAGCTCCACCAGGGTGGCCAGCTTCAGCCATTAGCCGGCGAGCCAGTTCGGGATTGTAATGCAATCCAATATCCGCTGAGTGGCCGGACATACTGGGTGGGATAAAGCCTCCTGAAGCAGGGAGACCAAAGCCCCTTGAAACGACTTCCGCCAACATTTCTTTGTCGATCGCCAGGGCCAGCGCCTGGCGAATCCGGCGATCATTTAGAGGTGCTGTTGACTCATCAAAAAGAATGAACCTGGTTGATATCGATGGCTTCTGGCCATATTCGCCCGCGTGTCGTTGGCGGGCATTTATCTTTTCCCTTAGCGGAAGGTGGTGTACATCGAGAAAATCCAGCTCTTCGCTACGATACCGTTCCAAATCGCCCGGTTGTTCACTGCTGGCCACCAGGGTCAGCTCAATGCGTTGTACATTTCCCTGGCGACGACCATGATAATCGGTGTATGGCACAAAGACCATTGTTTGGCCCGGCTGCCATGATTCCATCCTGAACGCTCCGTTAGTAACGATGTTTTCCGCCTTTGCCCACTCTGTTCCATGTTCTTCAATGGCGTGCCAGGGCGACGGGAAGACGACATGTTGGGCCATCAAAAAAAGGAAATAGGCCGCCGGCCTTTCAAGTTCCACTTCCAAGGAATATGGATCAAGCGCCCGCACGCCGACGGTATCCGGATCCGGCACTCGACCTTGATGGTAATCCCTTGCTCCTTTCACATCGTATAACAAGATGGCGTTGGGCGATTCAGTAGGCGAGTGCAGCGTGCGTTTCCAGCCCAATTCGAAATCTCGGGCCGTAACCGGATGTCCGTCGCTCCAATACACGTCATCCCGCAGGTGGAAGATGTATTTTCGGCCTCCTTCTAACAACTCCCAGCTCTGAGCGATATCGGGCACCACACTCAGATCGACTGTGGTTGTCAACAATCCGCCGAATATGTTTTCGACGATGGTAGAGTCGACCACGTTATTTACCATCGCCGGGTCGAGCAACTCGGGTTCGGACCAGATTATCTTTAGAGGTTTAGATGCAGGAGACATTGTCGAAGGCGCAAGACTGGTCGCCTGCCGCCACCATGCTGTCCCTTCTTCGTAAGCCCGACGCGCTTTCTTGTATTGAGCGGCGTTGTGGTAGGTCAGTCCGAGTTTCATGAGCGTCCTCGCCACCCAATCGTAGTCGCCCTGTTCTTTAAGGGTGGCCAGCGCTTTGCTGTAATGTTCGACGGCCTCCTGATTGGCAAAGAGCAGGCGCGCCCGGTCGCCGGCCGCTTGCAGATATGGTAAAGCTTTATCGTCGGCGCCAGCCTCGGCATAATGCCATGCCAGTTGGACGTTTATCTCCTCCGTTCGTCCAGAGTAAAGTTCTTCCAGAATGGTCCCGATCTCGCCATGAAGCAAGCGTCGCTCGCCGATGCTAAGATCGTTGTAAAGATATTGCTGGAAGAGGGCATGGCTAAATCGATAACGCGATATCAGCTGCCTGCCTATCTGTCGAGCCTCTCGTTCGTGCACCAATTGGTGGCGTTTTTCCAACTCCCTAGATAGTGTTCGCAGCATATTGCGTTCCTGGACCGCCTGGACTCGGGCAACAACCTGGGCCGTGAAGTCCTCTCCCTCTACGGCAGCAACGGTCAAGATGTCTCGTAATTCGTCTTCCAGGCGCCCGATACGCTCTCCGACCACTCCCTCCACCCGGTCCGGTAAAACATCCCAGGCCAGCGATGGCTTATCGGTCCAACGACCGTCTTCGTCGATAGTCAGCTCCCCACGCTCCCGTAGATAGCGCAAGGTCTCTACAACGAAGAGGGGCTGTCCCCCTGTGTGGGCAAGAAGCGAGCTCCGGAAGTTAGCACCCAGGGAATTGGGCTCAGAATCCAGAAAAGCGTCCACAAAGGCTCGACCTTCGTTCTTAGAGGCCTGGCCTAGATCCAGGAATATCTCGCCGGACGTTCGTTGAAACTCGGCTACAATCTTCTCCAAAGGATGGCGCTGCCCTTTCCGGCCTAGAGAAACCTCCACTGGGCGGTAGGCGCATATGATCAGAATACGGCTTCCCGAAAGTCTTCGTCCAAGATGGAAAAGTAGTTCAGCCGAAGCCCCATCCACCCATTGAAGATCGTCAAGTAAAATCAAGACCGGCTTTTCAATGGCCAGCCTACGCAGCACATTGGCAAACCCTTCATGAAGTTGGCCTTGGGTGAGGTCACCCGGGTTCTTTTCAATGCGTTCCACCTGGCGCGCCAAACGAGGTAACCATTCCGCGCCTGGACCGGCTGTTTCCTTCGCTCTTGTCAGAAGGCTGCGGCCGTCGATGAGTGATCCGGTGAGAGCCTGACCTTCATTAGTCAACACCTCGCCCATAAGGGGCAAGATCTGCCACAGACGCCTGGCCTGTTCGGTGGTGATCGTTCCTGCGCGCCAAGGTTGTTCGACATCGCCTGTGAGCATTCCCAGCACCTGTCGGAAGGGCAAGTATGCGTCGCCTCTGCCGGAAAAGGCATTACAGGTCCCCCACGCCGGCAGCAGGTCAGGCTGAAACTCGGTGGCCTTGTCGGCAAACGCTTTCAAGGTAGACGATTTGCCCATACCCACCTCACCGGTGACGAACACCACCCGCCCGTCGCCTTCTAAAGCAAGATAAAGTTGCCCGTCCAGCCAGGCTAGCTCCTCGTCGCGTCCGACAAATAGAGGCCGATCCCGAACCTCATCTTCTGCGGCCAAGAAGGCTGGCAATTTGGCCTTCTGTCGGCCGGCATCGGATGGCCCATTTACGTCGTCCAAATCATGTAGTTGAGCGCCGATTCCCACTGCCTCGCGAAAGGCTCTGTTTAAGCTCCTGGCGTCTGGATAACGCTCGCCTGGATCCTTGGCAGTGGCTTTCTGGATGACCAGGTCGATAGTCGCCGGCAGTTCCGGTCGCCGGTCGCCGGCAAGAGGTAGTGGCTCATTTAGTTGTTTATAAAGCAAGGTAGCCGGTTCCGTATCAACAAAGGGTGCTTCTCCGGTCAGCACCTCAAAAAGCACGACTCCCAGGCTATAAATATCGCTAAGAGTCGTTACCGTTTCCCCACGAATTTGCTCGGGAGCCATGTAGGCCGGCGATCCCATGATCGCTCCTGTCGGGGTTCCGATGGTCGTCCCTTCCGAATGCTTGGCAATCCCAAAGTCGCCTAGATAGGCGTTACCTACCTCGTCCAGCAATATGTTGGTGGATTTAAGGTCCCGGTGTACGACGCCGTGACGGTGAGCGGCTTCCAAGGCTCCGGCAATCTGGTCTAAGAGTCGCACCGCTTCCACCGGCGACAACGGACCCTGGACCAGCGACTCTTTCAGATTGCCTCCGTCCAACCAGCGCATGACCAAGAAAGCGCGTCCCGCTTCCTGCCAATATTCGTATAAAGGCACAATGTTTGGATGCTCTAGCTGCGCGGCTAATTGGGCTTCTTTTTCGAATCGACGGGCAAAGAGGGGATCGGCGGCAAGATTCGGCAGGACGACCTTGATGGCTACATCCCGGTCGATAAAAGTATGGTGCGCCCGATAGACCTCGCCAAAACCACCGGCACCGATTTTCTCCGCTTGCTCGTAACCGTGGCTGCGAATCGCCTCTATAACCACAATGAACCTGTCACAACAAGATCAATAATAGATTTGGAGCTATTTATAATGGGAACGCGTACAATGGCCTGCATTATACAACACTCCTCGGTAAGCCAATAAACTCGCCCACCTGCATCAGCGACAAGTATCGAATGGTCTCTTTATTCGGGCCCGTGTTACGACAGAAGCGGACCAACAGCGAGTCTTGCCTTCACGCCACAATGGTCTCGTCCTGCAGTTCATCGCCACCAGCGACAAGTAATCGATATTGCACGATCAGAATACTTCAACATTTATGGCCTATGTCGCTTGGCCACGGACAGCGACAACCACAGGGCGACCGTTGAGATGAGAATGGCCACTCCTGCAAAGATATAGGCGTAGGTATAGGCGCCGTAGCGGTCAAAAATAGTGCCGGCAATCCAGGGGAAGAAGGCTGCGCCCAGACCAAAAGCAGCTCCTACAGTTCCGTTGATAGCGCCTAAGGATTGGCCGGGAAAGAGATCACTGGCCACGGCCGTGACCAGGCCCGACCGGGATCCTTCGCCAAGACCCAGCAATACCACATAGAGCAGCAACCAGAACACAGTCCTGTCTTCGCGCACGCCAGAGAGAACGATAATGGCGCCCAGCAGGCAGGCTGAGCCGATAGCGTAGGCGTAAGCCCGGCCGATCCGGTCCGATAGCGCGCCGAATGAAATAAAGGCGATAGCTGTCACGGCGCCTGAAAGGCCAATAACGGCCGCGGCAACTAGCGAATCGAAACCGGCGTCAACGACCGCCGCCAGTTGGTGTACAGTTAACATCCGCAATGGCCCGATGGCGCCTAGGCTGGCCAGGATAAGCAGCCAGAAGGCGATCGTTTTCATTGCCCTGCCTAGAGTCCACGACCCTGTCTGCCCGGCCTCTGGATTATAAATGGTCTCAGGGTCGCCATCCGGTCTGAGTCCCATGGATGATGGATCGAGGCGCAGGAATATTACGATAATCGGAATGAGCGCCAGAGCCAAGCCGGCTAATACCATGTAAGTTCGCTGCCAGTCTAGCAAGCGGATCATGCCTTCGACGCCGGGCGTCAAGAGCAGGGTGCCCAGTCCAGTTCCGGCAAAAGCGATGCCCAGGGCTACGCCCCGCCTTTTCACAAACCAGCGGGAGATAAGGCCGGCCTGCGGACCAAGGCCAAGGATACTTATTCCTAAACCTACAACCAGGCCATAACTCACCACAAGCTGCCAGTAGGCAACAACCCGGCTACTCATGAACAGTCCGAGGGCAAGAAGTATCGCACCAACACCGAACGTGCGGCGGGCGCCGAATCTATCTAAAGCCATCCCTGCCGGAGTTGACGTGACGGCGAACACGAGCATACTGACCGAGAAAATCAAGGCTGTACTCCCCCTGGTCCAGGCGATTCGTCAGTCAGCGCCACGAAGAAGACGGTAAAAGATAATCGGATACCGAAAGCGACGAGCAGAACAAGTGCGCTAACGGCAACGATTACCCAGCCATAGTAGAATCCGCCGCCTGAAAAAGGGGTGCGAGTATGGGCCGGTGGCATTTATAACCTGATACTAAGATTGCTCGCGGAATCGGCTCTACTTATGGCAATGGCTTACTGTCCCCCAAGAAACGCTCTTCGAACCTCCGGATTATCGATCAGCTCCTGGCCAGCACCCTGGTAGCTGTTTCGGCCCAGCTCCAGTACATAGCCCCGGTGGCTGAATTCCAATCCCTGGCGAGCGTTTTGTTCAATCATCAGAATGGTAAGACCTAATTCCTGGTTAAGATAAAGAACCTGCTCGAAAATCATTTTGGTCACCAACGGGGCCAGGCCGGCCGAAGGCTCGTCCATCAGTAGCAGACGCGGCTCGAGCATCAAGGAACGGCCAATCTCCAGCATGCGCTGCTCTCCGCCGCTCATGGTGCCGGCTTTTTGCTTTGACCGCTCGGCGAGGCGCGGAAATAGATCGAATATGTCCTGAATACGTTTCTTTATTCTCTTGCGATCTCTCTCCAGGTACATGCCCATTTCCAGATTCTCGTAGACGGTCATTTGAGGAAAAACGCTGCGAAGTTGGGGTACGATTGAGATGCCGCTATGCAACATTTCCTGCGGCCGATCTCGGGTTATATCACTTCCTTCAAACAGAACCTGACCTTGCCGAACGTCGATAAAACCATAGATAGCCTTAAATACGGTGGACTTTCCTGCGCCGTTCGGACCAATCACACAGACGATCTCGCTCCTGCGCACCTCAAGGCTTACGCCTTTTAAGATGTCGGCGTCCAGGTAGCCGGCATAGATATCGATTACTTGCAATAGCGGGATGGTTGGTTCGTCGTTCATCAAAAGTTAGCCTGTCGAGCGGAAAAAACGGCTTCTAAGGTCCCGCTGTCCATGATTTATGACCCGAAGTAGGCCTCGATAACATTTTCGTTATTCATAACTTCCTCGGGTGTCCCCTCGGCCAATCGCTCGCCATAGTTGAGTACGTAGACCCTGCTGCAGAGATCGCTGATAAAGTTCATATTGTGCTCAATGAGCAAAAAAGTCTTACCCTGCTCACCGTTCATGGTCCTTATCCGATCTTTTATCGTCTCGACCAAGGTGGGGTTAACACCTGACGTAGCCTCGTCGAGCAAGATCAGATCCGGATCAGGCATCAGGGCCATCCCAATCTCGAGCAGCCGCTGTTGCCCGCCCGAGAGATTGCCGGCCAGTTCGTTTTGCAAATGGTCAAGGTTGAGGAAGTTAATGATGGATTCCGCCCGTTCCGTCGTCTTTTCGCGGCTTGGCCGGAGCTGCATGTAAAGTCGTTTACCGCGCCACTGTTGGCTGAGTAGCATATTCTCGAGCACAGTAAGTTTCCGGTAGACTCGAATTAACTGGAAAGTGCGGGCTAGGCCCATGTGGGCTACTTGAAAGGGTTTCTTTCGTGTGATCTCGGAACCCTTGAAGAACACTTGCCCCTGGCTGATATTCTGGACCCGGCTCAGGCAGTCAAATAGGGTTGTTTTTCCACTGCCGTTAGGTCCGATAAGCCCCACTATCTCACCAGGGTATATCGAGAAATCAACATTGCTTAGCGCGGCCAGACCACCGAAATACTTAGAAACGCTTCTACCTTCTAGCAAGGGCTGATTCATTTCTGTCGTCATCTTGCTGTCTCTTCCTCGGTAGTCGTCTTCGGATCCTTGCCCCAAATACGCAGGAGCGATGTACCGGTTCTGTCCCACAAGCTTCCGACAATGCCCTCTGGCAGGAAGAGTACGATAAGAATGAGCAACACCCCCTCGACGATCAGGTGAAATTGGGCAAAGTTTACCCAAACGATGTCACGCAACCAGTAGATCACTGTGGCCCCAAGAACAGGTCCGGCAACCGTTCCTAGACCACCCAGCATGACCATCATGACCAGCTCTATAGTCCGACTCTCGAAGAAAACCACATCCGGATCGATAAAAGTATTCTGGAAGGCCCACATACCACCGACGATCCCTGTAAAGAAGGCTGCTATCCAGAAGGCTGTGATCTTGTGCAATGTCGTGTTGATTCCACGCATCTCTGCACCTACTTCGTCCTCTCGAATGGCAACCAATGTTGAACCAAATTCAGACCTCCTGATCCACCATATGAAAGAGACGACAAGAATTGCTAAAAGCAAGGTCAAGTAATAGAAAAGCGGCCGGTTGAGATAGGGGGGAAGGGTAAGACCCGTCCCACCTCCAGTTAGAGGTCTGACAACCCGGACAATCTCGCGCATGGCGACAAATGTGGCCAGCATGGCGATCGAGAAATAAGGCCCTTTGAGACGCAATGTTGGAATCCCGATTAGAATAGCAAATAAGGCGGCAAAAACAGCTCCGACCAGTAGAGCCGCCCAGAATGGCCAGCCGGCCTTGGCCATCATGATTCCTGTGCCATAGGCCCCAATCCCAAAGAAGACAGCATGACCAAAATCTATGTAGCCGGTAAAACCGCCTGTTAGATTCCAGTCGCTAGCCAGGGTTATGAGCATAAATAACTGGGTGAAGGAAAAGAGTAAACTATTAGTGACCAGCTTGCGATCTGGGAGGAACAAATTTGGTAAAGGAAGGGCAAGCAGTAATACAACCACAAGAAGCAAAACCCACCTTTTTAGGTTGTATTCCTGCCAGGTATGGACTATAGCTGCCACTACTCTGGATCCTCCTTTGAGCGCAGTTGGCACTGTCCTGTCATGAAGCTGCTGAATTTCCCGTCATTCAAGCGTGCTATCGATATTTCACAGAATCCGCAGTTTGCGAATGATTTGAATTTCTAGCAAATTATCAGGCTGGCGGTTCCAACATTATTCCAGCTCACAAACGTTTCCCTTACCCTGGAAAGATTAGCGAACTTCGGTCGCCGGTTTAAGCCCACCGAACAAACCCTGAGGTCGCAAAACAAGAACGACCACCAATATAACGAACGAAACGATGATGCCCATGTTTGTTCCTACGCCAGGAACATAGGTCGCCACATACACCTCGATTAATCCGAGAAAAATCCCTCCAAAAAGCGCGCCAACGACGCTGCCTAATCCCGCCATAGCCGTAATGGCGAAGGCACGGAGCGTCAGCGATGCCCCCATAAAGGGGAAAATAGCCTGGGTAGGGCTGATCAGCACGCCCGCGACACCTGTCAAGGCAATGCATATGGCGAAAGTCAGAGCATAGACTTTCTTTATCTCAATACCTACTATGCGTGCCGCCTCTCGATTCTGGGCCGAAGCGCGAATGCTCTTCCCGAGCCTTGTGCGTTGTAAAAAGAGGTGCACCGAGCCCATGATGATTAGGGCTGCCACCAGGATGCCCGATTTCGTCTTAGGTATCGTCACATTACCTACAGGCCAGAATCCGCTTAAGGCGGTCTGGGTGATCCTGGGATCAGCCGAGAATATTAGCTTGATGGCGTTGGCCATAATGATTCCAAGGCCGAAGGTAACCAATAAGGAAATTAAGGGGGGACGTTCTACAACGCGATTGATTAAAACACGTTGCAAGATGTATCCAATAACGAACATTACAGGAATGACGACAATTGGCGCCAGGAAAGGATCCCAATCGTATTGTTTGTTCAATATCCAGGCCATGTAGGCGCCCAACATGACGAATTCGCCATGGGCCAGGTTGATCACCCCCATCACGCCCCAGATGACCGAAAAACCTATGACCATAACAGCGTAGAAACCACCCAACATTACGCCATTGATAGTCGCCTGGATAAATTGTTCCATGATTCCTTGGACAAAGCGGCCTGAGCGCCGTCAGTTATTTGAGGATTCCGGTGACGGGTGGCAGATCGATAATTCCTGCCACCCGATCACCCTCTAACTATTTTGCTGATTTTCTTTATTTATCTGTCCAGGCTGGCATCGGGAACATGAGGTCAGCTACGGCTGCCTCAGCAGGAGCCACAACGTTGATCACGCCATCCTGAATCTGGACAGTCCCCATGGGTTTAGCCTCATTCTTGCCCGTGTCGTCGAATCGAATGGGGCCATAAAAAGTGACAATATCCAGATCATTGAGAGCATGGCGAACCGCATCCATATCCATTGATCCCGCTGCTTCAATAGCGGCCATCAATGCCAGGGCCGTCGCAGTCGACTCAGCCGCCTGGTAAGTTGGCGGTTCACCCCACATCGCTTCATACCGTTCGGCATATTCGGCGGCGGTTCCCAGCCAATCATCTTCCCAAGACATCGTGGCTTCCCACTGGGTGGGGCCCATGATGTAATTAGCCGAATTGCCAACTTCGGCCGCAAAATCCGGGTTGCTTGGGCCAACGGTGATAACCATCGCGTCGGGCGTGAATCCTAACTCTTCAGCAGCGCGTACGAATAGCAGCGCGTCATTGAAATGGCCACCACCGACAAAGACATCGGGATCCAGATCGCGGAACTTGGTCATAATGGCCGAGACGTCGGCGATATCCTTGGGGTAGGTCTCAACGGCCAAAACTTCCAGGCCATACTCTTCGGCCCAGCTGACCGCTCCTACGCCAACTGACGTGGGGAATGCCGTATCCTCATAAGCGATGACGACGGTCTTAGATCCCTGGTCAGCCAGAGCCTTCAGCGCCGATTGGGTGTAGTTGCCGGCCGGGGTCAGCACGGCGAAGATATTGCTAAAGCCGCGCTCGAATATGGATTCAGAGGCGCCATTGCCTTCGACCATGATCATGCCATATTTCTCGGCAATAGCGCTGGTAGACATGGTCAGACCGCTGGAGTACGGACCGAGCAGGAAATTTACTTCGTCTTCTGTGATTAGCCGTTCAACAAGATTGGCAGCCGTATCTGGATCTCCTTCGTCATCATAATAGACGATCTCGACATTGTACACCTGATCACCTACATGAATTCCACCATACTCGTTGTTCACCCAATCGAGCCATAGATCATAGCCCTGGCGAGTGTCCTGGCCTTCCCGGGCGTATTTGCCAGTGTCGCTTACCGCAGCGCCTAAAACAATCGTGCCCGCAAATTCAGGCTCCGCCATCTCTTCCTCTTCGGCATCGGGTTCTTCCGCAGCTGGCTCCTCGGCCGCAGCCGGTTCCTCGGTCGCAGCCGGTTCCTCCGCTGTCTCCGCTTCTGCCGCTGGCTCGTCGGCCGTATCGCTACCGCAGGCCACAAGGACTAACGCGAGTATCAGAAAAAACACTAACCACTTCATTTTTTCTCGTGACATGGTTTATTCTCCTCCATATAGAACCAATAAACGTGAGTAATGAGTCGGTTATTCAAAGCAGAACCTACAGATTCACCTCCTTCTGAGTAACCAGATGAATGGGCCTATGCTGAATTCGATGACGGTTCGGCACCAAATGTCATCGAGTAAGGTGACGGTGTTTTCTGTTGTGCTTGTTGAAGAGTTGGAAAGAACCGCTTGGTCGCATCCGGCATGATGATTAAGGACACAATGCTCGGATTTGGTACCATTTTATCACCTGGACAATGAATCGTCACCTACCGATTGACTCTAATATCAGTGACAGACGTCATGTTTTGGTTGGAACCGGTTCCCAAAATTACCTGCCTTCCAGCTCTTAATTATTGGAGATATTATCAAGAGTGATACATGAAATCTGCTTAAGAAATAAGTCGAGGAATATGCTAGAATCCAACCTAACACGGACGACGGTACGGCTGAGTTGACAAAGGTCTGAATGATGGGAAAGAGACTCACTGTAGGTGTACTAGCTGCTCTCGCTGGGCTGACGGCCCTTAATCGTCTTGGGACGCGACGGGGCGCAACAGATGATGAGATTCGAAGAGCCCTGCCCGGAGATGATCTGATTCCAAACGCCAAGATAGAAACAAACCACGCCATTACGATCAACGCTCCGGCTCAAGCCATCTGGCCCTGGCTGGTGCAGGTCGGCTACCATCGCGCCGGCTGGTATACAGACTCGACAATTGACGAGTTTCTGGTCGAGCACTTCTTTAAGAGAATCGCCCCCGCAGACAAGAAACCCGAATACCGGAAGAGCGCTGACCGTATCCTACCCGAATATCAGAACCTTCAGGTTGGCGATACAGTACCCGATGGCCCGCCGGGTACGGTCTACTACATCGTCAGGGAGATGGAGGTAAATAGACATCTGTTGTTGTATTCCAACACCTATGACAGGGTGACTATTCCGGCGATATTTCGAGGCAAGCGAGAGACTCCACTCATAGAGGACAGCTGGGCATTTGTCCTCGATGAGAGGCATTCGGGAAGTACACGCTTCATTGTCCGAACCCGCATCGACGTACAATCGCGCCTGATCGGGCTCATGTTCTGGCCCTTCTTGATGATGGGTGAGGCGGTATTTCCGCATCTTATGCTGAATGGCTTCAAGCAGCGTGCAGAGCTATTGTCCCAGGAACTATCAGAGTCATAAGAGGGATTATTGAATGAAACAGGAGCCCGCTTCTCTTATCGCGACGATAGCCCCCAAAATCAAACGACTGATTCCGAAAGTGGATCTATTTGATAATCATTCACCAAGGCTTGCAACGTAGGTCAGCACCTGCCACATTTGTTCCGTCGTAAGAACATCTTTCCAACCAAACATGGCCTTTATACCTTCAGCGGTGCTGCACAGGTACTTGTCGGCGTCCTCAAATAATGTATTTCTCACCACTGGATTTGTGAAGTCCGGAACTCCAGGTATTTCGCCAGTACCGTCATCTCCATGGCAACCGGCGCAATTTACGTATAGCTCTTCGCCAGCAACAATAGCTTCATTGTCAGTCCAGGAAAAAGGATTGGTTAACTCCTCGTAAGAAGAGCAATCAGGCCCTTCTTCCTCGGTGATGTCAGCCTCGAGCTGCGCTAAGGCAAGATCTTCCGCCAACTTCGGATCATAATTAAATGCGCGCAAGTAATCGATGACGGCCCACCGGTCATCCTGATCCAGTCGTGCCTGCCAGGCAGGCATGGAACCCAGGCCTTGGGTTACGGCTACATAGAAATCGCTTGGGGATTGTCGTGAAGTAAAACGCGGGTCTGAAAAGTTTGCCGCTCCAAGGATCATACTCTGGCCATCCTCCCCATGGCAGGCAATGCAGCTTGAGACATAGATCTCATGCCCACGAACCAGAGTCTCTTCGTCCGTAGAAAATCGCCAGACATAGAAGACCACATCCCAGCGCTCGTCGGAAGTTAGAACATCGCCGAAGGCTGGCATCTCGTCACCCCGGCCTTCAGTAATCACCGTGTAGAACTCGGCCGGAGTCTCACCTCGCATATAGTCCACATCACCAAAATCTCGGGCGTTTGGCAGCAGGCCTTTGCCATCCTCTCCATGGCAGCTGGCACAGTGCTCGTCGTACAAAGTATTGCCGTCGGCCGCCAGAGGCAATCCTGCCGGATAGCTCTCGACGATGAATTGGGGAGCTTCAACTGGCTCGAAGCCAATAAACAACATAGGCGCAGGGATGAGCGTTGGAATCGGTGTAGGTCCATCTGGCAGGGTTATGGGACTGCCACAGGCGACCACTAGGGTCATCGTCAGGACAAAGCCAATGGCCATCACCTTTATTCGGTTCGGCATAACGCTCGTCTCCTAATTACATTTTCCTGATTGGTAAGAATCGCTCAGAACATCCAATCACGCTTGCAACCATGTCAGAATGCATCTCTCATTCCCCAAGATTACGCACATAATTGATCACATCCCATCGTTCGCGAGGTGTAAGATTCTCGGTCATCGTCGGCATCTGGCCGAATCCCTGGCTGAGCGTGCGGAAGAGCGCACCGTCGAATTGGGCTTTAACGCCTGGGGATGTTAAGTTGTTAGGCGGTCGATCTGGGTAGTACTCAACTAAAGGACCATCCCCCTGCCCGTCTTTGCCATGGCACAGTGCGCAATGGATCGAATAAAGAATTTCCCCTCGCTGTAGCGATACGTCGTCGATGGGAATCGGATTGCTGGGGATGACGTCAAGAACCATTGACTTGCCTTGGACAGGAACGGAATCTGGAGCTGGCAACAGTCGCGGCCCTTCCTGGTAATCGATCGAAGGCTGGTACTGCATATCTGTCGGAAACTCGAGCCTGATTATTTGATATGTAACCAGCAGCCCGAATATGAAAGGAAGGGCCACCAATCCAATTATGATCAAGCCTCGCCGAGTACGTTCGCTCATAGTGTCATTTTATCTGGTCGATGTACATCACGACCGCCATGGGCCTCAATGATTTTGGTGACTTCCGCTTCTTCGTTTTCTTGACACTCTAGCACTACAGCCAGGTATCCTGCCGTTACAAGGCGGTGGTAGAACTTTCGCGCGAATGTGGGAAATCCCATTTCCCAGATTACGCCCAGAAAGGTTGAGACAATGGTGGCCATCATGGTAAAGACGTAGATGATTACCAGGGCAGGCGGACCGGCTACGATCGGACGCCCGCCGACGGCGATTGGGTAAAGAAGTGGGGTTCCGACCGAGAGAAATAACCCAAACATGAATCCAACCAGCGCGCCCGCCAGCACGATATGAGGCAGTCTGATCCACTCACTGGCTCTGCCAAGGGATTGCTCAGGATAGGGCACGCCGGTCATGACAATGATGTCCTCCTCACGGATACCCAGCTGATAGAGATCGTCGATGGCATCGGCCGTGTCGGTCGATTCGCTGAAAAGGCCCATCAATCTAATCATCTCATCCATTAGTAAGAAATTCTCCTCAAGTGTCTTCTCACTCGATTGTTACACTTGTTGGTAGGCTACTCGAACTCCGCAGCGGTTGGCACCAATAAGCGGCCGATGCGCCGCATAGTGTAACGCAGGCGACCTTCCTTAATCTCCCATACCGGAACATAGGGGAATATGCGCGAGAAAAGGATATAGAGCAGGCAAAATCCGGCCAAGGTCATGGCCGAGATACTGATCTCGACCCAGGTAGGCCGGTAGGTGCCCCAGTTAAATGGCATGTAATTACGCTGTAAGTCACCGACAACGATTAGCAGTCTTTCGGTAAACATGCCGACGTTGATCATTATGGTGAATAACAACAGAAGAGCTGGATTCGTTCGAACCCGTTTGAACATCAGGGCAAAGATGGGCACAATATTACAGGTCATCTGCAGGTAGAACAGGGGAGCCAGGTGACCTGTAAATTCATCGCGTAGTAGCTCTGCGACCACTGGCTCGTTGCCATACCATTCCACGATATAGCCTGCGAACCATAGGTACAACCAGGCCAAACCGGCGACCATCACCAATTTGCCCAGGGCGTTGAAATGTTCGCGGCGAAGGAACCGCTGTAGCTTCATTCCCCACCGGACAACCACCAAAATGGCGGCCAGGGCCGCGAGGCCAGAATAAACGGCTCCGATGACAAAGAATGGAGCAAAGATGGTGCTATGCCAGCGAGGTTGGAGCGTCACCGCGAAGTCCCAGGAAACTATCGAGTGTACAGAGAGAAAAACTGGAATAATGATGATGGCGAATATGCCAAGTGCTTTGTGAAGTTTGTGCCATTCAGCCTCTGTGCCACGCCATCCCAGGGATAACACTCGGTAGAGTTTATAGCGCCAGGTACCGGTATAATCTCGGGCCATGGCCAGGTCAGGAATGAGAGCTAAATACAGATAAAGACCGCTGCCAATCAGATAGGTAAATATGGCCACCATGTCCCACATCAGCGGAGATTGGAAATTCGGCCACAATGCTCGATCGTTGGGTGAAGGGATCATCCAATAGAATTTCCACACCCGTCCCAGGTGAATAAGTGGAAATAGGGCTGCCATCATAAGGGCAAAGGCGGTCATTGCCTCCGCTCCGCGAGTGATAGGACGCCTCCAATCCGCTTTGAAGATGCGCAGAACGGCCGAGATCATCGTCCCGGCGTGGCTTATGCCAACCCAAAAAACAAAAGTGGTGATATACAACCCCCAGTAAACCGGGCGGTTTATGCCGGCAACGCCAAATCCCCAATAGATCTGGTAGCCCCAGGCATACAAGCCCCATAAGAATACGCCTGCCAACAACACCACGACGATCCAAAACAACGGACCTGTGCTAAACATAGGCTGGAGAACGGCCTGATTGATTTCCGAGTCTTCAGTCTGTTCCAGGAGCAGACGATCGTGATATTCTTCAGGCAAACGGTTGGTCGATTCCGCGTCATTTGAACTATTTGAGAACCGGTCCATCGTCGCCTCCGCGTCGGCATCAGGCATGTGATTCACCTCCTTTAAGATAGACCACGGCCGGGTCGGTGCCGAGTTCGCCCAACAGATGGAAAGCGCGACGACCACGACTTAGTTGGCTAACCCGGCTCTCAGGATCATTCAAATCACCAAAGACCAGGGCGTCTGGCGGACAGGATTGGACACAAGCCGGTTGAATCTCACCATCGGCTACCGGGCGGAGTTCTGCACGAGCTTCCTCCTCAACGCGACGGATTCTCTGGACACAGAAGGTGCATTTCTCCATGATCCCGCGCGTGCGTACGGTCACATCCGGATTAAGTTGCTCAGCTAGCGGCTCAGGAAATCGGGGATCAAACCAGTTGAACACGCGCACTTTGTAGGGGCAAGCGCTGCCGCAATAGCGGGTACCTATGCACCGATTATAAATCTGGGCATTCAACCCGTCGTCGGTGTGATATGTGGCGTATACGGGACAAACGGGCTCGCAAGGCGCTTTTGAACACTGCTGGCATATGACCGGCATAAATCTTGCTTTGACGTTTGGGTATTCCCCTTCCCAATAGCGTTCGATATGTATCCAGTGCATCCAACGGCCGTAGGCCGCCTCTTTCTCCCCAACTACGGGGATATTGTTCTCAGCATGACAGGCAACAACGCAAGCCTGGCATCCTGTGCAACGATCCAGGTCGACGACCATAGCCCAGCGTCGTCCATCAACCTGGACCTCGTTTTCAGCGAATTGACTCACGTCCCTCACCTTCTATACTCTCCAATCTTGCCAGTTCATATGTCTGTTCCGTCGATTCAATTTGTACTTTGGTGGTTCCCCAGGCCAAAGAACCACTCTTCGGGCTGCTGCTCGGCGCCAGGAGGTCGGCAACGTTACTGCCACGATCCTGGGCGTATCGTCCATAATCACTATGTCCTTGCCCAACAGGAATTGCGACGACATCCGGACGGATACCTGGATATAAAACGGCAACAGCACTGATCTCTCCGAATGGCGACGTGACTTTAACGACGTCATTGTCATCGATGCCCAGTTTGTGGGCTGTCTCCGGATTGATCTCGATCCAGGTTTGCCATCGAGCCGTCGTCATCGGATCAGGCAACTCTTGCAGCCAAGGCGAGTTCGCACCTCGGCCGTCACTAATCCCGACAGTAGGGTAAGGATAAAGATGGAACGGATAAGTGTCCTCGTCATTCTCGAAGATGGGTGGCGAGACCGGTATTGGGTCATCGCCGAATCCGACGGGCTCTGGCTCTTGCCTGAGCTCCTTCTCAGACCACCACCCGCCTTGTTGACGCCAGGCTGACCAAAAAGCGCCAGCTGAGTCAGATCCGTAGGCGCTGATGCTAGACCCGAACAGAGCGCCCGAGGTATCCTCCAGGAAAAGCCGCTCATCAGCCCATGGCAATGCCTCGGCCACCGCCCCCCCGGTTGCCGACGCTAGGGTAAGGATGATATCGGCCGTCGAGCGTGTATTATAAATCGGGCTGACGACCGGTTGCTGGCTGCTGACCACAGGACGGTCCGTCCCTGGATTCGGCACCTGGTAACCCCACGATTCCAGGTATGTGTGGTCTGGTAGAATCAAGTCGGACCAAACCGCCGATTCGTCTATAAATGGGCTGAAGGAAACCACGTATGGCACGCGCTGAATAGCCTCACGGAATCCGGCGGAAGCCGGCAGGTCGAAAAGTGGATTCGCGCCGTGGATAAAGAGCAAGTCAACTTCACCGCTCTGTAGCTTGTCGATGAGGGCAACCACTGACTCGAACGAGTCCGGGGGCGGAGCAGATTGAAGCGTGGGAACTGCGACTGACTGGGACAGGAATACACCGCCTTGTTGGCCAAGCCGGCTCAGGATAAGGTTGAGCGCTTGGATGGCCTGGTAGGCATCAAGGTCATTGTGCTGCCCGGCTGGATATCCCCCCGGAATGGCCAGGGGTCTATCGGAGTCAGCCAAAGTCCGGGCCAACCTTTCTAACGTTTCAGCTGAAACATCACTGGCTTCAGCCAATTCGCCAACATCCGCGGATTGGAAGAGATTAGCCTGGGCCTCACCAAATGTACCAACGTTTCCTAAGCCAAGCTCGACAACAATGCGGCCGATGGCCAGAGCGACCAGGCCGTCCGTTCCAGGTCGAAGAGGTATCCACTCGTCGGCCGATGCTCCTGTGGCTGACAATCTGGACTCAAATTGAACCAGGAATCCGCGTCTTCCTGCTTGTCCCTGCCGGAATTCACCATATGCGCGAGCGTAAGCGACGGCTGATTGCCAGGTTTCCAGAAAGTTTGCTCCAAACGAATAGACTGCGCTGGCGTTGGTAACGTCATAGACAGGTAATTGTGAAGTTCCGAAGAGAATTTCCGCAGATTTGGCAGCCGTACCTCTCCCCTCCAGCGCTGAGTAAAGATCGTAGGTCACCGGTGGTGGTGAGCCCTGCGCCTCCAGCCAGTTACTGACTAGAAAGTACAGATGATCGGGCATCATACCGCCATAGAAGATCTGCCTACCGGGGTTGATTTCCTGAACCTTTCTATGCAGCGTCTCGAGGGCTTTATCCCAATGCAGTGGTTCAAATTGGCGCGAACCCCGACCGCCTGTCTGTTGCACAGGTTGTTGAAGACGGTCAGGATTATAGAGGGTCTGAAGACCTGCCTGGCCTCTTGCGCACAGCTTGCCACGGTTAAGGGGGTGCAGAGGATTGCCCTCGATCTTCTTCGCTCGCCCGTTCACTGTTCGCACCGCGATGCCACAACCAGACGGACATTGCCGGCAAGTACTTGCATACCAGGTAGCCACACCAGGTAATGTTTCCTCCGGTGGCCGGTAATGTGGTTCAAGCATTTCCACCAATCGATCCCCGGCCGGCATGCATCCGCTGACAGTGGCTATTGTTGCAGCCGATGACGCCAGTTTGATAAAGTGACGCCGGCTGATTTTTGCATTCATGAAATCGATTATCCTTCCGAATACTTCGTTGCCAGTGGAGATCTCCTTACAGAAGATCCAGACACACCGTCAAATCCAGGGTTCCTATTTATGACATGTCAAGCAGTCAACCAGGTGGTTAATCCTTTCGGGAGCCTGAATGGTGTGACAATCCAGGCACCAACCCATATCCATTCGTTGCGTTTCCACAGCCTGGTCCATCTCCGCAACATTGCCATGGCAAGTCTCGCAATTCATACCAGCTAGCATATGAGGCTGATGGCTGAAGTAGACGAAGTCGGGCTGATCATTTACGCGATGCCATGGTATGGTATCGCCACTTTCCCATATGCCGGTCAGAGCCTGGACGGGTTCGGTATCAGTAATAATGTAGCTGTGGCATCCCATGCACTTCTCTACTGAGGGGATACCGGCAATCTGAGAGCGCATTGCCTCGCTATGGCAGTAGAGGCATTCGATCCCGCTCTCGACATGCACGGTATGGCTGTAATCGATTGGCTGCGCAGGTTCAGCACGAGTTACCCTGAAGCCCACGTAACTTCCGGCGCAAAGCAGGATGAAAGCCAAGGCGGCTAGCGGTATCTTTGACCGCCAAAGCCGGCCAAGAATCCTCCTCTTTTTTGTCTTTACTACCTCTTCTGTCACGATTCAATCCTAGGCAAACTTAAGGCGGTGAAATGGCATAATTGAGGAATGGCTATGTCCCTAGGGCACTGCCATCACCATGCGCGCCCTTTAAAAGCGAGTGACGAGAAGTCGACACTAATCGATTTTGTTCTTGATTTGAAAAGCGGGTCGGAGAACCGCTCCCCGACCCGCTTTCTTGAAAACGCAGCCTTCTCGTTCCTAATTAAGGAGCCTCGGTCG
>PVMK01139830.1_pt1 | contig 23444 bp, 16 predicted proteins | sample 1853481 | NCBI WGS metagenome assembly PVMK01 (sample SAMN08533507, study PRJNA380276) | Marine sediment metagenome, whole genome shotgun sequencing project. | reverse complement strand
CGGGTTCCAGCGGGGTATCATCCGCAGCTCGGCAGAGTAATAAATAGCCGCTTTGTCGCTGAAACGGTTGGTGGGGTAACCGCGCATTCTCCAGATACCGCCCAGGGTCGGGCCGGTGTAGGTCGGCGGCCGGTTTTTAATCTCATGGTTCGATTTCTCATCCCAGGTCGGAGAGTAGGACGTCCAGACATCCAGCGCAAGAACCGACTGCCGGAACCAGTTTGATAGTTTCAAAGGAACATACACATCCAGCTCGCTTTCAAGATTCGTCCAGGAATTCGAGCTGTCAAACCAGCCGAAATCCCGCGACACCTTCCCGCGCAAACCGTAGCCCTTTGAAGGATTGGCGTAATAATCGCGGTTGTCGATGAAAACCGAAAAATCAAGACCGTTGGTCTTGGTTGTTTCGTCCACGTGGTGGCCGTCGATCTGCTGCGAACGGTAAAACGGCCTCATCTCCAGGTAAGTCTTTCCGCTCGCCAGCGGGTTCAGGGATGTCCCGCCTTGTGCACCGGATTTTAAAAGCCCCCGGTCCATTTTGTACGTGCCGATGATCTCGTCTCTGCCATGGCCGATGGGAAGCAAGTATTTGAATTTCATGCGGAAAAAATTGTCCCAGCCGTCGCCCTTCACAAAATTGTCTTTGTCCGAGTCGTTGCTGCCGGCCCGCTCATTGGAAAAACGGGGCTTTCCGTTGATATAGCTTTCAGCGTCCATAAAATGCCCGATCTGGACGATCGGATCTAAAAACAACCGTTCGACGCGAGGCATCTGGATATCGCGACCCACCAGAAAGCCCATGGCCGAGCCCGTGGTGCCCACCATCGCAGTTGCCAGCAGGGTCGATTGCTTCTGGGGGTAACCCACAACGCCGTGCACATAGCCCGCGGCTAATCCAAAGCTTTCATTGTAAAAGGCGTAGGGAAGGCTGAGCGTCTCTTTGGAGAATTTGCCATCCGGACCGACAACGACTCCCTGACCGAATAAAGAAACACCGGTTAACAATACAATAAGCAAAACGACTGCGAATACAATCTGTTTCATTTGCACTCCCCAAAGTCAAATGCTGGATCGGCCCGATGATATTCTTGCTTCGCCATCTTTTTTTCATTCAACATTCGATGTTGGACGTTCGATGTTCGATGTTCATCCTTTCAGTGTGGTGTTCATTTACCTCTCGTCAGAACGGCAAACAGGCCCCGAACACCACAAAAGCAACCTGATCGCCGGATGCCGTCATTACCACCCTGCCGGTATCTTCGGCAATAGCGATGGTCCAGCCCAAACCGTCTCTCACCGACTGATACCCGTCTTCAGCCCCTTGTAAAATCAGCTTGCCGTCGACGCGCTCCATGCGCTCGATGACGGTGTCCGGCACATCTTCTGCTGCTATTGCGGGGCGGATTGTCTTTTTTTCAAAATCGATTTTCAAAAACCGCTGCAGATCCATGCTCTCAAGGGACATCTCCCTGCACTCGCCGTCCGGTGTGCACTCAATCGCACGGATAACCGATAACAGCAAGGGCCTGGACCCGTCAAAGTCACCGGCCCAGGCTGTTAAGGAAGAAATAAAAATGGACAACCCAATCAAACCAAGCAATTTCATCTTATTCATGGCGATCTCCCATTGTTTTTAAAATTTTGTAAATTTCTTGTCAACCATCTTGAGTTTGTATCTTCGTGGTAACCGTTCACAGGTTCAGGGTTCAACGTTCAGGGTTCAACGTTCAGGGTTAAGTACAAAGATTGAATCGCTGCGCTCTGTCTTTTTAATTCATTAAAATCGATAGAATTCCTTCCTTCGACATTCGACATTCGACATTCAGTATTCGACCTGTCCGCAAAGCCTTTGAACCCGTGAACGCCTACTCACATATACCTATCCGAAGTGTTTCGCGTTGATTCCATCTTCCGCATCTTTAGCCACGGCATAGTCCCGCCCTATCGGACGACGACGGGTCCGCATTGCGCCTTCCGCATTCTCACTTCACCGAGTATCCTTTACCTTCCAAACAGGCGCTGTAAGCGCGGTTGTAAGTATTGCGCTTCTGCATGTATTGATTGGTCTGTTGCTTTTCCCACTGTTTCTGTGCCTTCCTGTCTTGCTTTTGCTGGGAGGAGCTTCGAACACCGCCGATGGTGCCGCCGGAAAGACCGCCGATAAGCGCACCTTTTTTTGCCCCCTTCTTGCCACCGGCAATAGCACCCACGCCGGCTCCCAGCAGTCCGCCGCCCACACCGCCTTTGAGCGCACCACCGGCTGTGCTGCTCGTGGCCTGCTTGGCTGGCGGCGGCGCCGTGGCTTTGGGCATTTCCATGGGATCAAACCCCGTTTGCCCTTTGGCCCAACTGTAACATTCAAATTTGTCTTTTTCCAATTGGTCTTGACTTTGGCCTTTGGCAGGATAGATCATAAAATCTTGTGCCACGGCAGTCCCGGCAATAAATGTCGCAAGAAGCAAGACAATTAAAAATCGATTTATTCGTTTCATTCTATCTCTCCTTTCTTGTATTTCCTAAAATTTCTAGTTGGCGTTCATGGCAAAAAATAAAATTTCGTTTCTTTTGTAATCGCCTTTGAGTAGACTGTTATCTATTTTAGCCTTGCCGTAGTCGGCGTAAACAAACTCTCCCCTAACGTTGCAAAAGCCGGAGGGCTTCAGAGCCAAGGCGTCAAGGGTGAAGTTGTAGTCGTTTACCTCGAATCCTTGACAACACAGGATCTGAAGTCCTCCGGCTTTCCCGAAGGGTAAACAACATGGAAAAATCGACCCCGTCCTTCTTGTCCCGGCGTAGCTCGAAGAGCGAAGTCGGATGAATTCACCAGGGGGGATATCCAGAAAATGTTGTCTGCGCTATGATATCTGATGTAATAACAGACCATTAGCTATCCTTTGCCATGTTGTTTATGCAACTATGGGGTCTCCTCCGATCGAGAGCCGGTCGCGCCACTTGTATTGAACCCCGGTGGCATAGCGAACCTGCCGATCCATGGGCATGTCGGGTGTGCGGTCGTCCGAGTCTACCGGGGATGTATCATAAGCAAAGCCCAATTGGAACAACCAATTAATTACAAATAAATTAGGACACAGATGAACCTAGCGCAGCAGAGCCGCAACCAAATTTTCAGTTGACAAGGATTGAAGCATGAACTTTCTTTGCCCAATTGGAATAATGGAATATTGGAATAATGGAATAATGGGCTAAAGATGTTACTTCAATGGCTTATAGAAATTTCAAGCCTTCAATGGCCAACTAAGTTCCAGAGAGTCGCAGGAAAGCAACATGTGCTCCGACGAGCAAATTAAGGCCCATTCTCGCACATGTTGCTTCCCTGCTCTCGCCGTGCCAGTAATTTTCACCGCGCTTTACGTTTTCCAATGATAATGAGCTGATTGCGAAAACTGAAATATAAAAATATATTTTGATGACGCCACTTCTTGGGGTATTGTTGGAAGCACCAACCACCAACCCCCAAGGAGGATGTCATGGACAAATTTATAAAACAATATGAAAAAGAGGTCATCGGATATCTTAGCGGTTTTGACCGTTTGGTTTTGCGCGGCACATTGAGAGCTTTGGCAGTCAAAAATGGGATGATGAACTATCTTTGGAATGTAAAAGTTCAATTGAAAGACTGTGGCAAATTGTTCCTGGACAAAAGCAAACAATTGAAAGAGGCATCCTGCGCACAAGCTCGCAAGGAGGGGCGCCCTGTCATTTACCTTGCATCTGCCAAAACAAATAAAGAGGAGCAAGCCCGCAAAGTTGCTCAACGAGACGGAATCCGCAAGGGGTTGATTTGCGTTTTGACCGCTGTTGAACTTTGTCAAAGTTATGAAATATTTCGCAACCGGGAACAAAAAAAGCTTGAACTCCAGCCGCGAGTAAGAAAGTGCCTGTTTCTTTATCATTACTGGATTGATGAGATATTCGGTTTCATGAACGCACGGATTCAAAGCTGGTTTCCATTTTCCATCCAGATTTGCCTCAATGGACGAGAATGGTTGGCACAGCAAATGGATCGAGTTGGAATTCGTTATCAAAGGCGCGACAATTGTTTTCCCTGGATTGATCAAATTGACAAAGCCCAAGAGTTGATGGACCAGCAATTGCAGACAAACTGGCCTTGCGAGCTGGACAAAATCGCCAGTCGTTTGAATCCGGCTCACGAGGCCATGCTGGCGCCTTTTCGGGAACCTTATTATTGGTCGACCCACCAGAGTGAATGGGCTACGGATATCATGTTCAAATCCCCTGAATCTCTGGCCCGTATCTATCCGACTCTGGTGCGCAGCGGCATCTCGGTTTTCAGCAGCCAGGATGTGATGCGGTTTTTGGGCAAAAAACCACATGGCAATTTCCAGGGGGAGGTCGTCAGCCATTATGGGCATCGTGTCGAAGGCATCCGAATCAAGCATAGCCTCAAGGCAAACTCGCTCAAAGCCTATGACAAGCATGGAAGTATTCTGCGCATCGAGACCACAATGAACAATGTACGAGATTTCAAGGTGTATCGCCCCAGACAAGGGGATCCGGAAGGCCCCAGTTCCTGGCAACGAATGCGCAAAGGCGTAGCTGATCTCCATCGGCGGGCACAGCTTTCTCAAGCATCCAATCAACGGTATCTGGACGCTCTTGCTTCTGTCGAGGTGGAGCTTCTGTTGGGAGAAATCGTTGAATCGGTTTGCCGCCCTGTTCATTGGAAAAGCCAACGGGTTCGCCCCCTTCGCCCATGGGACAAAGAAGACACACATCTTCTTCAGATAATCAGCCGAGGGGAATTCAATATAGCTGGTTTTCGAAATAAGGATATTCTGCAACATTTCTATCCCGGCTACCATGATGTCGATACCAGGCGGCGTCTGTCTGCTCGTGTCACCCATCGGCTCCGGATGCTTCGCGCCCATGGAATTATCCGTAAGGTGCCGCGCACTTTTCGTTATGTTTTGACGGACAAAGGACGTCAAATTGTAACCGCTGTCATTCAAACGCAACGTATTCCAATTAAAAGGATTTCAGCCCTTGCAGCTTAATTTGCTTAATAAAATTTAAAGAATTTACACATTAGTAGTACAGATGAACACGGATTAAAAAGAAAGTTTGTTTCGCCTTCGGCGAGAAAGGACCCATAGCAAGTAGGCACTTTTGTATATCCGGCAGGAATTCCGCCGCCAGGCGGTTTGTATAAATCTGTGTCCATCTGTGCAAATCCGTGTCCCAAAGTTTTTTCATAAGATCAGATTCTGAAACCAAGCGCCGAGGGCCAATTTGATGATCATCGATTTTCACACCCATATTTTCCCACCCGCTATTTGTCAAAACAGGAAAAATTTTTTTCCATCCGAACCGGCCTTCGAACTCTTATATCAATCGCCCAAATCCAGGCTGGTCGGTGCGATCGAATTGATAGACGCCATGGATGAAAACGAGGTGGACAAATCGGTAATGTTCGGTTTTCCCTGGAAAAATTCCGAAACATTTAAAATGCATAACGACCACATCATGGAAATGGTCCAAAAATATCCTCACCGTTTTACCGGTTTGGGATGTTTTGATCCATCAGCCGGCCACGCTGTCGCTGAGACTGAACGGTGCCTCGACGGGGGATTGGCCGGAATCGGCGAATTGGCGTTTTACCAGACCGGCATTGATGAGGCCGCGTTAGAACAGCTTGCTCCAATCATGAAAATGTGCGCTGATCGAGACCTGCCCGTATTAATTCACACCAATGAACCTGTCGGGCATGCTTACCACGGGAAGACGCCGATTACACTGGCGCAAATCTACCGCATGGTCAAACGATTTTCGGAAACCAAAATCGTTTTAGCTCACTGGGGAGGCGGCCTGTTCTTTTACAGCCTGATGAAAAGGGATGTCAAAGAAACTCTAACAAACGTGTTTTTTGACACGGCCGCCTCGCCGTTTCTGTATGACCCCGAGATCTACCAGTTTGCAGTCAGGCTTATTGGGGTTGACAAAATTCTTTTCGGCAGTGATTATCCGCTGCTGCCACCGGCTCGGTATTTTGGCGAAATGCGAGAAACCGGATTGACACAACCGCAGATCGATAAAATCTGCGGAGGGAATGCAAAAAAACTTCTGAACTTAACAGGAGAGCATGGATGAAAAAAAAACTGGTTGCCGTCGTTCGTTATGAAAAACCCCTGGAATCTGTCCGCAAAGCCGTTGAGATGTCCCACGGACTGGACCACCTGCCCACAAAAGCCAAAGTATTTATCAAACCCAATATTGTATTCTGGACCAAAGCCGTTGCGTTTCCCAAATGGGGCGTCATTACGACCTCCCGTGTGGTAGAGGATATGATCCTTATTCTGAAGGAGCGGGGCATTGACGACATCACCATCGGTGAGGGCACCGTCACCATGAATCCAAAGGACATGGAAACACCCGCCCATGCTTTTAAAACCCTGGGCTACGGCAAATTGAAGCGCAAATACGGCATCAAATACCTAAATGTCTTCGAACGCCCATTTAAGAAATTGGATCTTGGCGATGGTGTCGAGGTCAGATTCAACGTCGATGTCTTGGAAAGTGATTTTGTGGTGGATCTGCCGGTAATGAAAGCTCACAATCAAACAGTGGTCAGCCTGGGGATAAAAAATTTGAAAGGATTGATTGACATTCCCTCCCGTAAAAAATGCCATAATATGACGCCCGGCAAAGACCTGCATTTCTGGGTTTCCAAACTGGCGGACCCGATGCCGCCCATGTTTACCCTGCAAGACGGAATTTACACCAATGAACGGGGCCCCGGTCCCGACGGTAAATTGCACCGCACAAACCTGCTGGTGGCATCCGCCGATGTATTGTCGGCCGATCTGGTGGGAGCCAAAATTTTAGGGTTCAGCCCCGAACAGGTGCCGCACCTGATGCATGCTGTCGAACATCGCCACCGACCCAGGGACTTTTCAGATATCGAGGTGATCGGAGAGCGCATCGACGATGTGGCCCGGCCGCATGAATATGATTTTGAATACAGTGAAACCGAAGAAGTTTTACTTCCCACCCCGCTGGTCAAACTGGGTCTCAAAGGAGTTTTTTACCACAAGTACGATCTTTCCATGTGCACCTATTGTTCCGCTGTCAACGGTCTGATGCTTTCAGCCATTCGGTTTGCCTGGAAGAATGAACCTTGGGACGACATTGAAATTCTGACCGGTAAATCTATGAAACCGACTCCCGGAAAGAAAAAAACGATTTTGATGGGAAAATGCATTTACCAAGCCCATAAAGACAATCCGGATATCCGACAAGCGATTCCGATCAAGGGGTGCCCGCCCAAACCTGAAGATATGCTCAAAGCACTGCACAAAGCAGGTATTGATGCCGATCCGGGTTTGTTTGAAAAAATGGATACATTGCCGGGATTTTACATGGGACGGTATGAAGGAAAGCCTGATTATGATGAATCTTTTTTTCAGGTGAAAGAGGATAAGCTGGTAAGCTGATGAGCTGATAAGCTCAAGGCTGAAAGCTCAAAGGAAACGGCTGCAAGCCTCTGATTGTCTTGGAATTGCGCATGATAATTAGGCTGATTAAGGCAATCAATCATTCACTCAACGAATCAACCCAATTAACTTAACTTAACTTTATATTTCGAAGTTCCTGGAGGATTGGTTCCATTTTAGTGCGGTGCTCGGGCGGTATCATCAAGACCTTCAGCGACCAGTTTACAATCAATCCATTGGTTTCACATTTCAATCGATCCTTTTCATAAGCCCGCCGGTTATCCTCGGCTGCCATAACCTGCAGTACGTCAATTAAATTGCCGGAACAACCATCGGCATCCAGATGCTCGATTGTCTGTAAAAACACGGTGTTCACCGATGCCGTGAATTCGTCGATGTCCGCATATCCTGTCTCGGCGCAGTTTTTACGTGAAATAAAACACCGGCATCCGAAAGGCCGCAGGTCGTAAATGGCGCAGACGTTTTTTGCCAGCAGCGAGCATTCTTCCCATTCGGCTGCCATTTCTTCTTCCGGCACTCTGGCTTCCGCGGCATACAATTCAGCCAGCCGGTTGGTGGATATTTGAGGCTGATACCGGGTTGCCGCGGCCATAGGTTTAAGCCCGTCGATGATATTTAATCTCCCGCCAGCGATGAGGTGATCCACAATTTTGTATCCCTCCAGCGTGGTCAGGGTCACGTTGGAGGTGCAGCAATGGGCGCAGTATTTTTTACAGGCCACGTCCTGGGTGGTGCAAAATCTGTCATAGGCGGCATAGATTCGATCTAAAGCAGCTATTTTTTTTTCAAGCATCGTAGGCGTTCCTAGGTTCAAAGGTTCAGGGGTTCAAGGTTCCATTCTCGTCCCAGGACTGCATTTGGGATGCGTATTTACGAGAAAAGCGTCAGCTTCGTCAGGCTTAATCCAAAATATGGTAAAAAATCAGCCAACCGCAGAGAACGCGGAGATCACAGAGATTTTCTACTAAAAAATAACTTTTCTTATAATTTATCCGGATATTTTCTTAAAATTCTCTTATAAATTGTATTGTGACTTTCTCAGCGTTCTCTGCGAACTCTGCGGTGAACTATTACAAAAATAGGAACCAAATTGGCAATTATCTGGGCAAATGGGCATTTTTAACGAGGACTTCGGGTTTTTAATGCCTTCTTTATCCTTAACCCTGAACGTTGAACCCCCTGGCCCAGACCTGATTTTACGTTGCTCAATTATCTATATTTATATTTGGGAGCCTGACACGGCCCGTAATATGATCTCATAAGTCGCACTCTCCGAGGCGTAGGCTGTAAGCGTTTGCTACGAGCCGGCTTCCTGCTCGTAGAGCATAGAGAGCATACAGCTCGGAGAGAGGCCAGGGCGGGCTGAACCTGTGAACGGTTACCAAGCATCATAAATTTGGGTAAACTCGATAAAACGCTTTGATCACCTTTTCAGGAGTGGTTCCGTGCAGGCACTCCGAACTGTCGCAATTGGTTATTTCTGTTTCAAAACACGGACGGCACTCCAGCTCGGGCCTCACGATTTCGACGGCCCGCCCCACCGGTTTCCACCGTTTGGGATCAGCCGGGCCGAATATCACCCCGCTCGGCACACCTAAAAAAGCGGCCAGATGGCTGGCACCGGAATCGTTGCCGATGTAACCGCCGGCGGAATTGAGCAAGGCCGCCAATTCCGTCAAATCCGTTAATATGTGTACCGTTCGATTCGTCCCCGGCAACGCATCCACCAGATCTTCCTCAGCCGGTCCCAGAATGAACTCCGGCGTCAATCCATCGGCTTTCAGCATCGCTTCAACTTCAAGAAAATTTGTGATCGGCCAGCGTTTACGATGGCTTCCGGCTCCGGGATGAAGCAATACCCTGTCGTAATATTTGGGCCGGTTCCTGCGCCTGGGAAGCGGGATGTCTTCAACCGCGGCATCAGCTTTTTTTAATAATCCGCAGTTTATGAGATTTTCCAGCACAAATTGCGTAAGATGTAGGCGCACATATTCCGGCGGCTTGGGGGGAATACGACAGGCGGGGACTGAAGTTATATGACGGATAGCCTGTTCGAGCTGATCAGATAAAGTAAATAAAATGATATTCGCATACGGTGTTAAGAATGTCTTTATTTTCGAATCGATCTGATCGGTGAAAAGCGAGGCCACATACGCGGCCTCCAGAGGATACCATTTTTCAATAAGTCTCAGTGCTTTAGCCAGTTTTCCAATCCCGCTCTGACACAGCACATCGATGATGTCATAATATTTTTGCAGCCGGATGATGGCCGGAAATGTCAGGATGAAATCTCCCAGGGCGCCCTGGTGGATGATGAGAAGTTTTTCAGTCGGCATTGTTTCAGTATAATTGGAAAGAACTCGCTTTAAAAGAATAAAAGTAATAGTTCAGCCACTTTGGCGTAGTTTCATGTGAGGCTGGCCCTTCTACTCTAAAAAATGAACGTCGAACATCGAACATCGAACGTCCAACATCGAATAATGAATTCTGTCAATTTTATTAAAAGAACTGAGCAACACCCGGCGCAAGCGCCTGCGCTGCAAGAGCGAAGCTACCCTTCGAAATTCGATTCGGCTGCTTTCGACGTGCTCAAGCCCTGAGCTTGCCGAAGGACTCGTTGCAAGCTGCGGTCTTTAGATCACGTCTTCAGCGTGATTCGCTTGTTTTAAAATCGATAAAGCGCAGCGTCATCAATATTCGACGTTCGACCTGCCCGCAATGCCTTTAAACTGGTGCGAGGCAAATTTAATAATTGTGATTCATAACTCAATGATTACGCTAACTCAACCCACTATGCATGGCAGGCGGGTGTTGGACGTTCGATGTTGGACGTTCAATCTGTTTGCTGTTTAATCCAGGCCCGGCCATGGAAGCGGCCAGTTTAATCATCAAGAAAACCGTGTCATTTTGGCCTAGTTTCATACAAGAGGTTCAAGGGTTGTGTGTTCAGGGGGTTTGGGTTGTGGGTTGTATCCGGCATGTTGTTTGTTGTAGGTTGTGGGTTGGTGCGGAGAGAAGGAGAAAGGCTAAAAGTTGATATAGTTGTGAATTTTGATTTTTTAGTTTTGAATTAAAAATTCAGCATTAATAATTAAAAATTATCCTTTCACCTCTTATTTTCTCACCTTCGCAACTTCTCATCTGCGTTCTTTTCATCTCAACTCAATCAACCCACTCAACTATTTTTTTGCCCTGCAATTTTATCGCTTTACCGGCAGTCTGTCGACTTTCTGGAAACAGGTGATCCGCCATCGTCTGCATGCGAGTCTGCAACATTAACTCAAACCGGACGTGCTGATCGAAAGGCAATGGTTTACCCCTGGCGGATTTTATGCTGTTGGGGTTCACCGGCTTGCCGTTGATGCGCGTCTCATAGTGCACATGGGGGCCTGTGGCCTGGCCGGTCCGGCCCACTTTGGCGATCGTCTGCCCCTGTTCCACACGGGTGCCCTTTTTGACCAGGAGGCGGCTGCAATGGCCGTATAAGGTCTTGAAACCGTTGGGATGGCGGACGATCACTAATTTTCCATAACCGCCACGCCAGCCGGCAAACTCTACGATGCCGCCGGCGGTAACATGAATGGGCGTGCCGAGGGGGGCCCCGTAATCGATTCCGGTGTGGCGCTTGTACTTTTTCGAGATCGGATGGAAGCGTCTTGGCGAGAAGGATGAGGTGCGCGTGCCGAATTTAACCGGTATGCGCATAAACGTCTTGCGCAGTGGAACGCCGTTTTCATCATAATAGCCAGCCTGGCGGCCATTGTCGAAATAAAAGGCAGAAAAGGTTTCACTGCTGCCGATGTATTGGGCTGCCAGAATCTTACCATACTTTACAAAGTGTCCCTCAATATAATATTTTTCAAAAAGCACCCGAATCGTGTCCCCCTTGCGGGGGAAAAGGTAGAAATCGATATCCCAGGAAAAGATATCGGTAAAAGCGGCTACCAGGTGGCTGGTCTCCCCCTGCCCGGTAACGGCCTGATAGAGAGAGCTTTCAATGGTAAAGGCTCGGGCAACGGTTTTCTTTTCCAGTGAAATCTCCTGACGATAGGTGTAAAAGGCACCGTTGTCGGTTCTGACAGCAACATATTGATTGGTCAGACCCGTTTTATAAATCAGTTTCTGCAGCTTCTTTTGAGGCGTCAGGCAGATCTGGTACTCATCTTTGGGGCGGGCATTGCGAAAATCGAATATCCCCTTGAACGATCGCGTCAGGGACAGCACTTCTGACGGGGCGACGCCATAGGACACCAGCGCAGTATAGACGGGTTGTCGTCCGATTTTGCCGGCGATGACCGTCAGTGGTACGTTGGACGCAGGCGTTGAAGGGTATTGCGCCTGGAAGCCGACTGGCGCACCCGAAACACTTTGGGAGGTCAAACGAATGGCGGAGGCGGGCTTAGTCAGCACGGGAAAAAGGATTACCAGGAAGATCAGGACCATCACCAGGATAGCGGAGCGTCTTTGGAATTCAGTCATTGGTTTTAAAATGGATCGGTTTTCGAGTAGTGGGGGTCAGGTTATCGAATAGGCAATTCGTGCTCTTGTATCTGAACAGCGGCGGCTTGTCAACTAAATAAGGTGGATGAGAACAGCTGTTCAAAATTCGAAGTTTTGAGTATCTAAGAAAAAAGGCGGCTCACGGGGATATGAGCCGCCTTGGGGGAAGAGGCATCTTGATATTTTAAGAAGCACTCTACAGGGGAGTTAGAACATACAATGCCACCATGTGGCATGTCAAGCATTTTTTTAGTTTTTTTAAAAAAATTATCACCCAAGCACGAAAGAACCCCGGTACGATAGATAAGCGGTGAAGAATGGAAAAAAAATAACTTGAATTCATTTTCTATGGGTGGTATTGGCACAGTGAATTTCGGGATTTACCATGTCGAATTGTAATCGTTGAACCCGCGAACGCCTACCGGATTTTGAACATGGACATATTTATACAAATAATCGTCACCGGGATTGCTACCGGAGGGGTTTATGGACTCATCGCTCTGGGGTTCGTCCTTATTTTTAAAGCCACCGGTATTTTGAACCTTGCCACCGGTGCCTTTATGACCCTGGGTGCGTATATTTGTCTGACCGTTATAGGCCAACTTGGTGCGCCGTTCTGGCTGGCATTTTTGTGCACTCTGGGTTTCGCAATTCTGCTGGGAATTGTTCTCGAAAGACTCATTTTAAGACCACTTATCGGAGAACCCATCATTTCGGTTGTGATGGTCACCATTGGATTATCCAGCATCCTGCAGGGGCTTACTCACCTTATCTGGTCACCGGACTATCGCTCTTTTCCCGAAATATTCCCTCCGGAACCATTGGATCTGGGTTTTGCCATTGTTCCATCCGGTCTTCTGTGGGGCTTTATTTTTGCCGCTGTCGGGACCCTTATTTTTATCCTTATCTTCAAACTCACCCGCACCGGTGTGGCCATGCGTGCAACCGCCAGTGACCAGCAGGCCGCTCTTTCCATGGGCATCAGTGTCCGTTGGATATTCGCCCTTTCCTGGAGCTACGGGGCGGTGGCCGCAGTTATCGGGGGTATTGTTGTCGGCAACATCAGCGGCATCAGTATTTATCTGGGGGACATCGGTCTTAAAGTACTTGCGGTAATCATCCTGGGCGGTTTGGACAGCATCGGCGGCGCCATTTTAGGCGGGCTTATCATCGGAATCCTGGAAAACCTGGCCGGCCTTTATCTGGATCCGATCTTCGGCGGGGGAGTCAAAGATGTGGCGCCATTTTTTATTTTAGTCGTGATTATTATGATCCGGCCTCACGGTTTGTTCGGCAAGAAAATTATCGAGAGGGTGTGATTGGAATGGGGAATGGGGAATGCGGAATGCGGAATTGGGAATGCGGAATGCGGAATGGGGAATGGGGAATGCGGAATGGGAAATAGGGAATGGGGAATGAGGAATAGGGAATGGGGGAGGTGGAAGGGCGAAGGCGCAAAATTGAAATGTCTCTGAACTTCTATAATATATTGAAAAAATATGCGCTTTGAATTCCTTTTTCTTGAAACCCATCATTCTCTCCGAGGCGTAGGCGCTACCTTAGGAACCGGAGGCCAGAATTCCATTTTTCCAATTCTATTATTTTAGCGCCGTATCGACGGTTTATCAGGGGTAAAAATGCGCTGCGGCGACTTCAAAGAATCCTACATTAAAGACGAAGAAATTTTCCAGTCCTTTTTCGTAAAATTCTGGCTGGCCCTGTTTTTTGTTTTTCTCATCCTTATTCCCTTTGTGGCCGATGCGTATATTCTTTATATTGCCAATTTGATTGGTTTTGCAATTATCGGCGCCTTGGGGCTCAACATTCTGACGGGGTTTACCGGTCAGATCTCACTGGGGCATGCGGCTTTTGTGGGTGTCGGCGGTTACACGGCGGCCATCCTGATGACGCGGTTGAATTTTTCCTTCTGGCTGGCGCTGCCCTGCGCGGGATTGGTCGCCGCGCTGGCCGGCCTTGTCATCGGCATTCCTTCTTTGCGGGTCAAGGGGCTGTACCTGTGTATGACCACCCTGGCCGCGCAATTTATTTTTGAGTTTATTTTCATTCACTGGGAATCCATGACCCGGGGGATTCGGGGAATCAATGTACCGTCACCTGTCCTGGGTAATTTCCCCCTGGATACGGAAAAACGCTTCTATTTCTTAACCCTGGTCATGGTGGTCCTGGCCGTGGGTTTTGCCCGAAATCTTGTGCGAAGTCGTGTCGGACGGGCCTTTGTTGCCATTCGAGACCGGGACCTGGCCGCCGAAATCATGGGAATCAGCCTTTTCAGGTACAAGCTGACGGCTTTTGCCATTTCATCGTTCTATGCCGGGGTCGCCGGCGCCCTGTGGGTGAGTTTTATGAGAATCGTGACGCCGGATCACTTCCCGTTCCATTTATCCATTCAATACCTGGCCATGGTGATCGTGGGGGGACTGGGCAGTGTTCTCGGCTCCATTTTTGGCGCTCTCTTCATGGTATTGACGCCGGAACTGCTCAATACCCTATCGAGTGCCCTCAGCAAAATGATTCCCGGCGTGGGACAGCTGTTTATACCCATGAAAGAAGTGGTATTCGGCGCCTTAATCGTTTTATTTCTTATTTTTGAGCCCCGGGGACTTGCCGAAATTTGGCGGCGTATCAAGGCGTTTTTTCTGTTATGGCCTTTTTCGTATTGATGGTTTGTAACCGTTCAGGGGTTCAGGGTTCAGAGGTTCAGGGTTCAAAGGTTCAGAGGTTCAGGGTTCAGAGGTTCAAGGGTTCAGCCCCGCCGCAGGCCAAAAAAACGGCATGTCTAATCGAAGAAGAAACTGATGAACGTCGAACATCGAACGTCCAACATCGAACGTCGAATGAATGTATTCTGTCTATTTCAAAAAAGATTGAGCGAAGCGTTTCCATCCTTCGAAATTCGATATTCAATATTCGATATTTAATATTCGATATTCTGCGGTTCGCTGTTCCGGCCGGCTGCCAAAGAGGCCGGTTTAATCATCAAGAAGACCGTGCCATTTTGGCGTAGTGTCATACATGAGGTTCAAGGGTTCAGCCCGGTCGCCAGCCAAAAAACGGCTGGTCAAATCGAAAAAGAAACTCCGAAAAATCGAATGACGAAGGAAGGAATTCTACCGGTCGAGGGCCTCCCTTCGAGAACCTCAGGGTCTAACGACAGGGTCCTGCGATTGGAATAATGGTTTCATTCGTGTTCCACTATTCCATCATTCCATGTAGACGGCATAAAACCAATGTCGCTAAAAACTACATGATTTCAATATATTATAGAAGTTCCGAGACGCTTGGGGTGAATCTTTTAAAAAGGAGGGAGACGTGATGCGAAAATCATTAATTCTTATCTTGGTGATTGCAATTGGAATGATTTCATTGGTTGGTTTTGAGTGTTTCGCAGAAGATGTCGTCAAAGTCGGGGCGGTACAGCCCATTACCGGCCGCTTCGCCTTTGCCGGTGTCCAGATTAACGCCGGTCTCGAAGATGCGTTGATGATGGCCAATGAAGAAGGGGGTATCAACGGAAAAAAAATTGAATATATCATGGAAGACGGCACTTATAGTGTGGATAAGGCTGTTGCCGCTTTTAAGCGGATCATGGCCAGGGACAATCCCGTCATCATGTATGGGGAAAGCACGGGTATGGGAAAAGCCGTCGCACCGGAGATCAAAGACCGCTACAAGGTGCTGTACAGTTCGACCTCATTTTCCAGTGAATTGGCCAATGTCGCTGAAAATCCCTATGTCTTCGTGCCCGGACCGACTTACAGCGATATGTTCGGTATCCTGTTGAAATATATTGCCAAGGAAAAACCCGGTGCCAACGTGGCCTTTTTTTACAGTGACACGGAATTCGGAAGAGATCCGGTTCCCTACGGCCGGGAAATGTGCAAAAAACTGGGGCTCAACCTGGTGGCCGAGGAAGTGGCCAAAGTGGGCGGTGTGGATGTGGCTTCCCAGGTGCTGGATCTGAAGCGCAAAAAGGCGGAATACGTTATTTTCCAGGGTTTTGTGCTCTCACCAGTATCCACTGTGATCAAACAGGCCCGCGATTATGGTTTAAAGGTGAAATTCATGGGCACTCACTGGGGAACTCACAAGATGTTGTTGGATAAAATGGGCCCCCTGGCCGAAGGGTATCTGGGTGTGATGCCGTATGCTTTCTACTATCAGGACGATATCCCCATGATCAAAAAAATCCGCGCCTGGAACAAGAAACATCATCCAAAGGTCGAATACCGGCCTACATCCTACATGCAGGGATTCTTGACCGGCCTGATTTTTGTGGAATGCCTCAAACGGGCCGACAAAGCGGGGGATCTGACCGGAGACGGTCTTGTGAAAGCACTGCAGTCCATCAAGGATTTTGATGTCGGCGGATTGATGGCTCCCATTACGATGGTCGATAACAAGATACCCATGGGTAGAGTATACAAGGCAAATGTAAGTAAGAAAATATTCGAACCTATTACCGGCTGGATCCGGACCGATTAAGCGGGTTTGCATTTGGGGTTGGGTTGATTCCGTTATAAGCGGAATTAACCCAATCTGCGCTACTAAAGAAGTCTTTTAATTCGTTTTTTCCTGTGGGAGCGGCTTTCCAGCCGCGATCAGCGTTGTTTCAATTAAACCGAAATACCCATGAAAGAACCCCAAACACTGCCAAGCCTGCTCAAACAAAACGCTGAGCGCTATGGGAACAGCCGGGTGGCAATTCGCGAAAAGGAATTCGGCATCTGGCAGTCCGTGACCTGGCAAGGCTATTATGAAAATGTGAGGGATTTTGCCCTGGGGCTGCACCAGCTCGGCTTCAAACGCGGCAACAACCTTGCCTATGCCGGGGACAACCGCCCCCAGGGTCTATACGCCGAACTGGCCGTTCAGACACTGGGGGGTGCCATTGTAGGTATCTATCCGGACAGTCATCTGGATCAGGTGGAGTACATCATCAACCACTCGGATTCGATTTTTCTGGTGGCAGGTGACCAGGAGCAGGCCGACAAAGTACTGGAACTCAAATCCAGTTGTCCCAAGGTGAGAAAAGTCATTGTAGACGACCCCAAGGGTATGCGCCGCTATGATGATCCCATTCTCGCGTTTTTTAAAGATATTCAGAAGTCGGGCCGGCAGGTGGCGGATACACAGCCCCATCTTTTCGATGAAATGATCGCCGAGATATCTCCGGATGATGTCGGCATGATCAATTATACCTCCGGCACCACGGGACTTCCCAAGGGCAGCATGATCACCCAGAAAAACATGGTGGCGGTGGCCCGGCTGCAGGATGCGGTTGACTCGGCCCAAGACAATTTTGAATACGTTTCTTTTCTGCCCTTTGCCTGGATCGGGGAGCAGCAATTCGGGGTTTACTGGCCGCTGGTAAAAGCCTTTGCAGTGAATTTTCCGGAAAAAGTAGAAACGGTTCAGGAAAATATTCGGGAAATTGGACCCCACATTTTGCTGGCTCCACCCAGAATCTGGGAAAAAATATGTTCGGATATCCAGGTTAAAATCCAGGAAGCCGGCTGGATCAAACGGTTTGTCTATCGGATCTTTTTACCCGTCGGATACCGTATGGCCGACTTTACCCTTGAAAAAATAAAGCCGCCGATGGGATGGCGGATTTTAAGCTGGATTGCTTATTTGCTGCTATTCCGATCTCTTAACAATTATTTCGGCCTGACCCGGTTGCGTCATGCTTACACGGGTGGTGCGCCTTTGGGACCGGAAATTTTTAAAATGTTTTTGGCCCTCGGGGTTAAAATCAAGCAGGCCTACGGCGCGACTGAAACCACGGCCGCCACCATTGTCCACCGCACAGACGACATTCGTATAGACACAGTGGGCGTTCCGCTGCCCGGCATTGAAGTCAGGACCACGGACACCGGCGAACTGTTGACCAAAGGGGATACGGTTTTCAAGGGCTATTACAAAAATCCTGAAGCCACGACCGAGGCCATCATTGACGGCTGGTTTTACTCCGGTGATGCCGCCATCATCGATGATGACGGCCATGTGGTCATCATCGACCGCATGGCCGACGTCATGAAACTGTCCGACGGCAGCCGGTTTTCACCTCAGCTGATCGAAAACAAATTAAAATTCTCGCCGTTTATTATGGACGCCGTGGTCATCGGGCAGGAGAAGCCCTACATCGCCGCCATGATCTCCGTTGATGCCGGCAATGTGGGTAAGTGGGCGGAAAACAAGCAAATTGCATATACGACCTTTGCCGACCTGTCCCAGAAAAAGGAGATTTACGATTTAATTGCCAAAGAGGTGGCCAAAACCAATCACTCCCTGCCGAAGGTGGCCAAGGTGAGAAGGTTTGTCCTGCTGTACAAAGAGCTCGATGCCGATGATGAAGAGTTGACGCGTACCCGAAAGGTGCGGCGTAAATTTGTCATCGAGCGTTATAAAAAACTGATTGAAGCGCTATACGGCGACAAAGAAAAAATCGATATCGAAGCCGATATCCGCTATAAAGATGGAAAGGGCTATCGGATGAAGACCCGGGTGATGATTAAAGAGATTGGTGTTGACTGAGTTTATTGAGTTTGTTGGGTTGATTAGGTTCATTGAGTTGGATTGGTTACTGGATGCCGGATGCTCGATACTTGATTCTCGATATCGGTCGCCGGTTGTCAATTTAGGCATTTGTTGCAAACCATGAGTGAAACACCAGAATACCAGTTGAAAATCGAAGACATCCATCTGAGCTTCGGAGGGCTGAAGGCCCTGTCGGGTGTTACCACCGGAGTGAAAAAAGGTGAAATCTTTTCGATTATCGGTCCCAACGGCGCCGGCAAAACCTGTCTGCTGAATTGTATCAACAGTTTTTATCAGCCGCAAAAAGGTGGAATTATATTTGAAGGCACCGACATCACCCGTCTCAAGGCCCACCGGATTGCCGCCCTGGGCATTGCGCGGACCTTTCAAAATGTAGAGCTTTTTGCTCACATGACGGTCCTGGACAACATCAAACTGGGCGGGCATGTACATTTGAAATCCGGGGTATTATCCGGCGGTATCTACTTCGGCCAGGCCCGTAAAGAAGAAATGGCGTTTCGCAAACACATCGAAGAGAAGATCGTCGACCTGCTGGAAATCGAGCACATTCGCAAACAACCCGTTCACACCCTGCCTTACGGCCTCCAAAAACGGGTTGAACTCGCCCGGGCCCTGGCCATGCGCCCTAAAATTCTATTGTTGGATGAACCGTGCGCCGGCATGAATCTGGAAGAAACCGAGGACATCGCCCGGTTTGTGTTAGACATCAACGAGGAATGGGATGTTACGATTATTTTGATCGAACACGATATGGGCGTGGTCATGGATATCTCCGACCGGGTGTGTGTGTTGGATTTCGGGTTGAAAATTGCCGAAGGCGATCCCAGGAAGATCCGTCACAATGAGCAGGTGATCAAGGCTTATCTGGGTGAGGAGGAAAAGACCTATTCAAGGTTGCAGGCCTAGAGCAAATCTTATAGGTTTCAGGTGTCGGGTGTCAGGTTTCAGTATCTAACATCTCCTTGCCCTGACAGCTCGTATGAAACAGGATATGGCAAAATCAAAGTGGGGCCGACCACCCTGGCTCGCCATACGCAAGGTGTTTAAATCGTCCTCGTCGTCGTGCTCGTCCTCGCAATCGAAAACTATAGCTGGTGAAACCCTTTGCCAAACGGATCGAGGACGAGAACGAACCGAAGGATGAGCTAAGTCTGCAACCCGCAGCTCTCGGATGAAACTGATGAACGTCGAACATCGAACATTGAACGTCCAACATCGAATAATGAATTCTGTCGATTTTATTAAAAGAACTGAATGACACCCGGCGCAAGCGCCTGCGCCTCCGGCCTGTAAGCATACGGGATAGAAGCCTACGGGCTGGAAGCGCTACACGAGCGAAGCTTCCCTTCGAAATTCGATTCGGCTGCTTTCGACGTGCTCAAGCCCTGAGCTTGCCGAAGGGCTCGTTGCAAGCTGCAGTTCGCTTGTTCTAAAATTAGATAAAGCGTAGCGTCATCAATATTCGACGTTCGATGTTGGACGTTCGATGTTCGACGTTCAATCTGTTGCTGTTTAATCCAGGCCCGGCCATCGAAGCGGCCAGTTTAATCATCAAGAAAACCGTGCCATTTTGGCGTAGTTTCATACAAGGTTTCAGGCTGGCTCTCACTTTTTTACTACTGACACCTGAAACCTGAGTGACAGTGTCCAATTATTTTGCAAATATGGGATAAATCAATATTTATAACCGCTTAAACAATCAACTAATCACCCAATAAACGATATCTGAAGATAAGACATTGTTAGGAACTCATACAGTTAACAGTAAACATCCGTCATATCGCACCAGGGCGGGCTGAAACCTTCATTTTCTTACAACATGTTGTCAGATAAAACCCGATAAGGGCCTAAGCCCATGGAACCACTGCTGGAAGTCAACAACATTGAAGTGATCTATCACAATGTGATCCTGGTGTTAAAGGGGATGTCGCTGAAGGTCGAAGAAGGGCGCATCGTAACGATTTTGGGGAATAATGGTGCCGGCAAGACCACGACCCTAAAGGCCATCTCCGGTCTTTTAAAATCGGAAAACGGTGAGGTCACCGACGGCAACATTCGCTTTATGGGTAAACGAATCGACCGGCTCTATCCGGAAGAACTTGTCCGCATGGGCATCTTCCAGATCATGGAGGGCCGGAGGGTTTTTGAAGACTTAACCGTCGAAGACAATCTTATTGCCGGCGGTCACACGGTAAAAAATAAATCCAGGCTGAAACAGGATATGCAGATGGTTTATGAGTATTTCCCACGGCTTCACCAGCGCCGCAAGGTGCTTGCCGGTTATATCAGCGGCGGTGAGCAGCAGATGTTGGTGATCGGCAGAGGACTGATGGCATCTCCGAAGCTCATGCTCATGGACGAGCCCTCCATGGGGCTTTCCCCTATGCTGGTGGCCGAGATCTTTAAAATTATTCAGCGGATTAACAAGGAAGAGGGCGTCAGTATCCTGCTGGTGGAGCAAAATGCCCGGCTGGCCCTAAGCATTGCCGATCACGGCTATGTCATGGAAAATGGTCGCATCGTGCTGGATGATTCGGTTGAAAAGATAAAAGAAAATGCCGATGTCCAGGAATTTTATCTGGGCCTGACGGAAGTGGGCAAAAAGAAAAGTTACCGGGATGTAAAGCACTACAAACGCCGGAAACGGTGGTTGACTTAGACCTATGTTAAGCGGTTCAGGGTTCAACGTTCAGGGTTAAGAGCAAAGAAGGCATTAAAGACCCGAAGTCCTCGTTGAATAGTTTACTGGTTGAATGGTTGATTAGGTAAATTATAGTCATAATTCCAAATTTTGGATTAGGCCTGACGAAACTGACGTTTTTGTCGTAAATACGCCTCCAAAATGCAGTCCAGGGACGAGAATGGAACCTTTGAACCCTGAACCTTGAACCTGTGAACGGTTACTGTCAATCGTCATTTTTTATACCGGCCTGCTCGGCTCAGGATTTGCCCAAATAAATCCCATCATAGTCCAGGCTGCTTAGAATGTTTCCTTTACCGATTACCTTTGCCTCCAGCACCTCACCCAAAAAAAGGGTGTGGTTGCCGGGAGTGTATTCGGCGGTCACCCTGCATTCAAAAACCGCCATACATTCTTTCAGAACCGGGCAGCCTGTTTGGCCACGATGCCATTGGATCGATGAAAATTTGGCTTTGGGATCGGGCCCTTTAAAACGACCCAATAAATTCGATTGGTCGGCGGATAGAACATGCAGGGCGAAACAGCCGCTTTTTGCGATGAGGTTGTGAGAATAGCGATTTGGATGCACGGCAACCATGATCAATAACGGGTCATAGGAGACCTGGGAAACCCAGGAGGCAATCATGCCATTGATTTCTTCCTTATAAAATGAGGTCAGAACATAGATGCCGTAGGTCATGTGCCCGAGGGCCTGGATCCATTCATCTTTCATGGGGTATTTCCTCCGTGTTTTAGTGGCAAAAATATTAGATAAATCCTTCGCAAACATGATGTGATTTCAATAAATAGGGCCTCAGCTTTTTCCAAGACCGTGCTCGGAAAAAGTGGCCCCTGCGGGGCAATTTGAGAGCAGAGGCTCAATTGGCAAACGCCTGAAATACCGATTGACTTGTTTCTCGTCCTCGTCGTCGTCCTTGTTCTCGTACTCGAAAAAATAGAGTTGGTGAAGCTCGTTGCCAAACGGATCGAGGACGAGGACGAGAACGAGGACGATATCCCAGCGAGATGAGTCTCTCCAGCACAATACAATCAGTTTCTTGCAACATGTTGCCAGAAAATACGGACTACAGACCTCCTAATTTACTATGAAAATAGCTCATTTTTTTTAGACATTTTCGGGCGTAGTGAAACCTAAGTGACTGTGTCCAATTATTTTGCCAATGTGGGATAAATCCATATTTATAACCACTTAACCAATCAACTAATCACCCAATAACCGATATCTGGACTAAGGGCCTATAGCATCAGGCGCGCCCGGATGTCTCTTATCCGGGGTATTTTGAGGCCGGCCTCGTCGGCGATGTCGAGCACGCGCTCCAGACGCCCCTGAGCAGAGCGGCCTTTGCACTTGTGTTGCGGATCGCCGTTGATGCCTTCAATCAATCCGTCGATTAAGCGCTTTCTATCAAAGGATGTGCCGGTCAGCCATTGCTGCACATCAATGACCTCATCTGCTACAGCAAGCGCCAGCTCATTGTGCCGGGCCCAGAGGTTGGCGGTGGTGGCGCCATCGGGCAGCACCATCCCGGCAATATTGATGGTGAACACAAACACATTTTTGCGTACCAGTTCATGCAACAGATCATCTTCAGTGGATAAAGTCTCGCAGGTGATATCGATACCGGCCAGAGCATCGGCTATCAGCTTTGCCCCGGGGCCATAGACCTGCGAGGGGATGAGCACGTTATAATCCATGCCTTTTTTCTTTTCAAACCAGACCGAGATTACGGTGGGATCCTCGATATGATATGACTGCCAATCACGGGGAAGCAATTCGTTTTGCAGCAGACAGATGCAATTGCGCCACGGGGCGGGGATGCTCCGCATAATGGACCCAAAATCCTTTTCAGCCGCTGCCACCAGCACCAGTTGCGGGTCGGCAATATTCTCTGCCGCTTCTTCGATATTCATCCTGCGCGTCACCGGAAACACCGGATAACCACCACACAAAAATGCTTTTGCAAAAACGCCTCCCAATTCTCCAATTCCGATAATGACGATGGGTTGATCCATTGCATGCTCTCCCATAAGGCAATTTGGTTGATTGAATATCAAAACTGTTCAACGGGGTCCGGATTATGGTCATAGTTCAGACCTCATAATTTACTATGAAAACAGCTCTTTTTTTTTGGACATTATCAGGCGTAGTGAAGCCTTTTCAGAGAATAGGT
>PVMK01127449.1_pt1 | contig 23454 bp, 25 predicted proteins | sample 1853481 | NCBI WGS metagenome assembly PVMK01 (sample SAMN08533507, study PRJNA380276) | Marine sediment metagenome, whole genome shotgun sequencing project. | reverse complement strand
AGGCTTATTTCAGCGAATTATTGAAGGAATATTTATCATATGGATTATTGCTTGTTCTATATTTATTAAAAGAGGTATCCTATTAGACAAGAGTACTTACTGAAATTAATATAAAGCAAGCAGGTAATAATGGCTATAATTAATCCGGATTTTGGCGCCTAACCCAAGTTTAGAGCTTTAAATTAAGTCAGCCAAATCATTTTAATTTGGCTTTATCAAATAAAATAAATTGTAGTTTTAGAGAACACCCAGTTAAGCGGCGTGGACGTTCTGGCAGCGAATTTGCGAAAGTAAATTTGATGACAGGTTCCCGCGTCCGAACGACCTAATGTACTGACTTTAACTGCATGTTAAGCGTCTCCCATTCGACGTGCTTGTATGAATAAAATGATACTGAAAACCCAGGCTATTAGTAAAATTATTAATAAAATCGTCGGGTCCTTGGAGCTATCCAGCCCACTAATGGTAAAACCAATAATCGATAACATCTTTGATGAATTATATGCAGCAGAAACCATATACAAAGCAAAAAGGCTGTATAGTGAAGAGATTGCAATTGCTTGGAACTTGGTCAGCTTCGCACTCACAAAATATGCGACAGTTATATAGGCAAAAATAATCGTCATAATTATGGTCACATCGCTGCCAAGCGCTTCCATCACAATGTAATAGGCTTCAAAGAGTTCATAGTGAGTAAACTTAGTAAGATATTCAGGGAGGTCGAATTCCATATCAGTCGCTTAACATATATTCTACGGTCAATAGCAGCATATTTCAAATATACATAGTATTATCCAGTTACACAATAAAAGTATGGAATGCAGTATAATGGGATATATAATCATATAAAGAAGTCTCTTTATCCGAGATTTACAACTTAGATGTTTAAAGTTCGATTAATTGGAAAACCTACCTTTTTTCAAACCCTATTGCCAAGTTTTTATTCAAATTACTGCCTAACCGAATCGAAAAAGCAGATACAAACTGGAATAACAAATAAAATGAAAAAAAGAACAAAAATCATACTCATATCACTTTTAGCAATAATAACAATGGTATTCACATTTGCCAAAGTGAAACGTGTCTCGCCACTATCTTGGGGACATAAAGAAGTGAACCAATCTATGTTTTCAAATGAAGCCATAAACGGTTATGATGCTGTTGCCTATTTTACAGAAAACAAAGCTGTACTTGGTGATGAAGCATATTCATATAACTGGAAAAATGCCGATTGGAATTTTTCATCAGAAGAAAATAAAAAATTATTTATTGAAAATTCTGAAAAATATACACCGCAATTTGGAGGATACTGTTCCTTCGCAGTGAGCAAGGGATTTACAGCAAATACCAACCCTAATTCATTTGAATTTATTGAAGGTAAACTTTATCTTTTCGCAGATGAAGGGATGAAATCGAATTGGAAAAAAAACCAAAAAGAAAATTTACAGAAATGTGAAACGGACTGGAAGTAATACTGGCTACAACAATGTATAAGAGTAATAGCGGTTTGAGTGCTAAATCCGAATTGCTATTTTGTTTTAATTACGTAAATTACCAAACAGAAAAGCATACTTTTTAGTACGCTATTGCTTTTATACCAAACGTTATAAACAATATAAAAATAATGATTATGAATCCTTTTCATCTTGCCATACCAGTTAAAGACTTAGCTATTTGTAGAAAGTTCTACAAAGAAATATTAGAATGTTCCGAAGGTAGGAGCTCCGAAAAATGGGTTGATTTTAACTTTTTTGGCCATCAATTGGTCATTCATCAAAAACCGAGTGGAGATATTCCAAATAATCAAATTTCCAATCCAGTAGATGGACACGATGTGCCAGTTCCACATTTTGGAGTTGTATTAGACTGGGATAAGTGGACTGAATTATGCAAGAAATTGCAAAAGAAAAATACAACTTTTATTATCGAACCCTACATTCGCTTTAAAGGAGAAGTAGGTGAACAAGCTACTATGTTTTTTTTAGACCCAGAGAATAATGCTCTTGAGTTTAAAGCATTTAAAAATATCAATCAACTTTTTGAAAAATAATTTTTATAACAATGTGTATGAATCATTGGGTAGTAAGTGATTAAATCCAAGTTAGTGCATTAAATTAAAGTAAGGTCTAAACCGAAAATGAAGTGCTTTTAAATGCCCCATGCTTAATACAAAAACCGTTACCTGTTATTCTAAAAACCAAGCATTAAATAAAAGAATATTAAGATGAAAAGAATCAATTTATCAGCACTTGTAATTATGGTATATATGATTACATCCTGTAACAACTATAATAAGTCGAATCTCAAGATATCTGACCAAGCTTTTCTGATACATAATGGCCGCATAATTAATGTCAATGATGGTAGTATTTTAGATGATAAAGCAATCCTTATTGATAGTGGTAAAATAAAATCGATTGGAGATTACTCCACTTTAAAACCTTTGATAAATCCCAAATATGAAATTGATGTTCATGATAAATTTATTATTCCAGGATTATGGGATATGCATATTCATATTGAAGGTCAAAACCTAATTGAGGACAATTTAGCTTTATTTCCTGTTTTTATTGCATATGGTATTACAACAGTAAGGGACATGGCAAGTGATTTAGGAGAACAGGTTTTAATTTGGCGAGAAGAAATTGAACAAAATAAATTACTGGGACCACAAATATTTACCGCTGGAAGAAAACTTGAAGGTATTAATTCTATTTGGGAAGGAGATTTGGAAATAGCCAATGAAAAAGAATTAGGCCAGATGCTAGATAAACTAGAAGCATATGATATTGATTTGGTAAAGATTACTGATAACACTTTGTCTGGCCAATTATTTCTTAAAAGTGTGAAAGAATCAAAAAAAAGAGGTTTTAAGGTGTCTGGTCACATACCACTTGATCTAACTATTAGTGAAGTTGTTGAAGCAGGCTTTTCCAGTATTGAGCATGCTAGCTATTTACTTCGATTAGGGAGCAACGAAAAAAAAATCGTTGAACAGCTTACATCTAATGAGATTACAAAAAGTCAGGCGAATGAACAATATATTTCAACATTTAATCAAGATACCGCCATCCAAGCTTATCGGAATTTAAGCTTAACAAATGTTGCTGTTACACCAACTTTAATTGGGGGAAGGCAACTTGCTTATTTGGATGATGATAATCATTCTCAAGACGATTTTTTACACTATTTAACTAACCGATTTATTGCCAATTACCAGTGGAGAATTGATAGAATGTCAAATGATACTCAAGAACAGAGGCAGAATCGTAAAGACCGATTTAAAATGATTGCGCAACAACTTCCCTACATCCAAGGTGCAGGAATAACCATTCTTGCTGGTAGTGATGCTGCAGCTCTAAATACATTTGTTTATCCAGCGCTAGCATTACACGAAGAATTAATTCTCTTTCAAGAGGCTGGTCTAACTCCCTTACAAATTTTGCAAAGTGCAACAATAAACGGAGCTGAATTTATGGGGAAATTAAGTTCAATGGCAACCATAGAAGAAGGAAAACAGGCAGATTTGGTAATCTTAAACAGTAATCCGTTAATAGACATTAAATCAACACAGGATATTTATGCTGTTATTAATAATGGACAATATTTTAATAGATCAGATTTAGATTTGCTATTAGAAAAAGCAAAGCAAAAGAAAATAGAGTTGGATAATAAAAGGAATTAAACAAATACAAATGGAAAATAAATTAAAATATAATTCTTAAATAAATCATTATGTATATCGTTGAATCATATCAAATTGCCGTGTTGCTGTGTATTGTAACCATGTTATGCTGGGGATCGTGGGCCAATACGCAGAAGCTAGCTTCTAAAGAATGGGGTTTCCCTTTGTTCTATTGGGATTATACTCTGGGTATAATTATTTTATCTCTGGTATTCGGACTAACAATAGGAAGTAGCGGAGAAAGTGGCCAGGCATTTGTTCCCAACCTGTTGGATGCATCGGTAAATGCACTTTTATTGGCACTGTTGGGAGGTGTAATTTTTAATATTGCCAATTTATTGTTGGTGGCAGCTATTGATATTGCCGGTATGGCAATAGCTTTCCCTATCGGTATTGGCATCGCATTGGTTTTGGGCGTATTAGTCAATTATATAGCGACTCCTGAAGGAGATGCAATTTTATTGTTTATCGGAGTAGGTTTAGTTGCACTGGCTATAGTGGTTGATGCACTGGCCTACAAAAAAATATCAAAAGGATCGGCTAGCACAAAAGGAATTGTAATTTCATTGGCGGCAGGTATATTAATGGGTTTCTTTTATCGTTTTGTTGCGGCCTCTATGTCTCCCGAATATACGGTTACCGCAAGCGGTTTGTTAACACCTTATACTGCCGTATTTGTATTTTCTATAGGAATTTTCATCTCAAATTTCTTGTTTAATACGTTCTTTATGTACAAGCCTATTAGTGGCGTTAAGGTAACTTATAAAGACTACTTTAAAAAAGGAACTCCAAGACTTCATTTAATTGGTATATTGGGAGGTGTAATTTGGTGTATTGGTATGCTGCTGAATATGATCGCAGCTGGTGAAGCAGGATTTGCAATTTCATATGGTTTGGGTCAGGGGGCTACTATGGTAGCAGCCATATGGGGAGTATTTATCTGGAAAGAATTTAAAAATGCACCCAAAGGCACAAATGGTTTAATTGGATTGATGTTCTTGCTTTTTATGGCAGGTATTAGCCTCATTGTAATGGCAAAAATTTAAAAAGTAAATTGTGAAAAAAGTTGTAGTTATCGGCAGTAGTAACACCGATATGGTGGTGAGTTCACCCAAAATCCCTGCACCGGGAGAGACCGTTATGGGAAATGAATTTGATATTTTCCCGGGAGGAAAAGGTGCAAATCAAGCCGTTTCGGCGGCGAGGGCAAAAGGGAAAGTCTCATTTATTGCTAAAGTTGGTAATGATGACTTTGGAAGAAATGCAATTGCTGCTTATAAAGCAGATCATATTGATACAGATCATATATTTATAGATCCCATCAAGCCTACTGGAATTGCAGTTATTATAGTCGAAAAAAACACAGGACAAAATTCTATTGTTGTAGCTAGTGGTGCAAATGGTAATCTTTGTGTGCGTGAAATTAAAGAAGTTGAAAAAATTATCATGGCTGCCGATGTGGTATTGATTCAATTAGAAATTCCACTGGAAGTTGTTCATTATTGTTTGAAAATATGCAATCAAAATGGTGTAAAAACAATATTGAATCCCGCTCCTGCAAAACCATTAAGTGATGAAATTTTAAACCTTGTAGATATCATAACACCCAATGAGTCTGAAATTCAAATTTTAACAGGAATAAATCCTGATGAAGCATCGGAAGTAAAAAATGCAGCAGCAAGTTTGCTTGAAAAAGTGAATGATACGGTTATAGTTACATTAGGAGATAAAGGTGTTTATTTTGTATCGAAGAACGGTGATGAAGGATTTGTGGCTACAACAAGGGTTGAAGCAGTTGATACTACTGCTGCCGGAGACGTTTTCAACGGTTACCTCGCAACTTCCATTGCAAGCGGTAAAAATTATAGAAATGCAATCGACTTAGCTAACAAAGCGGCGGCTATATCTGTTACCAGAAAAGGAGCTCAACCTTCAATTCCAACTTTAGATGAAATTACTAATTATGAATAAAATTAATACAAAATTCTTAAGCGTTATAATAGGTCTTGTTTTCGAACTTGTTAGTTGTAAACATCTATTTCAAAATCAGGTTGCCACACCGAAAAAAAGTATATAAACGATACCGATTCCTGCAATATTGGACGCTCAGACATGAAGCTAATTAACAATTAAAAAATATAAAAATGAATAGATTACAAAAAAAAACATTTTATTTTATTTTAACTTTACTATTCTTAACTATGATTATTTCCTGTAAAGAAGTTAAAAAAGAAAAAGAAGTGCAGGAAGTCAATCAATTAGCTGATACAGCATTTACTTATAAAAAATATTCTTTTAAATCGAGTGATAAAATTGTTTCACGATCGGCTTATTTAAATAAATTATATGGCTTTTGGTTAGGCGAATGTATTGCTAATTGGACAGGTCTTGTTACTGAAATGGACAAAATTGGAAATATTGGGCCTATAAAAACAGGGGCCTTTTATACAAGAGAAGATTGGGGAAAGCCTGATCAGCCAAGCATTTGGAGTGACGGTGTTCCGAGTAATTTATCTAAAAACATTGATTTTGTTTTTAGAGATGAAGATGAAATTTGGGGATCTGATGATGACACTGATATTGAATATATGTATCAGTATTTACTTTACACACAAAAAACATCTGTTTTAACAGGTGAACAAATTAAAGAGGGGTGGTTGAGGCATATTATGCCAGAGGAAGAAAACTTTTTATGGGTAGCAAATCAAAAAGCACTTGACATGATGCTCAAAGGGCATGTTCCACCAGATACAAGTGATCCTAAATTTACGACCGATACCATATACGACAATTACTATGAAATGATTGATGCGCAATTGACTACAGAAATATTTGGTTTCTTTGCTCCTGCACGGCCAGATATTGCTTTAGAAATGGCAAAACTACCTATACTAACAACTGCTCGAAAAGATGCGAAATGGATCTCAGAATTCAATGTGATTATGTATTCGCTGGCTTCTTATGTTGATGAAAATCTTTCTATGAAAGAAAAAATTCATTGGATGTCTGACAAGGCTCGTGAACACCTTCCTAAGGATTCATATCCTGCAAAAATGTTCGATTTTGTAAAAAGTTGTTATGATGATGGTATGACTTGGGAACAAGCTCGAGATGCGGTTTATACACGCTATCAGGTCAACCAGGAAGATGGATACCATATTTCATCGAAAGATATTTATTGCAACGGTTGCTTTGTTGGAGGTATAAATTTTGCCGCCAGTATTGTAAGTCTTCTCTATGGAGAAGGCAACTTAGTAGAGACAATTAAAATTGGAGCTTTAGCAGGTTGGGACTCCGACAATCCTACAGCAACATGGGGTGGATTATTAGGTTTTATGTATGGAAAGGAAGGCGTTGAAAAGGCATTTGGTAGAACCTTTTCTGATAAATTTAATATCCATCGAACACGTCAGAATTTTCCAAATGAAGGATTGGATAATTTTAACAATATGGCTAAAATTGGAGTTTTTATCATAGATCGAGTAGTTCAGGAGCAAATGGGTGGTGGCATTGATCTCAATAAAGATGTTTGGTATATTCCTGACGTAGCACCGAATATGAGTCCGTCTAACTAATTTAAAACGACAAACAATCATTTAGAGTGCGAACCCTGCTAACTGAAGAAATCTGGTTTTAACCGGTATCTTAAATTGAAATTTATAAGGATATTTTAAAATATTTAATGCCCGAATAGTGATGAAAATTTTAATTACCAATAGCGGAAAATTTAGAATTAAACCATAACCTACTTTATCACTTTTGCTCGCTTTTGATACGGTCTCTTTTTATTACGGACCTAGGTACTGTTCAAGTTCTAAGAAAGTTATAGAAGGGTGGAATCTCTATGGTACGATATCATTTAAATGTATCAAGCCAAAACCCCCTATCCCTTCTATTTTGGTTTTGTTCAAAAGCTTTAAAAGTATATATTTATACTGTAATAAATCGTATTAACAAACATACGAGCCAAAAACGTTGCCATTAATTTGAACTGTAACATTCTTATTTATTAATTGTCTGTCAATAATAGAAACATCAATCAAAAAGCAATGAAAAAAATACTGTTATTATCCTTCTTATTTCTAAATCTTATTTCTTGTGTAAATGATAATGCCGAAAAAGGTAGAATATTAATTATCGTCTCAAACACAGAGGACATGGGCGACCCAGAAAAACACTTTGCTGGCAACAATCTCTGGGAAGTAGCACCTCCATATCATATTTTTGTTTCTCACGGATATAAAGTTGACTTTGTATCGCCAACTGGTGGAAAGGTTCCTTTCTCAATGGATCCTCTTGGAATTAGTAGTTATACCATTAAATATGAGAATTTTAGCAAAAATGTTGATAATTCACTTACACCTGACCTAGTAGATTCTAAGAGGTATAAAGCCGTTTTTATTGGTGGTGGATATGGTTCATTATTCGATGTAGCCAATAACAAAACTTTATTATCAATTATAGCTGATGTTTATGACAATGGAGGGATAGTAGGAGGTTGTGGACATGGACCTGGCGCTTTTGCAAATGTAAAACTTAAGAATGGTGAGTTCTTGGTAAAAGGGAAGAAAGTGACCGGTTTTCCAAATTCGACAGAGATTACTAAAAACTGGGCTAAAGAAGGAACTTTACTACCTGTAATGTTGGAAAGTCAATTGAGGAAAAATGGCGGAATATTTCAATCCAAAAGTGATTTGAATGATAAACACGATGTAGTAATAGACAAGAGAATCGTGTCGACCATGTTTCTTCCCTCTTCGGCAATTGTTGCAAAAGAAATGATTAAACAAATAGAAAACTAATGCCAACAATGTGTCTAATGAATTGCTAGTTGTAGCCTACTTACGAAAATCTTCTCGGATTTTCTTTTCGGTTTTTATTTGCTAAATATGTTGCTTAACCACACAACTAATCATACACAAAAACGTTGGCAGCTATAAAAATTAGTAAATTTTTTAATCTGACATTAAATTTGGATTATACTACGATTCGTACTATATTTGTAATATGATTCGTATTAAATATGAAAAAGAAAGAGATTATTAAACCTACATTATTAGATTATGCAATCCTCGGACTAATTCAAGATCAACCACTTTCAGGTTATGCTATTCGAAAATTGTTTGAAGAAACAGCATTAGGTAATTATAGCAGCAGCCCGGGAACAATATACCCGGCACTTAATAGGCTACAGAAATTTGAGTTAGTTAAAAAAAATGCACAGGGTAAAAATGTCAAAACTTGTTTTGAAATCACTACAAAGGGGGTGCTAATTCTTCAAAAATGGTTTTCGAAACCAGTAGAAAAAATCGAAGTTGAAAAAAAAACTGATGAACTTTTACTTCGATTTGGTTTTATGGAGGCTCTTGTAGATAAGAAACAGAAAATTGATTTTTTAACCTCATTTCACGACATACTTAAAATTTACATTAAAGAACTTCAAGCGTATTATAATAAAGAATCAAATAATATGCCTTTGCATGGTAGGCTCGCATTTCAATATGGCATTGATTTAAACAAAACTACTTTGAAATGGTGTAAAAGAGCAATATCACAAATTAAACCATTATGAAAACAAATTATTTACTTAAAACAAAAAAAATGAACGGAAAACAACTTTTAATTTGGACTGCGCGGATTGCTTTACTCCTATTATTATTTTATGTATTATTTATCATTGGAACAATGGCTGTTTCAGGGATGCTTCCTGAAATTGAATCGGAGCCAGGGCTGATAGATAACAATATCGGATTTTTGATTTTTGGAATTATCAATATGCTTCTCATAATCGGATTAATTCTAAGCTCGCGTTGGGGTGGATGGAAATTGGCCCTGTTAATGGGCTTTGCATATTATGGTGCGGTAACATTTTTAACGCAGATTGAAGCTTGGTATTTCATGTCAAATGTAACATTTGACCCAAAAATTTTACCACGTCTATTTATGATGGGTTTACCCATAGCTTTTATTTATATACCACTGGCGGTTTTAATTTTAGGCAAAAGAAAAACAACGGACAATGCAAAACCTACTTCATCATTAATTTTTCCTGTCAGGCAGTGGATATGGAAATTATTTGTCATCGCAATAATATATATTTTACTATACTGGGGCGCCGGATATTTCATTGCTTGGCAAAATGCTGACTTACGAGCTTTTTATGGAAGTCCGGGAGATATCTTGCCTTTTTGGGAGCACACTGTCAAAACCTTTCATACCAATTCTGGATTATTTCCGTTTCAGGCAATACGAGCCATGCTGTGGACTCTATGTGCAATTCCCATAATTCGTGGCTCTAAAGTAAATGTATGGTGGACTGCTATTCTTTTGGGACTTTTCTTTACAATACCACAGATTTCAGGACTAATTTTAGAAAATCCGTTAATGCCAATTGCCAGCGTACGTCTTAGCCACATGATTGAAGGAATTGCATCTAATTTTGTCTTTGGAATGATTATAGTTTGGTTGTTACATCGAGAACACAATTCGTTAAAAGATTTGTTTGGAATTAATTGATGAGATAACTCCATTCAGCTTGATTAAGAGAATTGTAAATATTTTGACAAAAAACGGATTTGAATGTAAAAAAACAGTTGCCAACAACGTAGATAATTCATACTTGTGGCTAAGATTATTCGGGAATATTTGATAGGTTTTCCTCAAGTCAGCTTCTTTTTATTTAATTAGGTGCTAAACCAACACGCAAATCATATACGGATACGTTGGCAGTAATTCCCTCCATCAGATACCAATTAGTTTCCAAAGCTAACAGAATGCTGTCTAGGAATTTTAACCTAAATTTACAGTTATTCAAGATTAAAAAATATGGAAAACTATAAAAAAACTAATTTAATGGATTGGGAAACTGGAAAAGTCAAAGGTTTCAATGGAAAGAATTTGATTGATCTGAAAAATGGAGGTTTGAAAATGGTTAAAGTAGACTCCTTTGCAACATACCCTTCTCATCTTCATCATAATAAAACTGAATACGTTTATGTACTAGAGGGTAGCCCAAAAATAGCAATTGGAAAAGTTAACTATGCGGGTGAAAAAGGGGATTTTTTCATATTCCCAAAATCAATAAAGCACAGCATAGATAATCCTACTGACTCAGAATGTTTACTTTTAGTTGGTGCTATTAATAATTAATTTCCATTAAATTAATTATTAAACAAAAAAACTACTGCCAACACCGCATATAATTTAAACTTAAATTTAAACTAAATATAAACCGACAAATATTCAACAAGCGATTTGCTACAACCAAAATATCTCTGATTTTCCAGTCGGACAAATCATATTCTAACTCGTTAGCCTCCATAAAATACAAAAAATCAAAATGAATGAAATAAGACTTGCATAATAAAAATGTAGTATCCCAGAATGAAGCTATCAGGTGGAAATCGTATTATTGGGTATATTTAACAGCAGCATTGAAAGGAAAATATGCAGGAATTGAAGATATTGATAATGGAATTTGGAAAGTATTTTATAGAAATGTATTTTTAGGGATCTTTAATGAAAAGAACATTCGAGATAAACAAGTATCAATAAGGCTAAGTCAAAATATGGTGTAAACTAGGTGTCTTAACGAACATATAAGAAAACAATCAGAAAACTATTGAACACGATAACAAGAAGAGATTTTATCAACGGAACTTTGATGGTAGCTGGTGCTTCCATGCTTCCATTTGGATGCACTAGTAATGCTGTTTTGGACATGCTCGATCCTTTGTATTATCCGCCGGCACTCACCGGACTTAGGGGAAGTCACCCTGGGTCGAACACGCATGCACATAGCCGCGCATGGGATAAGAAATCGGATTGGGGACCAACCACCAAATTGAAGGAAGAGTACGACCTGGTAGTAGTAGGTGGAGGAATTAGCGGGCTTTCTGCTGCATATTTCTACCAGCAAAAGCACGGAAAAGATAAGAAGGTGCTTATACTAGACAATCACGATGATTTTGGAGGTCATGCTAAACGAAATGAACATACGATCGGTGGAAACACACGATTAACCTATGGTGGTTCACAAACACTGGTAGAACCACACTCAGGAGGAGAACTCATACATAATCTGTTTAAAGATATAGGTATAGACCTGGAACGATTTAAGACAGCTTATGACATGGACTTCTATAAAAGGAATAATTTAAGTGCTATTACTTACTTCAATAAAGAAACATTTGGTGAGGACAAAGTGGTCAAGCATCCTTTTTGTAATTATCCAAATTATGTGGAAGGACTTCCGGGGGCTAAGATTTCCAACGAAGAGGCTGCTCAACAGGCACCGTTGAGCAAGAGGGGCAAAGAACAATTACTTCGTGTATTAAATGGCGGACTACATACAATAAATGTACCCAAAGAAGAATTACAAGATTATATTTCTACGCATTCCTACTTCGATTATCTGAAGAGCACATTGGGTGTTGATGATCCCGGAGTAATGAAAATGGTCAGAAATTCTGGCTTGGATTGGGCAAGTACAGGAACAGATTTGATGACCATAGGATCAGCCAAAAGCTGTGGCGCACTGGGTTTTGCTTCTGTAGCAGTATACGATGAAAATAATCCATACATTTATCATTTTCCCGATGGCAATGCTGGCCTTGCGCGTGCGTTGGTGAAAAAGATGATTTTTAATGTAGGGAAAGGAAACAACGCTGAGGAACTTGTATTATCAAAATTCAATTATGACGAATTGGACAGATCCAGCAATATTGTTCGCATCAGATTAAACAGCACTGTAGTCAATGTACGGCATGGTGGCGATCCCAAAAGTTCTAATGAAGTATTTGTAAATTATATTAATGATAACAAGTCTTTTCAAGTAAAAGGCAATGGTGTCGTAATGGCATGTTATAATATGATGATACCGCATATCATTTCCAATCTTCCCAAAGAACAGGATGAAGCATTAAGGCTTCAAATAAAGAGTCCATTACAATATACTACCGTAGGCCTTAAGAACTGGAGAGCAATAAAAGAAATTGGAATGGGATTGGCAATGTCACCTGGAAATATGCACCAAGCAGTTTTGATGGACTTTCCAGTGAGTATGGGTGGCTATGAATATACCAAAACACCTGATGATCCTTGTGTTATACAAATGATAAGTTGTCCATATGGGACTGTTGGTGCACCCAAAGAAGAGCAATATCGAGAGGTACGAAACAATATGTTAAACATGCAATTCAAAGATTACGAAGAGGAAATTAGGAATCATCTTAGCGGTTTGTTACCCAAGAATTATTTTAAATTTGACAGAGATGTCGAAAGTATAACAGTTAATCGATGGGCCCATGGTTACGCCGTTGGCGGCCCAGGAAATTCCACAAAAATAGGGCGGCAACCATTTGGACGAATAACCATTGCTAATAGTGACTCCGCTCCTAGTGCTGACGCCCTAGTAGCAATTAAAATGGCATTTAGAGCTGTAAATGAATTGAGATAGATGATCAGGTGTTTTGGGTTATCACGTTATGATTTCTAAGAGATAGAAAAAAAATAATAACTGCTTTAATAACGAGTTAAAGTAAAGAAGACCGTTACCAGAGATTGATTGTACAAATTCATATTGTAATATGTTCTTTAAGGTTTAATTAATTACTCTTTTCTTAATATGACACATATCCTAAAAAACAAAAATCTAGAGCTTCATATTGACACACCTTTTGAAAATTATAAATTTTCACGATTTGACTGGACCGGTAAAATTGTGGAAGTAAAATTTCAAAATATTCAATTGTCAAGTGTTGAAAACCCTGATTGTCAAAATGAGCATTATCTTGGAAAAGGATTTTATAATGAATTCGGAATTGATACGGCATTAGGCTTTGATGAAGCGGATATAGGTGGTTGGTTTCACAAAATAGGCGTGGGCTTATTAAAAAAAGATGATACTCAATACCTGTTTAGTAAAAATTACGAGATTAAACCAGCCGAATTTAAAATTATTTCTGAATCGAATAGACTTTTAATTTGCTGTAAATCAAAAGCTATCAATGGATATGCGTATTTCTTAAGAAAAGAGATTGAATTACATACTAGTAGTTTTACCATTAAATATTATCTACAAAACAGGGGTGAAAAAGATATTATTACAAATGAATACGTCCATAATTTTACAGCAATAAATAAAGATTTAATAGGGAGTAATTATATATTAAAATTTCCATTTCAATTAAAACCAGAGCTGTTTGGGGAAACAGTTAATCCTGAACTAAAAGTTGATATCGGGCTAAAGGAAATTAAATTTAATAGTTCGCCCAAAGAGCAATTCTTTTTTAGTAACCTCACGGGTGGTGAAAATGTTAATCCAGGGTGGGAATTAACAAACCTTGAGAGTAAAATTGGGATTAGTGAAACAGGAAGTTTTCAAACAAACAAAGTGAATCTTTGGGGGTGGAAACATGTGATTAGTCCGGAGATCTTTTTTAATATATTTATTAAACCTGGTCAATCAACTGAATGGTTCAGGAAATATAATATGTATAAAGTAAATTAAACATCTGGTAACATTGTATATAAAAAATAGCGGTTTTAAGGCTTAATCAAAAGTATTTTTACAAACTTAGGACGGCTAAATATTATTGCGGTTTTTTGGCTTAAACTGAGGGTTAGTGTATATTTATACACCAATAAATTATAATCACTAACATACGAACCTAACCGTTGGCTGTCATACCTGCATTTCGTTAAATACTATATACTCTTGATAATAAAAAAATGTAAATACCCATAAAGTGTGATTTTTTTAAAAGTTCTGCGAATAATAAGCTAAACATTAAAAATTCATATAATGAAAACAAGAAAAATTGCCGGACCTCTATTTTTAGTTGTTCTTTTTTTAATTAGCAATTCGATTATAGGTCAGAATGACACAACCCAATTTGAAAAGACGCAAGCAGAGATTGTCAAACTCATTAATTTATCGAATCCAACTTTTAATTCAGACGCCATTCAGAAACCGATGGATGCAACAGAAATTGCAGATTTAGGGTTTGAGCAAGTCTATAGTAATATTCCAAAAAAATTCTTAATGAGAGACGGAAAATATCTATTTTCTTATAAATATGAAATTGAAAGCAATACTACAATCATACTACTTCATGGAGTATTGTCAAGCGCCTATTTGATGAATAAAACATCAGGTCTGTTAAGAGAGGCCACCAACAGTGAGGTAATCGCTTTAGATTTTAGAGGTCATGGGCAATCAGAAGGCACCCCTGGAGACCTTGACTATATCAATCAATACGTAGATGATTTGACAGATGTGATTTCTACATTAAAAAATAAAAATCCGAAGCAAAAAATTATTCTTGCAGGACATTCAATGGGTGGTGGGGTTATCTTACGATATGCTATGAAAAATGATGTTCCTTCGGTTGATGGCTATCTTTTGATTGCACCCCATCTAGGTGTAAATTCTCCAACCAACAAAGAAGAAAAATTAGCAACAAATGAAGAGCCTTTTATAAAAATACATATCAATAGAATAATCGGATTAAAAATGTTGAATGCAATTGGTAATACCGAATACAATAATTTACCGGTATTGTTCTTTAACTTACCCGAAACAATGCTTATTACAAAATATAGTTATCGAGCCAATGAAAGTATGTCTCCTCAGAATTATAAAAAAGGATTAAATGCAATAAATAAACCGTTACTTGTAGTAATTGGTAGTAACGATGAAGCATTTGATGCACATAAGTTTACTGCTGCAGTAACAGAAAACAGTAAAGGAGAAGTAACTATTATTGAAAACGAAACTCATAATGGTATTCGTCATAATAAGAAAACGATGGCAATTATTTCTGAATGGGTAAAAAATTATAAATTACAATAGTACAAGTTCAAACCAATGGAGATCACTAAAAAAGAAAGATTCATAAAAACAATAGACGAACACAAAAAAATCATCTATAAAATAGTGAATTCATATTGCCCAAACAAAGAAGACAGAAAAGATTTGGAGCAAGAGATTATTATTCAGTTATGGGGTGCTTTTGATAAATATAATGAGCAATACAAGTACTCTACCTGGATGTATCGCATTGCCCTTAACGTGGCCATATCCTATTATAGAAAAGAGAAAAAATGGTCTGTTAAAAACGATTTCTATAACGAAACCTCTGTTATCAGTATAAGCGATGAAAATGAAGAAGACGAAACAGAATTAGATTTTCATATAATGTTGCTTCAAAAATTCATTAATAACTTAAACGAATTAAACAAAGCACTAATGTTATTGTATTTAGAAGAAAAAAGTTATGAAGAAATAGCAGAAATTTTGGGGATTACAAAAACCAATGTGTCGACAAAAATTAGTAGAATAAAATTAAAATTAAAAAAAGAATTTCAAAACATATAGAACGATGGAAGCAAGTGAATTAAAAAAAATATTAGCAGCATACGATCATAAATTAGAAAAAAAACTAAGCTTAAATGTATCGTCATTAAAAAACCTACATTTAGAAAAATCCAAAAGGAATACTCAAACAATTCTTGTATACAGAGTTTTTGAAATTATTTGCTTCAGTTTATTAGCTATATTTTTAGGTCAGTATATCGCAAAAAATTGGAGTCATACACATTTAGCTATAAGTGGAATTATTGTAAATATTTTTGCTTTAGTAGCACTAATAGCAAGTATTGGACAGGTTGTTTTTTTACAACAAATTGATTTTTCAAAGCCAATTGTTGAGATCAGAAAAAGGATCGAACTTGTAAACTCACATGGATTATTATTTTTGAAATTAATTTTTCTTTCAGCTCCAGTTTGGTGGTCTTATGCAATTGTAGCGATTGATCTTTTCCTTGGTGTTGATTTATATGTTCATTTGGATCCAGATTTTGTAGAAAGATACTTAGTAATTAATTTCCTTTTGATTGTTCCGCTAATTTGGTTTTTGAATAAATTATCATATAAAAACCTACATATAAAATGGATAAGAAGAACGATTGAATTATTTACAGGAAAAAAAACAAGAAAAGCTCTGAATTTTTTAAATGAAATTGAGAAGTTTGAAAATTAAATATCGATTTTAATATTAGTATAATTAATGCTAAGCCAATATTCTTAAAAACTGACCCGTCCTAAAACATGTATACCTTAAATCAATTATTGAAATAACAATCAATACAAGTTATTGATTTTTAAATTTTTTCTTTTACAAGTTCACTATATTGAATTCTTTTATATATTTGCTGACCGAATGGTCGGTTAGCCATGTATTCTTAAATGAGTGAAAAGAAAATTAAAATATTAGAAGTCGCAACTAAACTATTTGCTGAACAGGGTTATGAAAAGACATCTGTAACTAACATTTGTGAAATGGCTGGAGTTTCTAAGGGTTTGATATATCATCACTTCAAATCTAAAGAATTTATTCTAACAGAAATATTTTCTGAATCAACAAATAAAATGCTATCACTAAGTAAACAATCACAACCCAAAATAGAACCAAATATTCAGTTAGTTTATCTAATTGAATCCATATTTAGCCAATTAGAAAATGACAAAATGTTTTTTCAACTGAATTTAAACATTATGTTTCAGCCATCAACTAAAAAAATACTACGAAAACAAATAAATGTAAGAGGGAAAATCTTATTTGATTCTGTGAAAAATATTTTTGATAAAATTTCATCAGTAAATAGTACAATGCATACCTATATTTTTATTGCCGAAATTGATGGAATTGTACTTAATTATCTATCAGTATTTGAAGATTATCCTCTAAAAAAAATAAAAGAGCAGTTAATAAATAAATATAAATAAAAAATGATTAGAAAATATAAAGAAAAAGAAATTCCACATTTAATAGAGATTTGGGAACAAGCTGCTGAAATGGCCCATCCTTTTCTAAGTAATGAGTTTACTAAAATGGTAAAGAAAGCAATGACCGATATATATCTTCCAAATTCTGAAACTTGGGTCTATGAGGAATCTGGAATAGTTGTAGGATTTATTTCAATGGCAAAAAACGAAATTGGAGGTATGTTTATCTTGCCCAATTATCACTCTAAAGGAATTGGGACATCGTTAGTAAAACATATTTGTCAATTCCATAATGAATTAGAAGTTGAAGTTTTTAATGAAAATAAGATAGGAAAACCTTTTTATGAGAAAATTGGATTTAAAATAATGAAAGAATATATACAAGAAGAAACTAACCAAAAAGTGTTAAGAATGGCATATAAAGTACATGCATAAAAAAATATTTCAAATTTTCAAAACTAAATGTACTCAGCATATTGTAAATAGGGTAAATCGCACTAAATTGATAGTTCAGAACCATTTACAAAGTCCAACAAATACAAAATTTGACTTTAAAAAAATAATAAATATAGGTCATTAGCAAATAGAACTTAAATATGAAAACAAGTACATGTATTAAAACTTGTAGTGAGTCAATTAGGTGGCCTTTCCAAATATCCAAGGCCCCATATTGAAAGCATTATGACAAGTAAAAAAAGTGGAGACCAGAACCCACTTAAATAAACGGGGTGAAACCGAAAAACCTAAAGAGTTGGGAATGTAAAATAGTATTTATAATGAATTGGTATTTAATGGTATTAAAAAATTACACTGTTTTTAGTGGTCGAGCAAGGCGACAAGAGTATTGGATGTTTGTTTTGTTCAATATGATTTTTGGGATTGTTGCAATGACACTTGATAATGTTCTTGGAATAGCTATGGAAAGTCTAGGATATGGACCTTTATATATGGTATATGGTTTAGTATTGTTCTTACCTGGATTAGCAGTTGCCGTGAGAAGACTTCACGATGTTGGGAAAAGTGGTTGGATGATGTTAATTGCTTTAATTCCATTTATTGGTGCAATTTGGTTATTAGTTCTTTTATCGACTGATAGTAATCCTGGAGAAAATCAATATGGTGTAAATCTGAAGGGAATAACTGTATAAGAGAAAGAAAACCAGCCCATAACAAAAGCTGAAAATTATTACGGTTTTGTTGATTAAGCTAAAGGTAAGTGTGTTTTTTGAAAAAATTAACAGCGGACAATTGGAGCTGAATTTAATTTGTAACAATTCCTAGACGGACCATTGTAGGTGATTTGTAAAAATGAATAAATAGTTTCAAAATTTAAGCACCTGCATTTTGGTTAAATATTTCTACTTCGATGTAACTTTCTTTGAAAAAAAAGTTAATAGAATAAAATAATTTATTCCTTACAAATAGATACCTTTAAAAAATGATTTATATAGCAGGCACAAGTATTGCTTTATTTATTTCAGCATTACTTTTCAATAAAAAGAGCAAATCTAAATCAGATTTGATTCTTTTATTTTGGATGCTACTATTCGCTGCACATTTATGTCTATATTATCTTAATTATTTTGGAGACCTCCCGCCACAATTAATTGGCGTTCATTTACCTATACCATTATTACAGGCTGTAATGTTATATTTTTATGTAGCTTCTGTAACCAATTTGTTTCCAAAAAACAAAATAATTGTTGCAGCCCATTTATTACCTACATTTCTATCATACCTCTTTTTAATTCCATTCTTTTTATTATCTGTTGAAGAAAAAATTGAAATCTTTGAAAATCATGGAAAGGGTTATGGTGCCTATAATACTATAAATGTATTTTCGATATATGCAGCGGGCATCCTTTATGTTATCTGGTCTGGTTTATTATTAAAAAAGCATAAAAAAAACATTCTCGATCAATTTTCTGATATTGAAGAAATTAACTTAAAATGGTTGCAATTATTGATTGTTGGCATAGGTGTAATTTGGTGTATTGTCATTTTTTCTAAAAACGGTGAATACATTTTTACGGGTGTTGCCATATTTGTTATATTAATTGGGTTTTTCGGAATACAGCAAAAAGCAATTTTTAATACAGAAGAACTTTTTATTAAAAATACAAATGACAACGCTATTAAAACAGAAGAAAAAAAAAGAAATATGCTACTTCTGGATTATCAAATGAAGTAGCCGAAGAAAAATACAAATACCTGATTTCAAAAATATCGGAAGACTATTATTACAAGGAAAGCAACCTTTCTTTAAATGATCTGGCGCAAAAGTTAGATATGTCTCCTAACTATTTATCACAAATTATTAATGAAAAAGAAGGAAAAAACTTTTACGACTTTATCAATACATTTCGAGTAGAAGAATTTAAACATTTAATTGTCAATCCAAAAAACCAACAGTATACATTATTGGCCATAGCTTACGATTGTGGCTTTAATTCTAAATCTTCATTTAATCGTTCCTTTAAAAAATATACCGGAATTACACCTTCACAATACATAGCTTCTGTAAAAAAATAGGTGTCAACGTACAATTTGAGACGCTCAAACCCTTTACTGTATGTATGTTTGTTCAAAAATTTACACAACAACAGACAACATCATGAGCGTAGTATCAACCAAAGAAACGTCATCCATTAAAGCGCAATTTTTTAAATATTCTAAGAAATCGACTTGGATCTTAATCGTTATTTTAGCAATTGTTATTGGATTTTATCCGCTTACTTTTATCAATGCCAATCCAAATGAAGGTCTATTAAGTTTTAAGAGTAACGAATTGTTAACCAGTCCGCTTTGGAACTTAGCCTTTTACACCCATATTTCTCTAGGTGGATTCGCTTTATTAATTGGATGGCCTTTATTTCTCAAAAAACTCAGAGCAAAACGCCTACATCTACACCGACTCATTGGTAAAATTTATATAATCTCAGTTCTATTAAGTAGTTTGTCAGGGTATTACATTGCCTATCATGCCACTGGTGGTATATATGCTGTATTTGGTTTTTCGGGCATGTCTACTGCCTGGTTATTCACTACCGTAATTGCCTATAAAGCAATTAGAGAAAGAGACTTTAAAAAACATGAACGTTGGATGATTCGAAGTTATGCCGTCACTTTTACCGGAGTAACGTTTAGATTGTGGATGCCCTTTCTAATTATTGCTTTCCAAATGGACTTTCTAGAAGCCTATCCGATTAATTCCTGGATTTCTTGGATGGTAAATTTACTAGTGGCAGAATTAATTCTTATAAAACAATTCAAAAAAAAGAAGAAAGTACCAGTATAGACCTTAAATCATTATTCTTTAAGTGTGCAATCAATTAAAATTGAGTAATTTTCATTTCGACGAAATGCGAGAAACAGCATTCAAAAATGTTGTTAAACATTACAACAATAAAAAATTACACTTATCTTTAGATTATAAAACACCTAATCAAGTAAATAAATTTGAAATTTAAAGTTATTAAGAAGAACTGTGTTAAATAACAAGTTAATCAAACTAAATTTGATACATAATTTTCATTACATTTATCCATAAGAAAATGTTTGATGAAAGAATAGTCTACTTTGATTTCAACAACTTAAAATCGAGATCAAAAGTCTCACAGAACTGAACGAAATTGAAGTAAGAAAAGAGAAGGATTTTCAATGTTGACGAGATCTAAGTCTCAACGTATATATTAATCTTACTCCTCTCTTCTGTTTTTTGATTATTATATAAATTTATTGAAATACAAACTTAGTATAGCTATAATTCATTGTGGTATTATAACAAAAAACGAAAATATTAACTTTTATAACAGCTGATTTCTTAAGCCGAATCATCTTCAGGATTGTTCCGCTTATGAAATCATAACCTAACCGTTAGTGGCAAATAAATACTTTATGAAAATATATATTTTAATAATAGTTTTAGCTTTGTTGTTCAATTCATGTGAACAGGAAGGTGGGACCGAAATAAAAGTTAAAGAAGGAACTATAATCAATAATATCACTATTATATCTGCCAACGATGAAAAAGTGGACAGCTTTTTAGGTTTTGTAGTAATTGATGGAGAAAAGATTATTTATGCAAATAAGAAAAAACCATCATTGTCTGGAAATTTTAAAGAAATTAATGGAGAAGGGAAGTTTATTATTACAGGTTTGATGGATTCGCATGTGCATCTTGCCAATACAGCCGGATTCAATGGACCACTGAAAAATAAATATCCAGAATTGTTGAATGTTTATTTTGAACAGTTACCTAAAAGTTATTTGTATCATGGATTCACAACTTTGGTAGATGTCAATAATTATTACCCAGAATTAGTTGATAGAATTAAGAAAAGTGAACTTCATCCAGACATTTACACTTGTGGAAATCAAGTGCAAGTGATGGATGATTTTAATATGGAAATGGAAGAGTATTCTATTGAAAAGCGCTATCAATCTTCATTTTTATATGATAAGTATAATACGAATATTGTTTTTCCAGACAGTATAAATCTAACCGAACATTCTATCGAAAAAATTGTTTCACAAATCAAAGAACAAGATGGTATTGGAGTTAAAATTGCTTACGAAGATGAAGCTTCAGGATTGGCTGTTAGTTGGGCTAAACCGAGTACTGAAATTCTAACTGATTTAGTGTTTGAAGCTAACAATCAGGGAATTCCTGTTCTAATTCACGCTCCTTCATTAGAAGGACATAAGGTAGCTTTAGAGTCAGGAGTTAATATTTTTGCACATGGAATGTGGAATTGGACGGCTAATTTTGAAGATGAGTTCAACAATTTAGAATTAACTGATGAACATAAAGTGGTTTTGAATCTAATTGCTCAAAACCAATCAGGATATCAACTTACTTATAGAGCTATCACAGGAGAACAAGATTTGGTTGCTGGTAATTTTAGTTCAGATGAGAATCTAAAGCACGTATATCCAAAAGAATATCTTAAAATTTTAAAAACTGAAGAAGGGAATTGGGGGCGCAATAAAATATTTGGTCGAGGCGCTTATTTAAAAAGAACAAACCCCTCTTTTTATAATGCAATGAGAAACAATCATAATGAAGATATTGAAATGTGGTCATCTGTGTACAAATTATATAAATCAAGATTAAATACTGTTGCAAATTTTCTATCTGAACAAAATGCTAATTTTATTTTTGGTTCAGATACTCCGGCAATGAATATGTTTACTAATCCTCCTGGATACAATGGTTTTCTTGAGATGAAGCACATGTTTGAGGCTGGAATTTCTTTAGAGAAAATTTTTAGAGCCACTACTTACAATAATGCAAAGGCTTTTCATTTAGATGCTTTATATGGTGGAGTAGAAAAGGGTAAAAAAGCCAATCTACTTATTTTAAAATCCAATCCCCTATACAATATTAATGCCTATAATGATATTGAATTTGTAATAATTGGTGGTAAATTAATACCAAGGGAAAAACTATCTGCCACTAACACGGTGTATAAAACATAGCAGGTAAGTGATAAATCAAAGATAAGTGTTAATTTACAAAGACCGCCAAATTTTTAAATAGAAAAAATAAAAACCCGCCAGAACGTACTCTTTTAGATACGGGCTGGCAAAATATAAAGTCATGAAAAAAATAATTGTGTTGCTCATTTGTACTTTCTTATCATTTGGAATTAAAGCACAAAGCTTTATAGGAGCTTGGGAAGGATATCACACTGCTGAAAATGGAGAGAAACTTAAAAGTGTTGTTATTTTTTCTGATGGATATCAAGTGATAACAACTTATGATTCAAAAACAGGTAAATTTATAAGCACTAACGGCGGAACTTGGAAATTAATAGGCGATACTATGACAGAAAAAGTGGAATTTGATACAAATAATTCCGAGCGTGTTGGTACAGAAATGAGTTTTGAAGTGTTTATAAATGATTCTATTATGGGGATCGTTGGTGGTGAAATGAAATTGAAAAGAATAGATAATGGTGTGCCTGGAAAATTACAA
>PVMK01148611.1_pt1 | contig 23460 bp, 21 predicted proteins | sample 1853481 | NCBI WGS metagenome assembly PVMK01 (sample SAMN08533507, study PRJNA380276) | Marine sediment metagenome, whole genome shotgun sequencing project. | reverse complement strand
TTGGTAATATATTGAGACTAATAGGAGAGCTAAATTGATAAAGAAACCTTGGGCCGGAAGATTCAAGAAAGGAACTCATAAAGTAGCTGAGAAATTTTCAGCTTCGATAGACTTTGATCAAAGATTATACAAAGAGGATATCCAAGGCAGCATTGCCCATGCAACCATGCTGGCGGAGAAAGGGATTATATTAAAAAAGGAATCGGACAAGATTATAAAGGGCCTTAAACAAATAAGAAAAGAGATCGAATCAGGAAAATTCCCGTTCAGAGAGGAATTTGAGGATATACATCTCAATATCGAAAAACGCCTGATCGAGAAGATTGGAGATGTCGGTGGGAAAATTCACACCGCTAGGAGCAGGAACGATCAGATTGCGCTTGATATGCGTCTTTATCTACGAGGGGAAAATTAATGAAATCATAACACTAATTAAGGCAATTTCGGAAAGATTAGTTGAGCTGTCCGATGAAAATATTGATGCGGTGATTCCTCTGTACACACACATCCAGAGGGGACAGCCTATATTGCTATCACACCAGCTGATGGCGCTTTACGAAATGTTAAAACGCGACAGGGCACGCTACGTAGACTGTTTGCAACGAGTTAATGTCATGCCTCTAGGTGCAGGTGCAGGAGCTGGTACAACATTTCCTATAGACAGAAAATTGGTAGCCAAACTTCTAGGTTTTCCTGAAGTCACGAAGAACAGTATTGATACAGTTAGTGATAGGGATTTTATAATAGAGTTTATCTCAGCATCTTCCACATTAATGATGCACCTCAGCAGAATATCTGAAGAATTTGTCCTTTGGTCAACAAAAGAATTTGATTTTGTAGATATGGGAGATGAATTTACTACCGGGTCCAGCATAATGCCCCAGAAAAGAAACCCCGATATGGCAGAGCTGATTCGCGGGAAGACAGGAAGAGTCTACGGAAACCTGGTAGCAATTCTAACGATCATGAAAGGCCTGCCGTTTTCATATAACAGGGACATGCAGGAAGACAAGGAACCTATGTTCGATACGGTGGATACTGTAAAGTCATGCCTTGAAGTGTTATCTGAAATGTTACAGGTGATAGTGTTTAAACATGAGAATATGAAACGGGCGCTTGATGAGGGGTTTATCACTGCTACCGATGTGGCTGATTATCTGAGTAGAAAGGGTATGCCGTTTAGGCAATCGCACGAAGTTACAGGAAAAATAGTGGGCTACGCTGAAGAAAAGGGAAGAGAGCTTATGAATCTCCATATTTCTGAATACCAGATGTTTTCAAACCTTTTTGATGAGGACCTCTATGACTTTATTGACCTGGACGGATCTATTGAGAGCAGAAAATCTTACGGCGGCACGGCAAAGAAAAACGTAGTTAAAATGATAAAGCTTGCCAAAAAAGAAATTACCGACTGGTAATACTCTATCCAAAATACCTACTTAATGTGAATGCAATTAACTTGCTGACTTTATTGGCTTATTTTTGGGCTATTGGAAATAAAAAAGGAAGCCGAAGCTTAGCTTCAGCATTTGGATGTCTTCGGTATACTGGAAAAGAAGGGAAAATAAATTCCTGTATTGTGTCTATAATACTTCTATAAGTTAATCGACTACGCTTTTCAGATATACTCATACACAGTAGTTACTTAGGAGATCTAAACATGACGGAAATGACCAAAGAAGAATATAAAGAGTTTCTCCTTCAGGGAACAAAAACCGGGAAGCTTGCTACTGTAAGAAAGGACGGTCGCCCGCATGTAGTTCCAATATGGTATGAGCTTGACAGGGATAATTTAGTCTTTACTACCGGTGAAACATCTGTCAAAGCCAAGAATATGACTCGTGATCCTAGAATCAGTATCAGTGTTGATGATCAAACCCCGCCCTATTCCTTCGTTACAATCGAAGGCACGGCAAGCTTCTCTGAAGATCCGGAAGAACTGCTACACTGGGCAACAAAGATTGGAGGAAGATATATGGGAGAGGATAAGGCGGAGGCCTTTGGAAAACGAAATGCAGCAGAGGGAGAGCTTCTTGTGAAAATCACCCCTACAAAAGTTATAGCTCATAAAGATGTAACAGCGTGGTAAAGTAATAGGTTATGGGACTTCTTGTAGAGGGAAAATGGCAGGATAAATGGTGCGATACAAAGTCCACAGGCGGGCGCTTTGTCAGAAGAGAAAGTCAATTCAGAGACTGGATTACCGCTGACGGTTCTTCTGGGTTTAAAGCGGCGCCTGACCGTTACCATCTATATATCTCTTTAGCTTGTCCCCTGGGCTCATCGCACCCTGATCTTTAGAAAACTAAAAAAGCTAGAGGATGTAATCTCACTCTCAATTGTAGACCCCTTGATGCAGGAGAACGGGTGGGAGTTTACAGACTACCCGGGTTCAATACGTGATACGGTAAACGGGTCTCATTATTTACACGAAATCTATACCGCAGCTAAAGCGGACTACACCGGTCGAGTTACTGTCCCGGTGCTTTGGGACAAAGAAAATAAGACAATAGTTAATAACGAGTCTTCAGAAATTATCCGTATGTTCAACTTGGGATTTAACGAATTTGGGGATTCCAGCTTAGACCTTTATCCCTTTGAACTTAAAGATGAAATTGATCAAATCAATTCCATAGTCTACGACAATATCAATAACGGAGTGTATAAGTGCGGCTTTGCTACGAGTCAACAAGCATATGAAGAGGCTTTTAACAATTTGTTTCATACCCTGGATCAGATCGAGAACTTATTAGCGGAGCGGCGCTATCTTGTAGGCGATAAAATGACTGAGGCAGATTGGCGCCTATTCACAACGCTTCTCAGGTTTGATTCCGTCTATTACACTCATTTTAAATGTAACTTACGTCGCATCGAAGAATATCCGAATTTGTCCAATTATCTAAGAGAGCTCTATCAATTTCCAGGTCTAGAAGAGACTGTAAACCTCAAACACATTAAGGAGCATTACTTTAAAAGCCATAAATCTATAAATCCAACCGGCATTGTCCCGTCGGGCCCTGAGCTTGATTTATCAACCCCCCATAACAGGGCTTAAATTAGACGATAAGATCTTCTATACCGCAATTCACTATTGAACTAATATAGTTTTAGAACCATAATTATCTTAAATGGCGATATTGGATTTTCCTTTGATTTTAGTACATTATAAACAAGATTATTAATTCAAATTATAGGAGAAAGGATGAAGTTCCATTCCGAGGGACCCTCTAAGCCCTCAGGTACAAGCAGTATAGTTTCAAGACTCTTATCAGCCGAAAAAGGAAGCTCTAAGGTATTGTTATGGGCACTTTTCGTCGGTTGTTTAACGGGTTTTGCAGGAGCACTTTTTCAAATCGCCTTAGCCCAGTTAGCCACTCTAAAAAACATGTTAATGAATTATCTTGAGGCAACTCCTGGTCTCCCTTTAATCGGATCCATTGCACTCTCCGGAATCATGGTCTATTTAGCCTTTTTACTAGTAAGAAATATTGCTCCCGAAACTGGTGGAAGCGGAGTACAGGAGATTGAAGGCGCTTTAGATGAGGTAAGGCCCTTAAGATGGAAAAGGGTAATACCCGTCAAATTCTTTGGCGGTTTGCTATCGCTAGGAAGCGGCATGGTATTAGGACGTGAAGGACCTACGATTCAAATAGGCGGCAATATCGGGAAGATGATATCCGATATTTTCAGAGTTCATAAAGACGATACACACTCCCTGGTTGCGGCTGGAGCTGGAGCTGGATTATCGGCTGCATTTAATGCTCCACTCGCGGGAATTTTGTTTGTGTTTGAAGAAATGCGGCCCGAATTTAAGTACAACTTCCTTTCGGTTCAAGCCGTGATAATTGCCTCAGCCTCGGCTGATATTATGCTCAGAATCATGGTAGGACAAAGCCTTGCAATTCCCATGCACATGTTGTCCGCTCCTCCTCTGTCTTCACTATTTCTTTTCCTTATATTCGGTTGTGTATTCGGGCTTTTCGGCTTCATATTTAATCGATTACTGGTAAGGACACTAAATTTCTTCTCCGCTTTAACCGGATGGCCCTTTACGTTGACTGGGCTTATAGTAGGTGGATTAATAGGTGCACTGGTATGGCTTTTCCCTGACACTGTAGGTGGGGGTTATGCAGTAATACCAAAAGCCTTAAGCGGCTCGATTCCTATAATGATAATGTTATTAGTTTTTGTTGCCAGATTCGGAACCACTATGATTAGTTATGGTTCCGGCGCAATAGGAGGCATTTTTGCTCCTATGTTAGCCTTAGGAACTTTATTTGGTATGTGGTTTGGACACTTTGCGCATTTCTTGCTGCCTGATTTAGTAGTTCAACCTGAAGTGTTTGCAGTAGCAGGAATGGCGGCACTCTTCTGTGCTACTGTTAGAGCACCCCTTACCGGTATCGCGCTTACAATAGAGATGACCGGTAATTATCTCATGATATTGCCCTTAATTCTGACATGTATAACATCCACTATAGTAGCTCAAGGCCTGGGCGGTCAGCCAATTTATACCGTACTTTTAAAACGTACTTTAGATCTGGCTAAGAAAATCGGGAAATAATCTAATTATTATCGTTTTAGAAAACTAGATATCAGAATTGAGAAAGGCTAGTACTTTATTAAAAAATGGATAAATGATAGTTTTAAGACACTTCTTCTTTGCAGCCGCCCTCATCCAGTATCTTTTCTATTTCGTAGCCTGCCGCTATAGTTGCAATACGGGATATCAATTCAAGGGCAGGAGAACATAGGGTCTCGACGTCTTTAGACCGAACTGTTTCATCACAGGGATCTATATTGGCGAATTCCATGCCTCTGGAATTTAAATTCTCAAACTCGTTTCTGCTTTTATTAAGCCTTAAAAAACCACCTGCAACATTGGTATCTACTAGATAGAATACCGGCTCTGCAGAAATATCTGAACCAAATTTTAATGAAGTTGGAATACCCTCCTGAATCACCACATCCCTTACAGGGTTCCCACCTTTGCTAACGCGCATTCGTTTACGTTTTTCAGAGTTAAACCCTATTACATCATTTCCGCTTGATACGTTTACAACAGCCATTCCGTAGGTTCCGGAATTACTCTTAATAAACAGATAAGGGTCTTCTTTAATACCTCTCGCCTCATATTCTGTTTTTAGCTTACTTATCATTGAATCCACAACTTGGGCAACTTTTTCCCTGTCTTCTCTGCTGTCAAAATCAACACCTTCATCATCTATTGTATCAATTGAGATCACCCAAGGATCGATCCCAAGTATCTCAGCAACTTCTCCTGCAAGCTTATTATAAAATTCAAAATGTACGCTCTTTTTTCTTGTATGCCATCCAATTTCCACTGGGGGCTCCACCGGTTGTAATATATCTCTTAGTGTTTTGGGACATTTCTCAGAAAAGTCATTATTAATTAATAAAAGATCCGGAATATAATTTGGAGTAACTACCTTGTTATCTTTTTTGACCGCTTTATATGCCTTTACCGACTTCCCTGAAGCAGCTTCAAATTCCATCTCGTCCGGGAGATTATCGTCACTGATGATTCCTACCTCAACCCTGTAGCCGACATTTTCAAGAATTGATTTGAGTACTGATATATTCTCCCAGTAAAAAGTATTTCTTGTATGAAGCTCCGGGATTATGAGGATGCTATTAGCATTTGGATATTCCCGATGGAAGTAATCTTTAAATAGAGAAGACGCTTGTTTTTTGAATATTTCAGAAAGATTGTTGAAACCGGCAGGAAAAACGTTTGTATCGACCGGGACTACCTTGTGATCGGAAATCCTTATATCAACTGAAGTATAGAGGGGGATAAAGACTTTACCAATTTGGTTACTAATCCACGAATCCAGTTTATCTTTGTTCTGAGATATCTTTAAATTTAAATCTTGAAGATGCTTCATCAATTACTAATCCTTCACAACATATGTGCCTGCGATTTTATCGTGCCACGACTGGGACCGCGAATCGAATATAGACCAAATAAAGCCTATAAATAAAAATGCGATTGATATATAGTAGCCAATCCATCTGACAAACGACTCCCAAAACCCTACCGTATTCCCCTGCTCTGTAATTAACCTTATACCTAATAACATCTTACCGATTGTTTTCCCACTATATCCATGAAGGATAACGAAATAAGCAGATCCTAGAAAAAATAGCAGCAAATAAATCGGAATGGAAACTTTTCTTAAATTATAGGGCTCAATATTAGAATCGTTTACAAAATATATGCCAGCTCCAAACGCTAGTAATGCGACCACAGATATAAGAGCTAGATCAATAAAAAATGCCAACGCTCTTGAATTTAATCCCGCTAAGTTAAAAGATATGTAATCGGCATCATACTTTTCTATACCTAGTTCACCTAGTGATACTTTCATTCTCCGGAATATCGAACGAATCAAAGTTATCAGTCTCTATATCTTTATCGGGCATTTTTTCTTTAGATGCATGAATTGATAATAAAGATTCCTATGTACAAAACCTAATTAATTCAGATGTTATTAAGGCTGCAATCTCCCTTAATATGTTACTTCATAAACCAATTCTAAAACAAGGTTGAATGGAAAAGAAAGTTATTTGAAATATAAAAAACTGCACCTAACCCCATACAGGACCAGGCGCAGTTTGAAATTGTCAAATTTATATTATTTATGAATCTTGAGACAACTTGAGAGCAATGGCTGACTTTACACCATCAGGATTTGCTCCGGGAACTATCATGCCTTCTATAACAAAGGTCGGCGTGGAACTCACCCCAATTGATTGAGCCTCTTTCACCTCTTCTTGAACTTTAGCCGCAGTCTCCGGTGATGCAATACACTTGTCAAATTCTTTGGTATTTAATCCTATTTTTTTTGCGTATGCTGTAAAGGTTTCATCGGCATTATCCAATTTGATCTTGTTCTGGTTATCAAATATCTCATCATGAAAAGCCCAGAATTTATCATTTCCCTGCTCGTATGCACATAATGAAGCAATGGAAGCTTTCATGGCCCAATTGTGTATTTGCAGAGGTAACTGCTTGAATGAAATTTTCACTTTACCGTCATACTCTTTTAAGATGTCAGGAAGCATATCCTTCCCTCTTTTACAAAATGGGCACTGAAAATCTGAGTATTCAACTACTGTAACCTGAGCATCTTTTGCTCCTTTGGTCGGCACATTGTCAAAAGATATTTTTTCCATAATCTCTTTATTAGGATCTACAGTTGAATCCATAATATCGGTACCTAAACCCGGTGTACCCAATACCATATACTTACCGTCCTCGCTTACAAATAGAGGTATTTGCTGACGACCACCACTTATACCACCTTTCTTAAGTCCGGCTACACCGGTATCTTTAAAATCTTTGGTATTTATAATTTCAGCCCCTAAAACCACATATTGAGCGTCACCAACTATATATATTGGGACTTGGTTTCTACCGGCTGGGATAGTACCTTTCTTCAGTCCTGCAAAACCTGTATCTTTAAAATCCTTGGTACTAACTAATGGAGCACCTATCATTAAATACTGGCCGTCTTCACTTACCAATACAGGAATTGAACTCTTCCCGTAAGGAAGGGAGCCTTGCCTAAGCCCTTTTACGTCAGTTGGCTCAAAGCTTTGCATACTTGTGGGTTTGCCAATTAATACATATTTGCCGTCATCACTGATAATAAAGGGAAGTTCCTGATCTCCGCCATCAGTAGTTACAACAAAAACACCTTCTTTAAAACCTTTAATTGGACTTGCTTCAAACCCTTGCACTTCTATCTCAGAACCGGGTGGGACAACAGTCCCAAACCTGGTTTTAAAGAATGACTGCAACCTTGCAGATTCATCTTTTGATATCGGTTCTGCAAAAGTTGAACTCCCAACTATAAAAAAGCATAATGCTAGTAATGTCGTTGCGAAAAATTTAACTCTCAATTTACTTGCCTCCTGTTTTTGATTAGCTAAAACTATACCATTGAATGTTTAGAAAGCAACAGAAAAAGGGGCGGTACAACTGCTCGGGAATTAAACAAATTTTCTTTAATTTAAGCTAATTAAATACCCGCTCATATATGCTGTCGATGTTCTTTAGATCAGCTTTAACATCAAAACATTCTTCTACTTCCTCGACGGTGAAGAGAGTCTCTTATAGCCTTATCGTTAAGTAGAGAGTTCCTTAAAATCATGAGCACCTTTCCACGTTTCCATTGCGTTAGTCTGCACAATTTTATATGCATCCTCTCGTGAGAGCCCCTTATCAACAAGCTTTTAATAAAACCTTCTGTGAGAAAGACAAGCCCCCGGGTGAGCCAAATGTTCTTTTCCATGTTCTCCGGATAAACTTGCAAACCGTCAAGAAGGTAATCTAGTCTATTTAGCATGAAAATCAACAAGTATGGTGCCGTCCGGACCTATCACCCTCTCTACGGAGGAGTGGCTTATATCACGCTCATGCCAAAGTGGGATGTTCTCTAGAGCTGAAATGGCATAAGAGCGGACAAGCCTTGAAAGACCGCATAGGTTTTCAGAAAGTATCGGGTTTCTTTTGTGAGGCATCGCTGAAGAGCCTTTCTGGCCTTCACTAAAGGGCTCTTCGAGTTCAAGTACTTCCGTTCTTTGGAAATGCCTGATTTCTACAGATATTTTTTCGATTGTAGAAGCTATTATGGACAATGTAAGGAAAAAGTCTGCATGGATGTCGCGCTGAATTATTTGTGTGGATATAGTAGCCGGTTTAAGTCCCAACTTCTGGCAAGCAAACTCTTCAACATTAGGCGGGACATTTGCATAAGTACCAACTGCCCCTGAGATTTTCCCAACACTTATAACCTCTCTAACCCTTTTCATACGCTCTAGATTCCTGCGCATCTCGTCATACCATAATGCAAATACTAGACCTAAGGTCCTGGGCTCTGCATGAATTCCGTGAGTTCTCCCAATCATTACCGTTTCTTTATGCTCATACGCTTGCCTTTTTAAGACTTCCAATACCGAAACTATATCTTTGATTATTATGTCGGAGGCATCTTTTAATTGAAGTGCAAATGCCGTATCCAAAATATCAGAAGAAGTTAATCCGAGGTGAATGAATCTGGAGTTCTCTCCCACATGTTCGGAAACGGAAGTTAGAAATGCAATAACATCATGCTTTAGGTCTTTCTCAAGCTCATTAATTCTTTTCACATCAAAACCGGCCCGCTCTTTAATCACCTTTACTGCTTCCTTTGGTATTCGCCCGTACTTAGCCCATGCCTCACAAACGGCAATTTCCACACGGAGCCAGTTTTGATACTTGGTTTCATCAGACCATATTGAAGACATTTCAGGCCTTGAATATCTTGTAATCAAATTTGTAGTACCTCCCCTATTGTTTTCCTAGGGTGCAACCGAAATAGCAACATCAGACTCGGCGCCATTTTTTTGAACTACCATTGATGCACACTGAAGAGCAACCTCAGGCCTATTATTTACCTGGCTCAAATGCCCCAATATAACGTGATTCAACCCCCCATGCATCAAGTCGTGAAGAAGCTCCGATGCTTGATTATTGGATAAATGACCGAGGCGTCCTTTTATTCTCTGTTTCAAGTCCCAAGGGTAATGACTATAAAGAAGTATTTCATTATCATGATTAAATTCAATTAAAAGAATATTAGAGCGTTTGAGCCTTTCCTTTACCAAAGCGGTGACGGAACCTATATCGGTAACTATACCTATTTTCCGATCACCTGAGGACTCAATTGAAAAACCCACCGGATCAAGGGCGTCATGAGGGACTGAAAACGGCGTTACTAATAAGTCCTTTATCGCAAACGGCGTATCACTCTCGAATTCCTCAAGCTGCTTAACTCTATCTTTCCAAAGATACACTGTAGCAGTGGTAACATATATCGGGACATTGAGCCTTTTTATAGCGTGAGTGTGATCTGAGTGCTCATGTGTAATAATGACGCCGTCTATATCAGATAATTGAACACCAATTTTCTCAAGCCTGAGTGTAATCTGTCTCATACTTATACCGGCATCAACTAAAATCTTCGTATTTTCAGTCTCTATGTAAAGAGAGTTCCCTGAACTCCCGCTAGCTAGTGTGCAAACTCTCATTTTTTTAAGAATTAAGGCTCCTCGTCAGTATGAGAAAGTAGAATCTATATAATCAGACTTACTTGTCCACCCGAAGGCAATAAAAACAGTATCAATAACAATAAAAAAGGGTTGATTGCGTTTATTAGTAAAAATACGTATTAACATCCTCTTAATTTAAATCTAACATAGGATTAACAATCAGGGAATATTATGTTGAGCATACCCTATCAACTCCATGCTCTTAAAGTGGTGCGTCATATACAATTCAGCACTTTGTGAAAGGGAATAGCCAGAATTCATTAACACCGACATGACAACTGCTAAAACCGTAATCAAACAATATCTATACATAGTTATAACCTCCAAACTAGATTGATCTCGGTAGATTTAGAAATAACGGTGGGTCATCTTATCTGGCAAATATTAAGACCATATTAAGATACGAAAACATAGCTATCTACCGTCTTATTCAGAATCAATCAATTCATGGGGAACTGTTAGATAAATTTTAATATTCTTTATCTCTTTGAAGAGCCGATTTTGGTATAAGGGAGCCAATGATAGGTTCGGAACTCTTTTTTCCGTTACTGTGGAATATTGATAGAAAACCTGTATACAAAAAACCAAACTGAATAAGAAGAAGAAATGGTATCCATCCATAGTACCCCATATAAACCGCATAAAGAGTTTGGATAAGAAAGAGTAGACCTAGAGCAATTTCGATTAGAGCCGTGATTTCTTTTGATGATACATAGTTTCTTGATCGCCAACTGTCTGCTCTGGACGTTACAGCGAACTTTGGAGTACGCCTAAACTCAGACTCTTTACCCAAAAATGCTTCAAGCACTGCTTTGCTATTGTTTATCGCAATTCCAGCACCGACTGAAATTGCGACCGGCACGTATTTAAGATAACTGAGCCAGTTCTTACCGTGGGTTTCTTTTACAGTTAAGGCGTAAAAGAACGCAAAGCTCAGAGTACCCGCCGATATTGCAAAGAGATTAAACAAAACCAATTTGTGCCAGGCTACCGATTGCCAGAAAAAACCCATCGGGAACATCAATAAAAGGAGAACGAGAAGAAGTAAATACGAGATGTTTCCAAAAAGATGAAAGAAGGCTTCAGATTTGACTTTAAAGGGCAGATCCTTTCTCTTAATAATTTGGGGGAGTATCTTAAATGCTGTCTGCACCCCTCCCTTAGCCCAGCGGTGCTGCTGGGTTTTGAACGCATTCATATCTACAGGGAGCTCTGCATCAGCTATGGTGTCTTTTAAATATACAAGTTTCCAGCCGGCCAGCTGCGCTCTATAACTGAGATCAAGGTCTTCGGTAAGCGTGTCGTGCTGCCATCCGCCTGAGGATTCTATGCATTCTTTTCTGATCACTCCAGCTGTACCGTTGAAATTAAAGAACATGCCGTTATTAAAACGAGATGTCTGCTCAATCATAAAGTGGCCGTCAAGCAAAATTGACTGGCATTTAGTGAGTATTGAGTAATCTTGGTTTACATGTCCCCATCTAACTTGTACTATTCCCACCTGAGAATCGAAAAAGAAGTCAACGGTTTTGCTGAGAAAATCCTTAGGAGGCATAAAGTCGGCGTCAAATATAGCAATCAACTCTCCTTTAGCAGACTTTAGTCCCTCTTTTAAAGCGCCCGCTTTATAACCTTCTCTATTCTCTCTATGCAGGCACTTTATATTAATACCCATTTCCCTATAACTATTAACGCAGCGTCGGGCAATTTCAGTTGTTTTATCAGTTGAATCGTCCAGAACCTGAATTTCCAGTAGCTCTTTGGGATAGTCAATATTGCAAACAAAAGAAATCAGCCTCTCTATAACATACATCTCGTTATAAACTGGTAACTGCACAGTTACCATTGGAAGTTTATTGAACTTGCCTTTTGGAGTAGGAACTTTGTTTTTATTCCTACTGTATAGATATGACAGGTAATACCTATGAACACCGAAAGTACAAAGAAGTGTAAGCGATACACCATAAACAAAGGTTGTAATAATTTTAGCAATTAAAATAAAGTATTCCAATTCTTTTTTACCTGCTGTTACTTAGAAAAGATTAGAATTTGGTTTCTTTTAACCTTTCTACAGCCTGGATTATCCTCTCTGTGCTAAAAGTTGTTGAAACTCGAGCGTACCCTTCTCCATATTCCCCGAAACCATTGCCCGGAGTAACGACTATACCGGATTCAGATAGAAGTTTTGATGAAAACTCTTTTGATGTAAGACCCTCGGGAACCTCAAACCATACGTAAAAAGTCGCTTTAGGAAAATGGTACTTTAAACCGGCTTCATCAAGCCCCTTGCAAAAGATATCCCGCCTTTCCTGAAAAATTTGTATTCTATCTTGAAGACCCGACTTATAATTTTGTAAGGCTACAATCCCCGCATATTGAACAGCCTGGAATGCCCCTGAATCTATATTGGTTTTGATTTTTCCGATCCCTGCTATAGCTTTTTTATTCCCCACTGCAAAAGCAATTCTCCAACCTGTCATGTTAAAGGTCTTGGAAAGTGAATGAAATTCAATACCTACGTCTTTGGCCCCATCTGCCTGAAGAAAGCTAAGTGGGCTATACCCGTCATAAGCGATTTCAGTATAGGCTGCGTCGTGACAAATAAGAATGTTGTTTTTAGAAGCAAAATCTACAACATCTTTAAAAAATCCCTCTTCTGCAACAGCTGTTGTAGGGTTGTTTGGATAGTTTAAAAAGATTAATTGCGCTCGATTCCTAATATCTTCGGGAATTGCATTTAGGTCGGGCAAAAAATCATTCTCTTTTAAAATAGGGACCGCGTAAGGTTCTCCACCCGCAAAACTAATAGAAGTTGGATATACGGGATAGCCCGGGTCTGCAAATAACCCTACGTCGCCCGGATCAATGAAGGCAAGGGGTGCATGAGCGATTCCTTCTTTTGAGCCTATTAGAGCGATCACCTCAGTATCAGGATCGAGATCCACATTAAATCTTTCTTTATACCAGTCTGCAACTGCCACTCTGAAGGATCGCATCCCTTGATACGACGGGTATCTATGATTCTCAGGATCCTCAGCTCCAACTTTTAGAGCTTCAATGATAAAATCGGGAGTCGGGATATCAGGATCTCCAACTCCTAAATCTATAACCTCCACACCCTTTTTTATCAGTTCGTTTTTTTTGGCATCTATTTCCGCAAACAGATAAGGCGGAAGTCCTGCAATTCGGCTTGCCCATTTAACATCCATTGTTAGTTCTCCTAAATTGTGCTTTTGGGAAATTGTATGATAACTAATCTACCCAATGAGAACAAGATATTATTCATTAGTATTCTATTTGAGAGATTTATAATATATATTTAGGTTGCTAGCTATAAATAGTTTTCTGGCTCCCCTTTTTATACTTTTATATATGCGCTGCTGATCTTATCATAAGCTATTTTTGATAATTCTTTTCTCGTCATTTTGGGATCTACCTCTATTTTCTCAAGTGCCTGGAGCTGAACCTCGATTTCTTTTATCTTTAATAGTCTAAAAAAATGTTTAAAAAAAGTTATGTCTCCGTAATAAAGAATTAAGTCTCTATTCTCTTTATTTATATCTTCACCATTTATCTTTTTATATTTCATGCATATTGGGAGCACATCGGTACCGGAATTTATTGCGGATTTTAAGAATGGCGCCTTAAAGGGCGCTACGCCGTCTCCGTTGGATGTCGTGCCTTCTGGGAAAAGTACTATATTCAAGCCCATTTTTAATACGCTTGAAATATTATCCATATCATCTAATAATTTTGAGCGATTTCTCCTTTCGACAAATATTCCTCCCCCATATTTCGTAACTGTGCCTAGAGGAAACTCCTCCTCAAGCTCGGAATTTGCCACAAAAACTGACGGCATAACGGAGTAAATCACAAAAATATCAATATATGAAAGGTGATTACTTACAATCATATAATTCTCATTCGTTCCTAGATATCTGTCCAGGTTTTTCAGCTTTATTTTAACTCCAAATAGTATGAGACTGATTTTTCCATAAAAAGATGCGACTCGGGAGAAAGAAATCAATTTTTTCCTTCTGTCACGCACTAGAAGATCAATTATTGCGGATATTAAAACAAATGTGACAATAATAATAAAAAAGATTAGGATTTTGATGGGTTGTCTGATCAAGTTCATAATTATTCCGATATAAAAACTGATATTGGAAAATCTGTTAGAGTATATAAGTCAGAGATAATTTACTCAAGTTAGGCTTAATTAAACATAGCTCAGTCATGAATAATTTAGAAGAGATCATAATATCACGAATCAGGGATTCAGGCCCCATCACCTTTGCTGAATTTATGGAGCTTGCGCTCTATCATCCCCTCTATGGCTACTATTCATCAGGCATTAACCGTATAGGAAAAGAAGGGGATTTTTACACAAGCCCTCATGTTCACTCTGCATTTGGTAAAGTGCTTGGCAATTTCATAGTAAAATCTTTTGATGTAATTCGAGAAGAAAAATTAACGATTATTGAGCTTGGGGCAGGGAAGGGACTCCTTGCATTAGACATCTTAAATCATATCAAGAGTAATAATACCGATTATTATGACCAATCAAACTACTATATAGTCGAACAAAGCGATCGTCTCCAAGATGAATCTAAAAAAACTTTAATTGACCACCGCCATAAAATTAAATGGTTCTCTTCACTCGACGAATTAGAGAACGAGAAAGTTACTGGTGTTATTATCTCAAATGAACTCATAGACGCATTTCCGTTTCATAGAGCGAAGCTTATGGGTGGCAATCTGTCTGAAATATACGTCTCGTTAGAAGATGACGAAATCACAGAAGTAATTGGCAAGCCAAGCAGTACCGAGTTGGAGGAGTACTTTGTTCAGTATGATATTCATTTTAAGGAAGGTCAGGAATTTGAAATAAATCTTCACGCTGAGAAATTACTTCAGAAGATAGATAATATATTGAGAAAGGGGTTTATCCTCACAATAGATTACGGCTATTTAGCCCCTCAACTTTTCAGCCCAGAGAGAATGAAAGGTACTTATAAATGTATTTATAAGCATGCTATTAATGAAACCCCTTACATCAATATTGGAGAGCAGGATATAACAGCCCATGTAGACTTTAGCAACTTAATTAGAGCAGGCGAATCACTGAAGATCAACAAAGTTCAGTACACAACTCAGGGACAATTTCTTTTAGACTGGGGTATATTGGATCTTATAAGTGGAGACATAAAAAAAAAGAGCAGTCCGGATTCTTCATTTAAAAAAGATATACAAGCTATTAAAAATCTGTTTCTTCCAGAACTGATGGGAGACAAGTTTAAAATCCTGCTTCAGGAAAAGAATCTAGAAATTAATCATAAAAATTTCTATCCTGAATCACCTTTTAAAATAAGCTTTAACGTACTTTAATTTAAAGTTCCGGTTCACTGTTATTACCCAAACATATCTCTAAAACCGCACAGAGAATAAACATTCGTAACCCACAACACATTGATACTTGACAAACGCATGTTCGCTAACTACAATTAGGACTGACTGGTCAGTACTAATATGAATGACTTAGATATAAAAGAGGATAAATAAATTGAGTACAAGCAAAGAAAAGATTTTAGAAAGCGCGCGAGACCTATTTCATTTAAATGGCTACAAAAATACTTCAATAGACGACATTCTGAAAAGCACCGGTGTAACTAAAAGTAATTTCTACTACCATTTCAAGTCCAAAGAAGAGCTAGGTTTACTGATACTCGAGATAAGAATTAAGGAATATGAAATCAAATTTTTAACAGACACTCTAGGGAACGCTTCAATATCGCCTGAGAAGAGATTAAAGAACTACTATAAAAAAGTCACATCTTTTCATAAGGACCTAAATTGTAGGGGGGGCTGCCCTTTTGGAAACCTTGCTTTAGAGATGAGCGATATAAATGAGAATTTCAGGCTCAGGCTTTCTGAGTTTTTTAATCATTGGCAAAAAATTATAGAGGGCTGTATAAAAGAAGGAATTAAGAAAAAAGAGTTTCGTGATGATCTGTCATCAAAATCCATTTCTCAGTTAATCCTTTCACACCTTGAAGGAACGATTATGATGGTAAAAACACACAGATCGATTAGTCCTCTTAGCAACGGAAGTAAAACGATTATCAAATTAATAAAAGCAGCATAAATTTCTAAGTATCATGAGGAGGCAGTAAATGTCAGAATATCTTTTTAAATACGATATATCCAAGGATATGGCGCTTCTAAATGAAATTAATCCTGAATTGCTCCAGGCATGGAGAACTTATCATGACGGAGTATTTAAGGACGGCGCACTCAGCAAGATAGAAAAAGAGCTCATCGCTGTAGCAGGAGCGCATATTACCGGATGTCCATACAGTATAAGATCCAGAGTAAGAAGCTCAAAGAACAGCGGTGCTACCGATGAGCAAATTGTAGAGTCAATCTACGTAGCTATGCGTTTTGCGATGGGCGGTCCCTTTGCATTTTCAAGCATCGCGTTTGAGGCTCATGACGCGCTTGATAACAATATTCCTCTTACGGATGGGCATTTTTTCAAGAAAAGTGTTCTTAAAGAAATAAATGAGTTTCATCAATGCAGTGGTGATAATTCGGACGCATTTAAGGAATTCACGAAGAAAGTCTTTGCCGATGGAGCTCTAAAAAAGGATTTTAAACGCGGTTTGGTGGGACTTGCATGTGCGCATATGACAAAATGTCCATATTGCATAAGGGGCTGCGTAAAAGATGCGAGAAGCGCCGGATATACAAAAGAGCAGATGGCTGAAGCAATCAATGTAGCAATGGTAATGTCTGCAGGGGCATCTTATGCACATACAAGTATAGCTATGGAAACTATCGCCGGCCTAAATGAGAAAGAAAAAGCCAGAGCCGCGGGATAATATATAATATTTCCCTCGAAACTCACGATCACGGCATAAATTTGATAAATTGTCTAGTGTATAAGGAGGGTTACACACCCTCCTTATCATTTTGGGAATATATGAATTAAGTAAAATTACCCATATTTTGACAGCCCCCTTAGAAACTTACCAAAAATTCTTTATAATAGTTCCCTACATTATTTAATTATAGTGAAAACAGTAATATGAAATTAAATTTACCCTACGACCATGATACTATCGCCGCAATCGCTACTGCCCAAGGAGACGGAGGCATTGCAGTTATAAGAATAAGCGGGGAGAAGTCATTAGAAATTGTAAATCTGATATTTTCCAGGAACGAAAAAAAGTCTGGCCCCTTAGAAATGGAATCACACCATATGTATCATGGGCACATAGTAGATTCCGAATCGAACAAAATATTAGACGAAGTGCTTTGCGTATCGATGAAATCGCCGAATTCATATACCGGCGAAGATATGGTCGAGATTCACTCGCATGGTGGACATCTCGTACCCAAGAAGATATTAAACCTTCTTTTTAAATTAGACGCCAGACCCGCTAATCCGGGAGAATTCACACTAAGGGCTTATTTGAACGGGAAAATGGACCTTGCACAAGCTGAAGCTGTAAGCGATGTGGTAAATGCGCAAACAGAGGAAGGCTTAAAACAGGCAGAATTACAGCTAGAAGGAGCCCTTTCAAACAGAATAGGAGAATATAAAGATACTCTTGTGGACACTCTTGCCGAAATAGAGGCTCAAGTGGATTTTCCAGAGGAAGAGATAGACTCCATAACAAAAGACAGGCTTATAGGCCATACGAACGGGCTAATCGACAATATAAAGGCCCTCTTGAACAGCTATGAAGAAGGCAGAATCATCAAATACGGCGTAAATACGGCTATTTTAGGAAAACCTAACGTAGGAAAATCGAGTCTCTTAAACCAACTGATCATGAAAGAAAGGGCTATTGTAAGCCCTCACCCTGGCACAACCAGAGATTTTATAGAGGAAAATATAGATGTACGGGGTATAGCCTTAAAACTTACAGACACTGCGGGAATAAGGGGTACAGCGGATGAAATCGAGAATATAGGCATCGAACTGGCGAAAAAGAAGGCTCATGAAGCAGAGCTAATAATAGCAGTAATAGATGCCAGCAATGACTTAGATAAGGACGATATAGAGGTTTTGAAACAAATAGGGAATACAAAAGCCGTTATAGCATTAAATAAATCTGATCTTGAGCTCAAAACTACCGAAAATGATCTCATTTCACACATACCCAAAGACAGAATAGTTAAGACATCAGCAAAATTTGGTACGGGCATTGAGGAGTTAAAAAATACTATCCTGGAGTTACTTACAAAAGAGAGTAGACGTTCAGAAGGCAATGAAGTCGTACTAACTGAGCTTAGACATAAGCTCGCCCTTGAAAGATCAATAGAAAGCCTGAGATCCTTCCTCAAAGCAATGGAGGCCAGCGAATCACCTGAATTTTTGGCACTTGACCTTAGAGTTGCCCTAGACTCTCTTGGTGAAATCACGGGCGAAGTAACAACAGAGGACATCTTGGAAAGAATTTTTAGCAAATTTTGCATTGGTAAATAGAAGCGAAGAACTGTTTCACGTGAAACATCCACAAATGTGGATAGAATTTCACACGTTTGTAAAAAAAATGTTAATAGACATTTTCCAATCATATAAGGCGTTTACGATATTTCAGCAGTTTGGTCTCCAAAAATTGTCCACAATTCGTCCACTTTTTACAAATTCTGTTTAATTTCGGGTAGTTGTATAAAATAGTGCTGTGAAACTGAGGGGAAATAGGTCATTATAAGAGGAAATTACTTAATATTAGACTGAAGAGGCTATTCCCATTCTAGCTTTTTTAAGAGAGTATTTTTGATCTTGGCAAGGTAATTATGTTCAGGATTGAGGATATTCCCTTCGATTTCAAAAACCGGGGCACAGCCTATTAATGAGTTGGTAATAAACACAAATTCGGCAGCAGCCAAATCTCTCAACGAAAATCTGCCTTCTACAAGATTTACACCATGTTCTGGTATAAAATTTAATATTAAATCGCGCGTAGTCCCTGAAAGTAGGCCACATTCTATAGATGGTGTAAAAAGAGTTTCGCCATTAAACCAGAAAATATTACTTGTGCTGCACTCTGCAACCTCATCTCTTTCATTTAAGAATAAGGCTTCATCAAAACCTGAGCCAGAAGCTTCTCTTCGTGCCAGTATATTTTCTAAGTAATTGAGCGACTTAACATTGAGCAATGGAGATTCTGAAATTCTCCTACAAGAATTGATCTTTATCTTGACAGAGTGCTTTGGAATTTCATATTTTTTAACAATTACAAGTACTTGGGACTCTTTAGACATTTTATTGAAAGCAGATTCTCCGCCAGATAGAAGACATATCTTGACGTATGCATCTTTGAGTTCGGATTCCAGTATAGCTTTTTCAACAAGCTCCTTGATATAATCCTTTTCAGGAAATGGAACCTTTAACAATTTAGCGCCCGCCTCCATCCGCTGCAGATGCTTGTCAAATAGGACTGGAAGCCTATTTTTATGTCTGAAAGTCTCAAATAGACCCTCACCATAAAATAAAGACCTCAGAGGTAAAGAATTTTCAACCCTAGATCCGTCCATGAATATATAATCGGTCATAATCAGTCCCTAAATATATAACAATATTAGGCATTTAACTCGTTTAATAGTAGATCCCCATGGCTTTGGTTATTGCTTTTGATTTTAGTATGGTTTCATCAAATTCCTTCTCTGGGTCAGAATCCCATACAATACCGCCTCCTACGAAAAATGTCGCTTTGCCAAACTGTGTAAGCATGATTCTGATAGCAACACTCAGCGTAAAATCCCCATTTGGATAAAATACGCCTATTGTTCCACAATAGGGACCTCTTAAATGAGGTTCAAGCTCATCTATTACTTCTAAAGTCCTCTTTTTAGGGGCACCAGTCACTGACCCTGGTGGGAAAACATTTTTAATTATCTCAGATATGGCAACTTTTTCATCAACCTGCCCCTCAACTTCTGAAACCATTTGATGTAGGGTTGAATAGGTCTCAACTTCAAAAAGCTTATTTACCTTTACGGAACCAATTTTAGAGACTCTTCCCAGATCATTTCTCATTAGATCAACAATCATAAGGTTCTCTGCCCTTTCCTTGGCGCTACTAATTAGTTTAGCTTTCATGATAGCATCAATTTCTTCAGTTTTTCCTCTCTTTATAGTGCCTTTTATGGGATTTGTGACTAATTTATTCCCTTTTTTGCGTAAAAAAAGCTCCATAGAGCCGCTTAATAACTGAAAATCACCAAAATCTATGTAAGAACCAAATGGGACTGGCTGTACTTCATAAAATTTCTTAAAGTATGTAAGGGGGTCTAAGTTAAATCGAGTTATCATTCTTTGTGAAAGATTTACCTGATAGATGTCTCCCTGTTCAATATAGGATTTCCCCTGCCTAACCATATCGATATATTGCGATATAGACATATTTAGACATAAATGCGGTGAGGGGATAATTGGTTTGGTTTGTGGATAATTCTCATTAATTTCAATTGATTGCGAGTCATATTCTAATTCTTCATAGTCCCCAACAACCATACTCTCATGCTTAAATAGTAAAAAACTAACATCGGGAAATTTATCTCCTTCTTTTTTATGAGCAGGATTAAATCCCTCATTTGTATATTGAGAATATTCATAACCTATATAACCCACGGCTATATAGCCTTGATTTAGATAGTCGTTTAAAACTTCAAGCGGATCTGCATTAATCAGTTTAGTGCTTCCATGAGATTTAATCGTGACTTCCCAACCATTTGAGGAAAAGGAAACTGCAGGCTGTGTAAAGGCTATATAAGAAGGGATTTCCCTTTGATCTCCGCACCAGCCACCACCAGAGTCTAATAGAAGAGAAGAGTATTGATTAGGCAATTTCATTGTGCCCAAAAGATTAACTCTATTGTTGATATTTACAAGAAGTACGCGGTGGATTCTATATGTAAGGGATTCTAACTAAAAGTGATATTTACATTATTCTTAGCAAATACAACAAGTACAACTCGGAAGTTTAACAAGCGGAAAAACCGTGCTAACTCACTCTAGTCACTGAGAAGTGTTGGGTGAAAATCATCTGCTGGTTCACTCGTTGTACTGGTTTTAACTAGCGAATTCCCTGTAGCTTGCTACAGGGAGTTTCATTTGACGGAGATCTGGTCTTCTTTAGCATATCAGAAGATCTCGCTCAGGTAAGCGGAATTAGTATAAGTAAAACGAACCTGGTTTATTTGGTTTGTATTGCTCTGGTTGTTGCAATAGGAGTAAAGGTGGTAGGAGGTCTTCTTACGGCTGCTCTGGTAGCAATTCCAGCCAGTGCAAGGGGATAAATCATTTATATTCATAAAGGTGATTAACTATTTTAAGGCCATCACATGGACATATGACACCCAATTATTTTACCAGACAGTTTATAACAACATTAAATAATTCAATCATTTAAGTCTGAGAGTACTCGGGTCCGCTTCCACCTTCAGGGGGCGTTAGACGACCTCCTTTGAAAGTAATGGCCCCGCATTGGACACAATTTGAAGGATCTGTTCTAAGCAACTTTCGTCCATCCTCTTCATTCCATTCATATACCTGCGCCGGACACATATTTATCCAGGTCTCGGCTATAACTTCGGGCACGTCTTTCTGGATGCGAATGTGATCTGGTTGATTTTCACGGCTTCTGTTACCACTTGCATAGACGCTTGACAATTTATCAAATATGTATTCACCGTCTGATTTAGGATAGGATCTCTTATTCCCTAAAAACATCTCTTTTTCACTATCCCGATGCGCTTTGAACCTGCCACCAGGGAATAAACCACCTGTAACTGTCATCAATCCCGCAAGTATAAAACCTGGAATAAACCCATTCTGAAACGCTTGTCGCATATTTCTGACACGGTACAGATCGTTCCAAATAAAACTCTTCTTTATAGCCTCATCATAACCACTCAAGGAATCTGAATTTAAGAGATCCTTTTTCTCTTTTAATGCCGAAAATATGGTTTCTGCAGCAAGAATACCGGACAACATTGCATAATGAATACCCTTAAGTGAAGGCACATTGACAAAGCCAGCTGAGTCACCAATTAGGACTGCCCCCGGCACATGGAGGGGATCAGGGACTGCGTAAAATCCACCTTCAGGTATAGTCTTTGCTCCCCATCCATCTTCCAAACGTTTCCCGCCCTCAAGCAAACCTTTCACCATAGGATGTGTTTTCAACTCTTGAAGTAAATCATGAACGGATAGAGTTGCATCGGCATAATCCAGGCCAACAACAAGTCCAATACAAATCTTCTCCAATCCCATAGGATATATAAAGCTACCGCCAAATTCACTGTACTTTTTTGATCCCCTAAGAGGCCAACCCATCGTATGTATCACTCTATCTAGCGGATTTGGTACCTCCCATATCTCTTTTACACCCAACGCGTAAACCTGTGGATTATCCCTTTTTAAATTGAAATGATCTATTAATGCTATTGAAAGGTGCCCAGTAGTGCCTTCCCCAAGAACTGTGACTCTAGCGAGGATATCAGAACCGGGTTGAAAATTCCCCAATGGTTTATTGTCCTTATCGAGTCCTTTATCATCGGTCCTCACACCTCTTACTGCTCCATTTTCAACAAGAAGTTTCATACCAGCCATTTCGTTAAAAATCATAACACCTGCTTCCTCAGCCTTTTCACCTAACCACTTAGCCATTTGACTAATTGAGCCAACAAAGTTTCCCTTATTGTGCATAGTTGGAGGAGTGGGTAGGCGTAAGGCGTTTTTCTTGGTTAAAAAATAAACCGCATCCTTTTCAACCGTTCCCAGGAATGGGAAGTCTGCATCTTTCAGATCAGGAAACAAGGTTCGAAACGAGATAGGATTTACAACAGCTCCAGATACCAGGTGGGCACCAGGGTATTTTCCCTTTTCAATTATAGCTATAGGGATTTCACCTAACGAATCCATTATTTCGGGTTCCTCCGAAAGAAGTTGTGCCAAGCGAATAGCACTGGCAAGGCTCGCAGGACCGGCACCTACAAACAAAATACCTACCTCAACTTGGTCCTCAGGCTTATCAGTAATCCCAGAGATGAACTCATCTTGCTCGAGTGGCGGTTTAAATTGAGCCGGTGTATTTGACATTATTTAATTTCCCTCCGATTAAAAATTGTGAATAATGGCTGGATATTACAGATACAACTCCACCCCAAAAAACTATTCCTATTCTATCAAGAACCCTCCAAAAGTCAAGCCAACGTCTTACAACCAAGAATACCCCTAGTAGTAGGCACCTTCAGGATAATGTATAATATATTATGTATATATTATATCGCAAGTCAATATACATACTTGACAATAATTTATAA
>PVMK01127455.1_pt1 | contig 23463 bp, 19 predicted proteins | sample 1853481 | NCBI WGS metagenome assembly PVMK01 (sample SAMN08533507, study PRJNA380276) | Marine sediment metagenome, whole genome shotgun sequencing project. | reverse complement strand
TGTGAGCGACTTCTTCCGACGCAAGGCCGACAAATTCGTCGCTCTCGTATAGTACCATCGGCTTTGCACCCATCACGTCCTTGGCCATGCCGAGTTGATTACCGGTTGCCACCAGGTAAGTAAATACGCCGTCGAGCTCATCGATGGAACGTGCCATGGCCGATTCGAGTTCGTCTCCATGGTCGATGCGATTAGCGATATAAACCGCGATCAGTTCCGAGTCGCAATCAGACACAAACCGATGCCCACGACGCTCTAGATCACGGCGATAAGTCCAGTAGTTGGTCAACTGGCCGTTGTGAACCACCGATACATCGTTAAACGGGTAGGCCCAGTACGGATGCGCGGAACGAATATCGACGTCCGACTCGGTGGCCATGCGCGTGTGGCCGATAGCATGTGTTCCGACAAAGCCATTTAGTCCATATAGCTCCGAAACCTCGACCGCATCACCCAGGTCCTTGATCAATTCCAGCGCAGTGCCAACAGACAGGATTTCAACGCCATCGAGGTCTTCAATATAGTCGATCAAGCGCTTCAGATCACCGTCGAATTTAAACTGGTAACGAAATGCATACTCGGTGGCCTCTTCGCGCTCGGTGACCTCTGCGCCCATTTCCTTGAGGCGTGCTTCGACCGCTGCCTTGCGCTCGACAACCTGACGATGAATATCGAAACCGGTACTCATTTCTTCCTGTTCAGCCACCTTGAAGCGTAAAATCTGCAGACCTTTGTGTGCTTTACCATAAAGTGCAAACCCGGTCGAGTCTGGCCCGCGGTGCTTAAGTGCCTGAAGCATCTGGGTCATCTCGCTACCGATATCACTGCTTGCACCACCTCTCCAGATTAGTCCAGCAATACCACACATAAGAAATTCCTCTTAAGACTAAATTTATTTGCCGCTATAGCAGCAGTAATAAAATGTTATTACCCAGTGTCGGGAGAACCAATCTCCAGACCGAGGTCTCTAATAGGTGCCTAGGGCAGACAATCCATATACGTCTCCACATCCCAATCCGTTACCGTCGCGTTGTATCTTTCCCACTCGTCGCGCTTGTAATGCTCGAATACCCTGAACATCTCACCCGGCATGGAAGATTTAATGACCTCGTCATTGCGCAATTCCTCGAGCGCCTCGCCCAGTGACATCGGCAATTTCTTGACGTTTTTACCCGCGTCGATCGCCTCGTAGATATTGCGCTCTTCTGCTTCGCCCGGATCCAGGTTGTTATCAATGCCATCATCGAAAGCCTTCAACAGTGCTGAACCCATCAGGTAAGGATTCACCATCGAGTCGACTGAGCGATATTCGAAACGGCCCGGAGCCGATACGCGCAAAGCGCAGGTACGGTTCTGGTAACCCCAATCGGCAAAAATTGGCGCCCAGAAACCGGTATCCCATAGACGACGATAGGAATTAACCGTCGACGAACCGATCGAGGTCAGCGCACCGAGGTGTTTGATAACCCCGCCTATTGATTGCAGACCAATCGGGCCCGGCGCACGCTCGTCGATCTTGGGATCTGGCATAAACGTATTCTCGCCACCTACCCGGTAGGTAAATGCGCCATCCATACCAGCCAGCGAGTCAAATCCAAGCTTATTGACTACATCCTCACCACCCCGCCAGAGAGACATATTGTGATGACAACCCGAAGCCGATACACCCATGAATGGTTTCGACATGAAACAGGCGATCAAATTATCCTCGCGCGCGACCTGTGCACAGATCTGGCGATAAGTCGTTAAACGATCTGCGTTACGCAGCACATCGTCAAACTGGGTATTCAATTCGAGCTGCCCCGGCGCATCTTCGTGATCACCCTGGATAATATCGAGACCCATTTGCTGCGAATACTCGATGACCTTCATAAATGTCGGGCGCAACTCTTCAAACTGATCGATGTGATAACAATTCGGTTTGGTCACACCACCGTTGGGCTTACCATCATCACCGCGCTTCAGCCACATCATTTCGGGCTCGGTGCCACAACGCAACTCCAGGCCGTGTTTGCCCTGAAATTCGTTGTGGATTCGCCGCAGGTTACCGCGGCAATCCGAACTCAAGGCACCGCCTGGATTATCGAGTTCCTCGCGATTGCGAAACAGGGTACAAAACACGCGACCCACGCGCTTGTCCCAGGGCAATTGGCAAAAAGTTTCGGGGTCAGGGATACCGATCAGCTCCCAGGATTCTGGACCGTATCCTATGTAATTTCCATGACGGTCGACGTACAGGTTTGCGGTCGATCCGTAAACCAGCTGAAAACCTCTTTCGGCGAGCCGTTCCCAGTGCGCGGCCGGAATTCCTTTACCGACGATACGACCGGTGACTGAAATAAACTGGTAATAAATGTAGTCGACACCAGTTTCCTTTATTTTTTCGGCGACCTGCTTAACCAGATCAGCGCGGCCCGGTGCTTCAACGTGTTCTTGTAAATCAGTCATTGATACTCTCCAATTGGTTTTTAGTTGTTGCTTTTTATATATCCGCTCGCCTGATCATTTCCTAACCCCTTGCTTTGCCTGTGTTGCGAGTTATAGGTTAGTAGTCAAATCTAAGGTCGCCTACGGTCTATGACTAAATTTTACTTTTATTAATGTCATCCCAACCCCGATTCTGAGCGTAATGTTATACCTATGCAATGTACCATTACAAGGTTTTCCGGTAATTATTTGTACAATTTTCTCATTTATCTGGCAGCTGACTGAACCAATTCTCAATTGTATTCCCTGCATGGCCCGGAAAAGACCGATAATTATTCGGATATCAGGCTTCAGCCTGGTTTATCAAAATATTAATTTCATTAATATTATCTTTTTAATTCAAAAACTTATTTAATTTTTAATACCCATTAAACGAGCTTGTGATGTCACATCGTTAGCAGTTTTCAACCTATCCAGGCAACGATCCGATGGTAGCCATTATGCTACGACTTTACCCCCCAGCATCTGTAAATTCCTTGATTTAGTTTAATTTATGGCGCAATATTGTACCAATTTATAGAACCATTATAATATTTCTGTTTACAAGGAGGCCGATAGTGGAAACAACCGAAAATCGAGATTCTGAATTGCCCGGTCTCGGAAGAATTGGCAAAGGTGGCAAGGCCAACCTTGGCGCAACCACCGGCAGCGTGGTGTCGCAATTGCGCAGTATGATTCTTGATGGACATTATGCCCACGAAGAGCGATTACCCGCGGAACGAAACCTGGCCGAGGAATTCGAAGTATCACGAGGCACCATTAGAACCGCTTTACAAAATCTTGAAGAGCAAAATCTGGTCACGCGTAAAGTCGGTAGTGGAACCTATGTAACCCACCGCGAGCTCAGCAATCAACACGATATATCGAGCATTACCAGTCCCATAGAAATGGTGGAGGTTCGCATAGCAATTGAACCGCAAATGGTACGTTTGGCGATCACCAATGCCAGCCACCGGGACCTGGAGGAATTGCGGAGGGCATTGCGACAGTGTGAGGAATGCGGCGGTGATGCAGAAAAGTTTGCGCAGGCTGATACGGCTTTTCACATGGCACTGGCACAATGTTCAAAGAATAAATTGATGTACTGGGTTTACGAACGTATCAGCGAGGTACGGCGTTATTCACAATGGAGGTTGATGAAGACCAAACTACTAACTCCCGATCGTATTAACTATTACAATCGCCAGCACCGTGCTCTATACGAGGCCATCGCCGCGCGTGATGCCACCGACGCGATTGGTGTAATTAAAGAACACCTTTACGGGGTACAGGATGACTTACTTGAAATATGACCGCTTTGCCTAGGGAGCCTCTGATCAATTCATGAATGACCGCGTTGTGCCCAAAATGATCAAATTCTGCGTCGCCTACATGGATGTAGGTGAGGCGCGTGAGCAGGAGCGGTAGGCTTTGTGAAACTTAGCAATAGCCCTGCTACACAGCACAGGGAAGTGCCAGTGCCGCGGCGACAGGCTGTCGATGAGCGGCCTTGCGTTTCACGCCTTGAGCTGAACGGTCCGGCGCCCCGGCATTTTGAATCACAACCCGATTCACCCAGAATTAATCAGAGGTTCCCTAGATGAATGCGCCGATAATTAATTCCGCATCAAGGTTGCTCCAACCCGGACTCAACGTTTTACCACCCGATACCGAACGCTATCTGGTCAAAGCCAATGGCGCCCTTGCAATCAATCTCCGGGCAGGCGACGAAATCGAAATTGTCAATCCGGAAGGTTTACAGGCCTGTGAGATCAGTGTATTCGACACCCGGGGTCAAAGTGATATGCAATGTATCGGGGCGAAAGCCAATGGTGCAGCGCAAGGGCTAAAAAATATTCTGTCCGCTAACACCGAAAGCGCTAGAAGTCTGGCAAAGGTACTTGAAACCCGAAATCTGGCGATAGACAGAGCGCAAAGCACCCTGATTTTTGGTGAAGATTCACCGACCGGTGACACTGAGCGGTTTACCGCCACCGAGGTTTTAAGCTGCATCGTAGCCGCGCCGGGCGAGGACATGCTGGCCGATCAGCAAAATACGACTACCAATATAGTCGTCTATATTCACAGGCAACCTGTCGAATCCGAAGAACGCCTGATTCAACTGCCGGATCCACTCGCCGATCCATTACAGGATTACCGGATAGACGCGCGTACCGCGTATGCCTACGAGGTCAGGGCCGGGGAATATATTCAAATTATCGACGTCGAAGGGCGCGAGTGTTCTGATTTTCAATGTTTCGATAGCACAAAGCTGGAAAAAGGCATCGAACGCTGTCTTGATGCTACGACAACGCGACACGCGCTAGGAGCGGCCTATCCTGCCCCCGGATTATTTTCAAAATTTTACGACCAGGACTTCGAGCCACTGGTCGAAGTGATACAGGATACCTGCGGACGACACGACAGTTTCGGTACTGCCTGTACCGCGAAATACTATGATGACATGGGCTACCCGGGACATGTTAACTGCTCCGACAACTTTAATCTTAGGCTGCAGCCTTACGGGGTCAATTCGCGCCGCGGCTGGATGGCGATAAACCTTTTTTTCAATACCAGCATCGATAAATCTAACCAGATGTATTTCGACGAACCCTGGTCGCGGCCCGGTGACTATGTACTGATGCGCGCATTGAAGGATTTGGTCTGTGTATCCTCGGCCTGTCCCTGCGATGTCGATGCGGCTAACGGCTGGAACCCGACCGATATTCATTTACGAATCTACCCGGCGAAGAACTCATTTAACAAAGCGACGGCCTATCGAATGACTACTGATGCAGAAAAAGAAATGACCCGGGAGACCGGATTCCATGCCAGGACTTCCGGGCACACACGCAATTTTACCGAATACGCCGGCTACTGGCTTGCCAATAATTACACTAACCACGGGGTCATCGATGAATACTGGGCCTGCCGCGAAGGCGCGGTGGTGATCGACCTGTCACCGTTGCGCAAGTACGAGGTGACTGGGCCCGATGCCGAACGATTGATGCAAACCTGCGTCACGCGGGATATACGACGTTTAACCCCCGGGCCAGGTTGTTTATACCGCGATGTGCTATGAAAATGGCGGCATGATCGATGACGGTACTGTCTTTCGTCTCGGCCAGAATAATTTCCGCTGGATTGGGGGGACCGATGATAGTGGTATCTGGCTACGCGAGCAGGCGCAAAAACTGGGCCTACAGGCCTGGGTACGAAATTCAACCGACCAGTTACACAACCTGCAAGTACAGGGACCGAAAAGTCGTGACATATTAAAACAACTGGTCTGGACCCGACCCGACCAGGCGACTGTCGAGGAACTCGGGTGGTTCCGTTTTTCGATTGCCAGGATCGGCGATGAGCTTGGAATCCCGATCCTGGTTTCGCGTACTGGTTATACCGGTGAACTGGGTTTTGAGGTCTTTTGTCACCCGAAAGACGCCCCCGCGGTCTGGGACGCAATCTGGCAGGCAGGAAAACAATACGGTCTCACGCCGATGGGCCTGGAGGCACTCGATATGTTGCGAGTTGAAGCCGGATTAATTTTTGCCGGTTACGAATTCAGTGACCAGACCGACCCTTTTGAAGCGGGTATCCCATTTACCGTGCCGTTGAAAACCAAGCAGGAAGATTTTATTGGACGCGATGCCCTGATCAAACGCCAGTCGAATCCACAGCGTATACTGGTCGGACTCGAGCTGAGTGGCGACGAGCTAGCTGCAAACGGTGACAGCGTGAATATTGGTCGCAACCAGGTCGGTGAAATTACCAGTGCGGTACGCTCACCGATATTAGGCAAGAATTTTGCCTTGTGCAGGATCTCGGTCGAACACAGCGAACTAGGAACTGGGCTAGAAGTCGGGAAACTCGATGGTAAACAAAAGCGCCTGCCCGCTAAAGTCGTACCGTTTCCCTTCTACGACCCGACCAAGTCGAGGGTACGTGACGTTCCGCCGCCTGAGTAATCGTAATTTCCAAAAAAGCCACCACCAACGAAGAGAGTGGTTCTTTAAAACGCCTTAGCGAATTATAAAACAGTTGGCCTCGGCATTGTTCGCAATCTTGCGTGACACGCTGCCCATCAGCATTTCCTTAAATTTACCCAGACCTCGCGTTCCGACGACAATGGTATCGATATTTCTGCGTTTAGCGAAACCGATGACGCTGGATGCCGGGTCGCCACTGCCAATCGCGGTTTGAATTTTTTTGGCACCACCTTTTTTGGCGCGATCCTCGGCCTCTTGCAATATGGTTTCAGCTACCTGGCGCAAAATATTCTCGCGCGTATTGGTGAATTCTTCCAGTTCCGGCACTTTCTTCATCAAGGCAGGTAATTGCATATCCCTGATAACGTGCAGGATCAGTAAGTCAGCTTCGTGACAAGCTGCCATGTACGCGGCCATAGATACCGCTCGATTCGACGCAGCCGACGAATCGGTAGCCACCAGAATCTTTTTAATCATGTTAAAAATTCACCTGTCCCAGTTCAAATGATATGTTTTTAAGCCTTAGGTTATCTGACAATCAGGCAACTAGTCTCGGCATTGTTAGTAACCTTGCGCGAGACACTGCCCAATATCGTGCCCTTTAGTTTGCCCAAACCCCGAGTTCCTACCACGATCATGTCCACCTTCCGTCGCTTGGCAAAGCCGAGGATACTGGTCGCAGGATCACCGGTTCCGATCGCGGTTTGCACATTATTAGCTCCGGCTTTTTCCGCTTTTTCCTTAGCCCTTCTTAAGACAGTCTCGGCAATCTTGCGCATTATATCCTCACGGGCATTGTTGAACGATTCAAAACTATTGGATTCCAGTTCCGGAATTTCCTTGATATCAAAGGGTATTTGCATATCGCGAATAACGTGAATGATGAGCAATTTAGCTTTGTGTTGCCCGGCAAATTGAACTGCCATTTCCAATGCGCGGTTCGAAGCCGCCGACGCATCGGTTGCAACTAAAATACTATTGATCATACTATTTTGGCTCCGCAGCGGATCAGAGAACACGTATTTAACCTTAGTAGTGTTCGAGACTGCAAGTATAAAATGTCATCCCTGGACATATAAAAATGGGGTTTAGTCTGACCCCTATTGGCTTGCTTCTATTTTTATGGATTGTTCCAGGGAAAGTCAGGCTTACGCCAATCCAAGTGCCTGTTTTCTATCATGTGCCCAGGTGCGTAAAATCTGATCAACAGCCAAACCAATAAAGGCGACACACAGGCCAAGCATGAGTCCGTTGCCGATCCCAAATTCATCCGATAAGGATTTCAAAATTAATTGTCCCAGATCATCGGTTCCGATCATCGCGCCGATGATGACCATAAATAAAGCAAAAACAACAGTTTGATTGATACCCAGCATGATGTGGGGAAAGGCCATCGGCAATTCAATCTGGAGCCATCTCTGCATACGATTGACACCCGACATCGAACCTGCATCCTGCAAAGAGGTCGGTACGTTGCTAAGACCTTCCACCGTGTACCGGGTTGCGGGGATAGTGGCATAGATAATAACGGCGATTAACACAGAGGTATCGGTTACACCGAAGAGCATGATGACCGGGATCAAATAGATGAACGAAGGAAAGGTCTGGAAGGTATCACAAACCAGCAATATGGCCTTTGTCGTGAATTTGCTCCGAGCACACAAAGAACCCGTAATCAGGCCGATGGTAGCCGATACAATAACGCCGAAAGTTGCCATATAAGCGGTAATCAGGGCCCTGTCCCACCATTCTGTCCCAGCAATGTAGAGCAGTAAGCCGCCAACAACCAGCGCTGATCTAAGGCCACCTACGATGTAGGCAATTCCCATTACCAATACAAAGGTTGCTACCACCGGCATACTCAAATAGGCGTTTTTCATTGGTATCAGCACATTTACGATTAATCCCACGTTGAAGACTTGAAGGCTCGAGTACCAATTATCCACGATCCAGTCCACGCCAGATTGCCAGAAGTTTTCAGTCGTTAATCCCTGATTGTGGGGAATGAGGTAAAAATAATTGATGCCTTCTCCAAAAATAACGCTGCCAATGGATGCCAATATCACGCCTCCCACCAGGATCCCACCCATAATGAGCGGATACTTGTTGCGTTCGACAAAAGAAAGGTCCGCAAAATAGTCAATTTGTTTGTTAGCCCAGCCCAGGGACAGCTTATCCAGAACCACCGCAATCAACACGATACATATACCCAGTTCCAGGGCTTGCCCGATTCTAAGCTGATTCAACGCCAGCAATAAGTTGAAGCCAAGGCCTTTCGCCCCGATAAAAGAGGCAATTACAGCCATTGCCAGGCATTGCATAATGACCTGGTTTACACCAACCAGAATATCGTGCCTCGCTGTCGGAATCAGCACCTTGAACATGAGCTGTACCTTGTTGCAACCATTCATCTCGCCCGCTTCAAGTACTTCAGGGGATACGCCTTTGAGACCTAACAGGGTCAGGCGAATCATTGGCGGCGTTGCAAAAATGACAGTTGCTATGGCAGCCGCATGGTCTCCCACGCCAAAAAAGACGGTTACCGGTACCAGATAGGAAAAATGCGGCATGGTCTGAGCGACATTGAGCAAGGGCATCAATATTTCTTCAAATTTCCGACTCTTAAAGGCTAAAACACCAAAGAAAACCCCGAGCACAACGGATAGTGGCGCCGCAATCAATACGAATGAGAGCGTTTCCATCGCGGGTTCCCATTGACCGAAAATAGCGATATAGCTAGTCGCGCAACCCACCAGGATTGCGAGCCATCGCCCACCGAGTGAATAACCCAGAGCTATGCCGACTCCGGCAACGACGGTCCAGGGAAGCGCAGGCCAGTAAGCCCATTTATTTTCACCAACAAAGTCCCAGCTGGTGAAGGCGACGATGGTTTTTTGGCCGCCGACCAGTATTTCACGAATAAATTCAATACAAAAAAGAACCGAACGCGATATGGATCGGGTGATTTCTATCATTAGTGCCGATTCTTCGTAGTCTTCGATTTCCACGTTATAGGTTTGAATCGGCATCCATTCGAACATGATGTATTCGACCGAACCATTCAGCATCTCCGGAACAGCTGCTAAAAATGCAGGCAGGCGCCACAGGATGTTGTTTTCCGAAGGTTCGATTGCAAAACATAAAAGGAAAAATACAGCCAGCAAGCCTGCAAATTGTGCTTGCTTTGGATGTTTGGATAAATAATTCATCGGTTACGCACCAGCTGCTTGACTGGTACTCAACGTCTCTTTTTCCTTGCCAAAAAGGATATGAATAATTGATTTCCTATGTAGAACGCCGATCGTATTGTTATTGTCGTCAACAACAGCGACTGGGTTAGGATCGTTTAAAACGGCTTCGGCAACCTTTTCGATGACCGCGTCATGAGGTACCTTTAAATCGCTTAGGTCCGATTCGCTACCGATTTCATCCATTATATTCGCACAGGTTAATACCTTTTCACGTGGAACTTCATTGGTGAATTTGGCAACGTATTCGGTGGCCGGATGGAGAACTATATTCGCCGGGGTATCGCACTGTTCGATAACACCATCTTTCATGATGGCGATACGATCAGCCAACCGCAGGGCCTCATCAAAATCATGCGTGACAAACAGAATGGTTTTATTCAGTATTTCCTGCAGGCGCAGAAATTCATCCTGCATTTCTTTTCGGATCAGCGGGTCAAGCGCGGAAAAGGGTTCATCCAGAAACCAGATATCAGGCTCCACCGCCAATGATCTGGCAATACCAACTCGTTGTTGCTGTCCTCCGGACAGTTGCCTCGGGAAGTAATTTTCTCGTCCTGTAAGATCAACCAGTTTAATCATGTCCGCGGCTCGCTTAATGCTATCCACTGTATTTGTGCCCTTTACCTGCAAAGGGAAAGCAATGTTTTCGAGTACGGTTTTATGGGGCAAGAGCGCAAAGCTTTGAAATACCATGCCCATCTTGTTGCGACGAAGCTCCATCAACTCCTTTGCGTTCATGGCGAGTAAATCTTCGCCATCAATAAATATGTCTCCGTTTGTGGTGTCAGTCAATCTCGAAATACAGCGCAGGAGCGTCGATTTTCCGGATCCGGAGAGACCCATGACGATGAGCATTTCACCCCTGTGAACTTCTAAAGATGCATTGTTGACACCAAAGATACAACCTGCTGCCTCGAATGCTTCGACATCGATATTACCATTCGATTTCGCCATCATGTCGGCAGTGTTATCGCCAAATATCTTGTAGACGCCATCACACTTGATAACGGGCTGAGCATCATTGTTGGTAGAGGTATCGTTACTATCGCTGATTTCGTTAGTCATTTTTTAGTCCCCCCGAGCCTTCGTCAAATCGCAATTGCCGTGATACCGGCCATTTCAGCACCCCTCTCGGATTAATGCAAATCTGTACGGTTACGCTATAAAGAAAGTGATAGCCTGGGGTTCCCCACTTAGCTGGGAGATTGACCAGGAATCCCTCCCCTGGCCACGAGAACCCGGGGAGGGGTAAAACTCTACAATGATCCTTCCTGTGGTTCCTTTACAGGAGGGAGCATCGGTATCTCTGGAACCTTACTCGGTGAAAGGCTTCCAGACATCTTCATTTTCAGCCAGCCATTTTTTTGGCAGCGTCCTGATGACTCAGTTTTTCGACGTCAACCAGCGCGGCCATTTGACCAACCTGTGTCGTTGTAAAAGACAGTTTGCTGAACGCCTTGTAAGCGGCCGGGTGGGTTTTCGGGAATTTGTAGTTTGCAGCTTTTTTCAGCCAGCCTTTCGGCGAACCGCAACTTCCGTCACCACCATCTGCCACACGACAGCCGGCTGTGTACGGAGGGAACTCAATGAATACAAAACCCGTCAGCGTCGGTAAAGTTTGGTGTCCAGTTAAATGTAATGATGCCGCGGCCCTTCTTTCTTGGCCGACGCCAGTTCTGCCCAAATTGCATCTGCGCCGCCTGCGAACTTAACGACATAATCGTCGCCCAGCCCAAGCGCTTCAAGGCGAACAGGCATCAGGTCACCATGCCAGCTTTGCGGACCTTCCAACCAACGGCCTTTGCCCTGGGAATCAGCAGTGGCAAATACACCTTTACAGTTTTTCAACGCTTCCCAGTTTGGCAGACCCGGGCAAAGATTGTCGTCAATCACGTATTGAGGAACACCCATTTCTTCCAGAGTGGTCGCAGCATGCGTGCCGGCATCAATTAGACCGCCTTTTTCCATTGCATTATAAAATGCCTTACCGAATGTAGACTGCCAGACTTCGTGCGAGATAGTGATATCACCAAGGCGAATGGCTTCGTAAACGCCCTGAGAATCAGCGGGTTTATACTCGACATTGTCGCCCAGGCTTTCAAAAATTCCGCCAATGACATAGGCCATCACAACCTGGCTTGACCAATTGTGGGTCGGAATTACGATTGGCTTACTTGAGTCTTTGGCTATTACTGCGCTCGAGCCAAACGCAAGCACAGTGCTCACTATAATGGCACCAAGAGTTTTAGTTATAGAAAACATATTAATCTCCTCATGTTTGTCGATATGTTTGTCGATCTATTTTTAATCAACCTATCTCCTGTTCATAGGGGCAGGCTTTTCGAATATTATTTTATACAAATAGTACTTGAGTACAGATAATATTTCTGGTCACCTCCTTACAATATTAGCGTTTTGAATGTTAGAAGTACTTTAGAACCCAGGGAAATCCGAAGGACTCACCAGCTGCAGCCATGGTATATCGAAATCATAGTCCAATTCAAGTACCAATTTAGTGTTTTACCGTAATTGGTATAATAAATGTTGCAAATATTGATGTACCAATATTCCAAGATACTGTTCCCTGTAGAATCTTTTCGGGTATCTGCCAGTCGTTAAGTAATAGCTTGGCTTTGAATATAATTCATTTATTTACAACAGGTTATATAATATATTTTAACCACGAGGCCAGGATATCAGCAATCAACAGGGTTAAAATTATTTTGATACCAAAAATTAACACTTCTACCATATTTAAATAGACCAATTACTAAGTAATTTTTTAATATCATGTCGAAATCAGTGTGCAAATCGAACCTATTTAAACCAATTCGTACCGACTCGGAATAGTCCCTGCAGGTGTTGGTAACGATTGCATAAAGGGGAATAAAAATAGCATTATTGTTATCGACATAGTGTTATTCTCGCTAAAATTCTTGATTTATACTATCTAGCAACCCCTGTAACGACGTGGATGAGATCCGGTGACTGAGCCAGCTATGCCAGATAATGACGATGATCATACCGAGTTTCGATTTTTCGACAATCGCCAAAAATACCTGCTTTTTGTCAACACCTGCTCCGAAAAATGGGTCATCGGTGAACGCGTTTCGCGTGAACTCAATAATGTAATTCCAACCCCTCCTTCGATTCGCATATTCGATGCGGGGGTAGGCGATGGAACGGTTTTATCACGCGTATGGCGTGCCATGCACCATCGATTTCCGACCATGCCATTTTCAATTCACGGTAAAGAAGTGAGTCTCGAAGACGTACGACTGACTCTCGACAAACTACCCGATCGCCTGTACGAACATCCCGCCAGTGTCGTTGTGCTAACCAATCTCTATTACGGTGAGGCACCCTGGTTAACGCCTCGTTCATCGCAGGCAGCGAAAAACATGCTATGGGAAGAGGTTGCTCTGAAGGGCAACAGCTCGCACGAATTCGAACAACAGATTGTCGGCCTGCAGGATTTTCTATCTGAAAATTGGCAGGCGAGTGCTGGTAAGCATGGCAACCCAGTCTATGAACGACCTGTGGCCCTTATTTTATACCGTGACGACCATCGTTTTTTACTTGATTCGGCAATCCCGAAACAAGAATCACCGAAAGCGGATTTTGATTTGATCATCGCCTCACAACCCTACCGAGCAATCGCATCGGCCGAATCCAAGGCGCGAAACGTAGTGACACCCCTGACCCGCGCACTGGCGCCAGGCGGTCGATTAATTGGTATCCACTCGTTGGGTAAGGACCCGGGAATGGAAATTATTGAAACCATCTGGCCCGGGGAAAATCCGTTTACGGTCAGTCGCCACGAAATTCTGGAAGCCGTGAAATTACAACTGGGCGACGAAGCTGGCGATTACCTTTTTTCTGCCGGCAAAAATATCGATTCGTTATTTAATTACGAGATGCACACACTGCCGAACGAAATTGGCAGCTCAATCGGTACTTCGACATTACTGGCCGCCTGGAACGCGGCAACCTACGTCGCGCAGGTCGAGGATGACAGGCTGGAAGCTGCAATGCGCGAGGACCATTATATTTCTGCAACTCGTAGTGTATTGAAAAAGCGAGGCGGTCTGTGGTTTCAAAACGAGTCGTATACGATTATACGAAAGTTGTCAGAGAAGGCATAACAGTCCAGACTTTCCTTAAATCAATAACGAGCAGGTACTACTATAGATGAAGGCAATAACATTAAGCGATTTCGGTGGGTCCGATATGATGCGGCTCAGCGAGGTAGAGACACCCGCTCCCGGTGACAACCATGTGCTGATTCGGGTCAGGGCTACCTCAGTCAATCGACCAGACGTCATTCAAAGGCAAGGCAATTACCCGGCGCCACCCGGAGATTCGGATATACTGGGGCTCGAAGTCGCGGGTATCGTTGAAACAATCGGTAAAAACGTAAGCCGCTATGCGCCGGGTGATCGGGTATTCGCGCTGATCGGTGGCGGCGGTTATGCCGAGTACGCCCTTGCGCTTGAATCGCATACCATGCCAATCCCCGAATCTATCAACTTTGAGCAAGCTGCCTGTATTTGCGAAACTTATATAACAGCCTATCTGAACCTTTTTTTGATCGCGGATCTACAGGGTAAGCAATCAGTACTGATTCATGGTGGCGGTGGTGGCATTGCCACTGCTGCAATTCAACTGTGTAAGGCGCTCACCCCGGACACCGAAATTTTTGTAACCGCCTCGGCCGCCAAGATCGAACGTGTCCTGAAACAGGGGGCCGACCATGTATTCGATTATCGGGGCCAGGATTTTGCCGCCGAAATAAAGCGCATTAGCGGGAAGCGCGGTGTCGATGTGATTCTCGATCATATTGGCGCAAAATACCTGGAACCCAATTTCAATTCGCTGGCGATCGGTGGCTGTATTATGCAAATTGGCGTCATGGGTGGTATTAAAGCAGAAATCAATCTGGCAGCGATGATGGTAAAACGCCAGCGAATTGTCGGCTCGGTGTTGCGTTCACGTCCGATAGAAGAAAAAGCCTCGATCATTAAACAATTTGAACAAAGCGTAATACCGTTATTCGCCTCCGCAAAGATAGCACCGCTGATACATGCCACATTTCCGTTAAGCGAAGCCGCACAAGCCCATGACCTGATGGAGCAGGGTGGGCATTTTGGTAAAATAGTACTGATGCCATAAGTGTTAAAGCTCTCTCAAAATGATAATTCGATTTGGTATACTGTATGCCAGGCACTAATATTAATGTATTATAGTCGTCCGGATACTGGCTAATATTCACACACTATGACGGACCTTTATCGTGACATTTAAGACAATTTTATTGCCTATTCGTGAAAGCAGCACCGCAGCTTCATTAATGGAAACATCAATCAGTATGGCGATTCGCAACCAGGGCCATCTTGATCTGCTCTATGTGCCAAACGACCCCGAGAAGATGCTCCCCTTTAGCACGCTCGGACTATCGGTGAACATGCGTCAAACTATAATCGAGTCTGCCGCCGCCACTGCTGCGAAGCAGGGCAAAGCGCTCAAGAAAAAATTTCTGGAATTGTGTGAGCGCTACAAGATAAGTGTTCAACCCCGTGGTAGTGGGATCGGTAAACCCAGTGCAGATTTCCTCACGCGTAACGGGCGTCGAGACGACCTGATAGGCAAATATGGTCGCCTCGCCGATCTGATCATCGTACCGCAACCAACCAGGACGAAGCCTCCCCCAAATTCATTCGAAGCTGCCCTGCGAGAGAGTGGCCGGCCGGTACTAATGGTGCAACGCGATAAGGTTCTGGAGGCACCCGGCAAACGCCTGGCAGTCGGCTGGAACAGTAGCAAAGAAGCGGCGCAGGCTATCTCTGCAATGCTAAATAACCTGAAAAGAGCCGATAAGGTTTATATATTAAGTTCGGAAAAACGCATGAAAGACCCGATCAATGCCGACGATGTCTGTGTCTACCTGCATTGCCACGGGGTAACAGCCGAGACCTCGGTTTTTGACACTAAAAAACAATCACCCGGTGAAGCGCTACTCACCAATTCGGCTGAACTCAAATGTGATCGCCTGATTGTGGGTGGCTACAGCCGACCCAGAATTCGCGACCTGGTCCTTGGTGGTGTCACGGGATACCTCCTCGAAAACGCCAAATTGCCTGTAATATTCGTACACTAATCATTCCGATTAGGATTCGATCTATTAACCTAATCTCCCCATAGTATGTCGAATCAAATCTGCTGAAACCGGCCGCCGGCTGATTTGATATCTCCCGAATATCCTCAGGTAATTTGGTAGCAATTGCAAGAAAACCTGCTTTCGGGTGCGCGCCTATTAAACTATGCGTTCACTCTCCTCGTATTTAATTTTTCAATAAATCTTTGGCTCACCCTGAGGCCTGGTTTTAAATCGTCGATGTGGCCATAGGTATTGCTCTGGGTACTGTCTGACATGTTCTTCTATGGCTGAATTTATCTTACTCGCATCCTTAATATCGTCACCCGATGGGAAATCCTCAAATGATTTGCCGAATCGGATTATGTATTTTCCATCACCACATCTGGCTGAATAGAATGGGATCACTGCTGCGCCGGAAAGTTTCGCGAGTCGAGATGTGCTAGTCAAAGTGGCTGTTTTCACACCCATAAATGGTGCGAATACAGAATTTTCCGGACCAAAGTCCTGATCTGGTGCATACCAGACACAACTGCCTTTTTTTAAGGCGAGAATAATTTTTTTTATATTTTTATTTTCGAGTAAGGGGTTAATCGCCTTTTCTCGACAACTTATCATGAATTTATTAAAGAGCTTATTTCGGGCGGCTTTGTAAACGGGACGAAAATCACGCATATAGTAGGTCAACAGTCGTCCACTTATTTCCAATGTCGTGTAGTGTCCTCCCAATAGTATAATCCCACGGTTATTTTTCCGTTCCGCCTCTATATTTTCCACTCCCTCGAAAGAAACCATTTGTTTCATTCGCTTGTCGCTGGCCCACCAGGCGAGTGAAGTTTCGAAAAAGCTCATGGCAGCAGATTTTAATGTTGCTCTGACCAAGGCCTGAACTTCAGATTCTGTCAGTTCAGGGAAGCATAGGCGTATATTAATTTCTGCTATTCGTTTTCTACCTGGTAAGACGATAATAATCAGGTTAGCCAGGATATGACTAATAAATTTCATTGCCGCATAGGGCAGGAATACGCTGATGCGTAGCACGGCTAAGCCAAGCCATGTTGGCCAACATCGAGGGGTGAGGTAGTTGATGTAGGCAAAACCTGGATACATTAGCCGAAATCTCCCATGATGTGTCTAAGCGCTGCTGCTGAAACAGGCCTGGCCTGTTGATTTGATATCTCCCGAATATCCTCAAGTAATTTGGGAGCAATTGCGAGAAAGCCTGCCCTCGTCTCTTCCTCATCGAGTTTTCGATCCATTATTTCAGAATCGACCCAGCGCATTGTAGCTGCTTCCATCCGAGCATAGATTAATCCAGATTCGCGGTCCAGGAAGTTTATTTCTGGAATTTGCAGGGCGCATTTTTGCAAAAAATCCGTATTTGCTATCGAATCTCCATCTTCCTCCTGCGGATAAACATCTGCCACATTCCTGGCATTAATGTTAATCCTGGCGTATCGCACGATATCGAACATACCCTTAAAATCCTGAATATACATTTCTCCGTTTAAGCCAAATGCAATGGTTAGGGGTTTTTCCCCTTTGGCCACGCTGTTATCGAGAAATTCAAAATACACCGTTTTATCCTTGCGCAGAACCCAGGTGAAAAATAGAAGCGGAATACCCTTAAAGGCTTCGATATTGTGGGCCAGCAGGTCGTCCACAGCCTTATAACGCCCGACCTGTAGCCCACGAATCCATGCTCGTTCAACCGTGGCTTCAGGTGGTGTCACCATAAATGTCAGGTAAATAGTATGGCCAAATCGGGTGAGCAGGTTACTGCCCTCCTCACTATCTTTACCAGGTGCAAAACTATCGAATCGGAAACGATCGATCAACAGGTGAGAAACCCGACCCTGCCTGGCCTTATTGCTGATATATCGATCGAGCTTTCTGGTCAATGATGGGAATTTCGTCACCCGCTAGCGTTCCGGCATATTGGTATGCCTCGCCTAACGAATCATAATCGAGCAGGTACTTACGCCAGATATCCGGGCTGATCAGCGCGAAATCTTGCCAGTCCAGTCCCAATTTATCGGTCTGCTGGTGTTGTAGAGGCCGCATGGTACTCTTGCCCGCCGCTGACGCACCTTTTACATTTATGACAACGGGCTGCTTTTGCGGCGGTAGTAACCGGTAAGCTTCCTCGTCGGCCGCCTGCTGAATATAGGGTGAAATCATTTCACCGATAATTTCACTACCATAATCATTGCCTACCAGCCCGCAAACCAATGAGGTCAGCAGCTTTTTGTCGCCAGCTAGACGACCATGCTTGATGATTATAGCGTTGGCCACTTTTGCAAGCGCGAGATACATTGAACGAGCCAATGGGTCGTCACTGGAGTCCACCTTTTGCTCCCAGGTGGAAAGAAAGCGCTGGTGGCGCAGTTCAATGGATTCGACTTCGCTAGCACCCGCCTTTTTTGCCCGGGTCTTGAAAAGTGTTGCGAGGCTAAACGGTTTTTGACTTTTTCCAACCGCGGCTGAATCCGGGAACAGGCTAGCAGCCAATTCGCTTTCAACCATGGATTCAACCTGCGCCTTCAATTCGTTGAAACGTTCGACAATTTGCGCCATATGCGGCTCGATATAATTCCGCAATATAGATTCGACAATACATCGATAATTGACACCCAGGTCTTCATATTTTGACCCATCGGAAACAAATATATCGGCGGAAACACGGATCAGCAACTCATGAACTACCAGCCTCTCGGGGCGAAAACAAATAAGCTGCTGGATCGTGAGCCCGGTAAAACCGCTCAATTCCGTAGCAGTCTCGATACTGGTGACCACGTTATCCGGTCGAAACAGGGTCGACAGGGGTAGATATTCTACCGGTAGCGTGGATTTTATTCCGGGATTCCAGGGGCCTGTTTCGGTATTGTTTAACCCATTTGCAGTCTTGATAATCAACCTCCTGCCCTGCCGGGTTTAGCGTCAACTATTGCTCGAGTGGCCGTTCCTTGATGAACACTGACTCTCGTTGAATTTTCCTGTTGAGCAGGCTCGTACAAGCGTATAGGGCCTTTAGCGCAGGCGTATCAACACCGGTCATTTCACCCAGTTCGATAACCACACCGAGCATGCCGTCGATTTCAAGTGGCTTTCCGGCTTCAACATCCTGCAACATCGAAGTCTTATGCTTACCGACGCCTTCGGCGCCTTCTATACGCCTTTCGATTGTCACCCGAAACGATGCACCCAATCGCTCTGCAATCGCTTGCGCCTCGGCCATCATTGTCCTTGCAAGTTCTCGGGTCAGCGGGTATTGGCAGATATCGACCAGGGTTGAATGACTCAGTGCGCTGATTGGATTAAAAGTTAGATTACCCCAGAGTTTCAACCAGATCTCGGACCGGATATCGGTGAGAACGCGAGACTTAAAGCCAGCTTCAGTAAATAGTCCGGACACCATACTGAGCCGCTCCGATTCACTGTTATCGAGCTCACCCACCGGGAAGCGGTCACCCTCGACATGTTGAATCACGCCGGGCTGTGCGATGATTGCGGCAGGATAAGCAATACAACCGATGATTCGCTTTGGATCGATACTGTTCGCCAGTACGCCGCCCGGGTCGACCGTTTCCACAATACGATTCTCGTACTCACCGCCGTTACCCTGGAAATACCACCATGGAATTCCATTTTGTAAAGCAACCATCACGGTATCAGGGCCAAAAAGCGTTTTTAAATCGTCGACGACCGGTGCGATCTGATGGGATTTCAGGGCCAGCAGGACAACATCCTGCGGGCCGCACTCGGTCATGTCACTGCTGGCAAAAACGTCACGAACACAGCTTTCCTCGCCATTTTGACGCAGGGTTAAGCCGTTTTCCTTAATCGCGGCGAGGTGAGGCCCGCGTGCTATCAAAGAAACATTATGCCCTTGTTCTGCAATACGAACACCCAGGCAACCACCGATTGCCCCGGCACCAACGACACAGACTTTCATGCTAAATACCCCCAGATAAAATAATGACCCTGCCAGAGCCGAGATTACATGCGGGTTAGCTACCTAAATGATCACCCACTTTGATTTCACTCGCGGCCGCGTATTGCGCAGCGCTGATTTTTGCTTCTCCTGCGGGGCGTACGCGCGAAATCAATACACCGGCATTGTCACCCGCCGATACCAGAATTCCGTCATCACTCGACTCCGCGATAGATCCTGCCTCGCCAACAACATTATCGACTAGTCGACTGTCAAAAATCTGTAGCGTATCACCCCTCACTGTAGTCCATGCACCCGGTTGCGGGTTAGCGGCTCGAATTATATTGTAAACCTCGGCAGCAGATTTTTTCCAGTCAATCTCGGCCTGGGCTTTTCCAAACCAGGACTCGTAGCTACCCTCGTCCAGATTTTGTGCCTTTTTCGGGGCAGCGCCTGCCTTGACCAGATCGAGCGATTCTATCATCGCATCGACACCCATCGGGAACAACTTGTTAAAGTAGATATCGCCCAGCGTTTCATCCGGTCCGATTTCACATTCCTTCTGCATTAATATCTGGCCTTCATCAAGCCCTTCATTGGGCCAGAAAATGCTTAATCCAGTGCGATTCGATCCCATCGCGATCGGCCAGTTAATAGACGATGGCCCTCGATGCATGGGTAATAGCGAAGGATGATACTGAAACGAACCTAGCCTGGGAGCCTCCAGCACCGGCTGCGGTATAAACAGCAAGACGTAGGCCATGATGCAAACATCCGCGTCGAAAGATTGCATCAACTCGAGCGCCTCGGGTGTTTTCCACGAGGCGGGTTGATGAACCGCGAGGCCATTTTCCAGCGCCAGTTCCTTCACCGGGTCGAGTTGCCTGCCCTCCTTATCCGGCGCCGTGCAGACAGCAACAATATTTTCCTTACGTTCCAGCAGTCGCTCTAATACCGCTTTGCCAAATGCCTGTTGCCCATGAACTACTAGTCGCATATCTCACTCTTTTAATGGTTAAGGGGCCTCTGATTATTTCTGAGTCTCCCTGGTTTATACTGCGCCTGATTCTCTGATCTCGGCTATTTCGTCTGCACTATATTCAAGCACGTCAGCCAGAATCTCATCGGTATGCTCACCCAGCAATGGTGCACGCGTCACTTCGACTTCACTATCCGAAAATTTGATTGGACAGCCAACGGTCAAATATTTACCGCGTTGCGGATGGTCAACTTCGACAATAGTTCCTGTTTCGCGCAACGAGGGTTCCTCGGCAATCTCTTTCATCGAAAGAATCGGTCCAACCGGAATATTAAACGGATTACATATTTCCATTACTTCGAATTTGGTTTTCGTCATGGTCCAGGCTTCGATTGCGCCAAATACCTCGTTTAGTCGAGTCAATCGGGCAGGAGGTGTTGCATATTCCGGGTCCTCCTTCCATTCCGGTTTTCCGATGACATCGCAGGTATTTTTCCAGACCGCGGCCTGGTTAACAAAATAGGTATAGGCATCGGGATCGTTTTCCCAACCCTTGCACTTGAGAATCCGACCGGGTTGCCCCCCACCGGAGTCATTGGCAGCCCGCGGCGTCGCATCGCCAAACTCGACGCCTTCACCGTATTGCGAATATTCCTTGAGTGGACCGTGTTGGAGTCGTTGCTGATCACGTAGCTTAACCCGACATAAATTAATTACCCCATCCTGCATCGACGCGAGCACGCGTTGTCCGCGCCCTGTTTTTTCGCGTTGCAACAAGGCAGCCGTGATGCCCAATGCCAGGTTCACCCCGGTTCCAGAATCACCAATCTGGGCCCCGGTCACCATCGGTACGCCATCGCGGAAGCCGGTAGTCGATGCCGAGCCGCCCGCACACTGCGCAACGTTTTCATAAACCTTGCAATCCTCGTAGGGTCCTGGGCCAAAGCCCTTTACCGAGGCCATGATCATTCTCGGATTCAGCTCCTGTATACGCTCCCAGCCGAATCCCATACGGTCGAGCGCACCCGGTGCGAAATTTTCCACCAGAACATCGCATTTTTTTACCAGGCGTTCGAGCACTTGCTTACCGGTTTCATGTTTCGAATTTAACGTCAGCGAACGCTTGTTGTGATTCAGCATGGTGAAATAAAGGCTGTCGGCACCTTCCACATCTACCAGTTGCTTTCGCGTGGCATCACCCACGCCGGGGCGCTCGACCTTAATCACATCTGCGCCCAGCCAGGCCAATAGTTGTGTACAGGTGGGCCCTGACTGGACATGCGTGAAATCCAGGATTCTAACTCCGTCGAGTGCTTTGGACATTGTTTACCTCTAATTATATTACGGGGTGATAAGTCAGCCTGTTGTGCCCTCACACAGGCGGCCCTGGATAATTTAACAATTATTTATACATGGTCTGTGCTTTGGTACCCGGCGCATATTCGTTTGGATCTACCCATACGTTCACCACCGCGCACTTACCGGTTTTCGCAATAGCCTCGCGCGCCCTTTGCAAGGCTGGTTGAATCTCTTTAGCCTCGTGTACCTCTTCGCCATATCCACCGATCATTTCACCAAATTTGGAAAAGGGTACGTCGCCGAGCTTGTTGCCGATATCACCACGCTCCTGACCATACTTGGCAAGCTGCCCATAGCGTATTTGATTCATAGCCGAGTTATTACCAATAACCGCCAGGTAAGGTGCACCAAATCGTTGCGCAGTTTCCATATCAAAGGATGTCATTCCAAAGGCGCCATCGCCATAGAGACAAATGACTTCCTTGTTCGGGTGGGCAAGTTTGGCTGCCATGGAAAATCCGGTCCCCACGCCCAGCGATCCGAGTGCGCCCGGGTCCATCCACTGCCCGGGATTTCGCGGACGAACCGCCTGCGCAGAAATGGTTACTATATCGCCGCCATCACCAATATAAATGGTATCTTCACCTAGAAATTCGTTGATTTCATAGGCCAGTCGATAAGGATGAATAGGATTTTGATCGGTGCTAAACATCGGCATCAATTTTTCAAGCTTACTGGCCTCGATTGCACGTAATTCTGCCATCCATTTCTGGCGCTGTTGTTGCGCACCCCCATCGAGACGACCCGATGCTGCCTGCTCCACCGCGGCCAAGATTGCACCGGGATCGCCCACAAGGCCAAGGCTGATACTCCGGTTCTTACCAACGGTCGCGTAGCTCTGATCAATCTGCACCAATGTGGCTTCTTTAGAGATGCGCTTGCCATACCCCATCCTGAAATCGAAAGGTGTGCCGACAATCAGGATAACATCTGCATTTTTAAACGCATCGCTACGAGTCCGATCGAAATGATGCGGATCACCCTGCGGCAACATACCCCGGCTCGCGCCATTCATGTAGGCCGGTATATCCAGCGCTCGCACAAAACTGATAGCGGCCTCGTGTCCTTGCGAGGACCATACCTGCTGTCCAAGTAATACCGCGGGCCGTTTTGCACCAGCCAGTATATCGGCCAGTTTTTCTATATCCGCGGGATCGCCGATTGATTTAACCGAAGCTCGATACGAACCCGGTTCAGGAATTACTGCAGTTTCGATCGGAATTTCACGATCCAGAATATCTCGCGGGATCTCGAGATAAGAAGGACCATAGGCACCGTTATAGCATTCCCGAGCCGCCATCGACACCATATCGGCAATGCGCTCGGTTGAG
>PVMK01169833.1_pt1 | contig 23464 bp, 23 predicted proteins | sample 1853481 | NCBI WGS metagenome assembly PVMK01 (sample SAMN08533507, study PRJNA380276) | Marine sediment metagenome, whole genome shotgun sequencing project. | reverse complement strand
TGCTCAGAAACCTGTAGAAAGCTTCCAGCTCCGCCTCGGTCATCGCGTTGGGAAACCCCGCATCGGGTTTCGCCTCGAGCGCCTCCGCAATGGTGTGCAATCGAGCGTTGAGCCGTCGATCGCCAAGCTCTGCGCCTTCGTATTCGCCGCGTACCGACGGTTCTTGTTCCCCCATACGCTTCGGTAGATCACAGTGCCGTGCTGCCCGCAACACCCGCTTCTAACCGATCGAAATCAAAGGGCGTTTCGACTTGTGTTGGATCATGAGTCGCGCGGCCTGTGCTTTTTCCCACGTTTTTGGGCTTTTATTGGCCGCGAACGGGGATCAGTCGCGGTGGCACAGTGGTTCGACAACAGCTCGGCTCGTTGGTCCGCTTTCTTTGGTCCGATTCCAAGCAACGCCAACTGCCAGCTTTGCCACGAGCTGGGCAATGGCATTTACGCGTACACGCAGCTTCCGGGGTCGTGGGGTTGGAGCAATGCCGGCCTGATCGCCGACGGCGATCAGAGCCTGCTGTTCGACGAGAAGATCACGGCCGAGATGCTCACGTCCATGCGCCGTGCAACTCCGGCCGCGGCTCGCAGAGATGCTGCACTACCTGGAGGTCCTGACCGCCGAAACGCGCCCTCGCTACGATGCGGGGATGAGCATCGAAGACGCCGTCCGCGATCTCACACTGAGCGAGTTCAAAGGCTGGCTCGATGCTGAGCGGGTCTACGTGAACGTGCACACGCTCTACCGGGACTTCGCCGGGGATACGGAGCCGGGCGACGTTTTGGCGCTGTTTGCGGGAATGGCGAGACTCCAAGAGCCCCGACGCTAGGGGGGGGGTGCGGGACCAGGAGCCTGGTTTGGTTTAATTACACCGCCCGCCCACCCCCACCCGTAATCCTCCCTGCCGCGTCAGTCGCTTCGCTCTGCCTTGGCGGCGCTTTGCGCCGGCTTCGCCCTGCGGGCTTGCGCTGCCGCCTGCTGGATTGGAGGGGGCGTGGGCTGCCTACGTCAGCTCGAAGTCCTTGCAGAACAACAGGGCGGCGTTGGGATCGTCGTAGCGCGACTTCCGATGCCGGTGCGTGGGAAAGCCGTGCGCGCACCCGCACGTCGGGATCGAACAGCACGCAGTCTTCGCAGTTCCACTTGAGCCGGAAGCGCTCGCGCTGTTCGCGAAAGCGCTCGTCCTGCTCAACCTTCATTCGAGGGTTCGATCTTGCCTACGCGCCGTTCGTGGCGGCCGCCTTCGAAGCTCGCGCCGAGGAATGCCTTGAGGACTTCGGCGGCCAACCCTGCGCCCACGACGCGTGCGCCGATGCAAAGCACGTTGGCGTCGTTGTGTTGGCGCGTCATCGAGGCGCTGAAGACGTCGCTGCACACCGCGGCCCGTACGCCGGGGTGACGGTTGGCGGCCATCGACATGCCAAGACCCGTGCCGCAAACCAAGAGCCCGAGCCCTTCCCCACGCCCGACGGCGCTTGCGACCTGGTGGGCGTAGTCCGGGTAGTCGGTGGAATCGGCGGTGTGCGTTCCGATGTCGACCACTTCGTAGTCGAGCTCTGCCGCGACGCCCAAGAGCTCGCGCTTGAGGTCGAGGCCCGCGTGATCCGATCCGACGATCAGTGTTTTGGCCATGGCTACGGGGCCTTTAGCACGAGCGCGCAGTTGGTCCCGCCGAAGCCAAACGAGTTGTTCATCAGCGCGCGAATCGGCCGCTCCTGGGCCTCGTTGGGCACCAGGTTCATCCCCGCCGCGGCTGGGTCGGGGTTCTGCAAATTCATCGTCGGGGGTACAAGGCCATCGCGTATCGCGAGGGAGCAGAGCACCGGCTCGAGCCCGCCCGCGGCGCCTAGAAGATGCCCCGTCATGCTCTTGGTGCTCGACACGGCGAGCCCACTGGTCGCGTGCGCACCGAAGACCTTCTGAAGTGCTTGGAGCTCCCCTACATCACCCATCGGCGTCGACGTGCCATGCGCGTTGACGTAGTCGATGTCTTCGGGGTTCAGCCTGGCGTCTGCTAGCGCGAGCTTCATCGCGCGCTGCGCGCCTTCGGCCTCTGGCGCGGGTTGCACCATGTGGTGCGCGTCCGACGTAGCGCCATAGCCGACGATCTCTGCCAGGATGTCTGCGCCGCGCCCCATTGCAGCCTCACGCTCTTCGAGGATCAGCACACCGGCGCCCTCCGCAATCACGAACCCGTCTCGGTCCGTGTCGAAGGGGCGGCTCGCAAGCTCTGGCTCGTCGTTGCGCCGGGACAGCGCGCGCATCGAAGTAAACCCCGCCACGCCGACCGGCGTCACCGCGCCCTCGGCGCCACCGGCAACCGCCGCGTCGATCTCTCCGCGTTGGATCCACCGAAACGCATCGCCGATAGCATGCGCGCCGGACGCACAGGCACTGGTGTGCGTGTAGCTCGGCCCCTTGAAGCCCCAATCGAGCGTGACCTGGCCGGGCGCGAGATTGGAAATGACCGAGGGAATGAAGTACGGCGATACCCGGCGCGGCCCTTTGGTGGTCAGCGTGTTGCAAGTGTCCTCGAAGACCTCGAGCCCGCAGAAGCCGACGCCGATGAAGGTGCCCACACGCTCCTTTTCTTCATCACTGGGTTCGAAGCCGGAGGTCTTGACCGCTTGCGCGCTCGCACCAATGGCGAGCTGAATGAAGCGCGCTGCCTCACGCATCCGTCGCTTCTGCATGTACTGCAACGGATCGAAGTCCGAGCACTCGCCGGCAATCTGCGACGCGAAGTCGGTCGCATCAAAGCCTTCAATGCGCGCGATGCCGCTCCGCCCCTCGGAAACGCTCTTCCAAGTGGTCGCGACATCCGCGCCGCATGGGCTCACGGTGCCCACACCTGTAATGACTACTCGTCGCATCGGCCCACCCGGTCAAGGATGCACAGCGGGCGGTTAGCCCTTCTGCGCCTTGATGTACTCGATCGCGTCGCGGACGGTCTTGATTTTCTCGGTGTCCTCGTCCGGAATCTCAATCTCGAACTGCTCTTCGAGCGCCAACACGACCTCGACGACTGCAAGTGAGTCGGCTTTGAGATCTTCGATGAAGTCTTGTCCTTCTTGAATATCGGCCCCGTCGACGTCGAGCTTGTCCGACACGATTTCTTTGACCTTCGCAGCGATGTCCATCTGTTTCCTCCGTCACGCACGCTCTAGACGTGCATGCCTCCATTGACCCGAACGACCTGTCCGGTGATATAGCCTGCTTCTTCGCTCGCTAGAAATACTACCGCGGCCGCGACCTCCTCGGGGCGGCCAATTCGCCCTAACGGCGTTTGATCGATGATGCCCTGCTTGCCTGCATCGGGCAGCTCGGCTGTCATGTCCGTCTCGATGAACCCCGGAGCGACGGCGTTTACGGTGATTCCGCGAGACGCATACTCGAGAGCCAGTGTGCGTGTGAGGCCCAAGAGCGCTGCCTTCGACGACGAATAGACGACTTGGCCGGGGTTTCCGGACTCCGCCACGACGCTCGAGATATTGATGATACGCCCCCACCGCTTCTTCATCATCGGGCGGATACACGCCTTGGCGCAGTATATGGGTCCATTCACGTTGGTGGCCCACGTCGCGTCGAGATCCTTCGGCGACACTCTCAACAACAGTTGATCGATCGCGATTCCCGCATTGTTCACGAGGATGTCGATGCGTCCATGCCGCTCCACGACGCCCTTGAGGCCGCGGTCCACGGACTCTGGGTCAGCGACGTCGAACCGGAGGAGCTCACCTTTCCCCCCCGCGTTTTCGATGAGAGCCAGCGTTTCCTTGGCGGCATCCTCGTTGGATCGGTAGTTGACGAGAACGACCGCGCCAGCTTCGGCGAGTGCAACGCTAGTCGCACGCCCGATACCACGTGACCCCCCGGTCACAACCGCGATTTTCCCCGTCAAATCGAACATGAGCTATTCGGTCTCTTCGGCGGTGCCCTTGCTGACTTGGCGACCCTTGTAGAAGCCACACGCCGGGCAGGCCCGGTGCGGAAGCATCACATCACTACAATTCGGGCATGGGATCACGTTCGGAGCGGTGACCTTGTCGTGATTGGCGCGCCGCTGGTCGCGCTTCATCGGGGTGGTTCTGCGTTTCGGTACTGCCACGGGATCATTCCTCGTTCTTCGTAAGTGCTTCTTGGAGTTTGAGTAGGGGGGCGAAGCGCGCGTCGGGCACCGACCCGCCAAAGACCTCCTCGGGAGGTCGAAGGTGCTCCGGAACCGCGATTCCCTCGCAACTCTCGGAGCAAAGTGGTTTCATCGGCGCTTCGAGCAACAAGAGCTCGCGCACCATGGGGTCCAACACGACTTCGCTGCCGCTGTAGTAGTCCCGATTGACCTCGTCCAGCCGGACGTCGATCTCGTCGCTGTCCTGTGGACGCATGTGCTCCGGGCTGTAGAGCGCGGTGAGCGCGAGGTCCGCGCCAATGGGAACATCACCCAAACAGCGCGCGCAAGTCGCGACGACCTGAACATCGACGTGCGCCTGTACCAAGACATCCATTCCGGTGCACTGCGCATGCACCGTGAACCGCCCGTCCTCGGTTCCCGCCTTCAGCTCAGTATCGGCAAGCGCAAACGCCAACCAATCCGCACGGATGGCAAAGTTCCAATCCCTCCCCGACTCGTCGAGGTCCTGGATCTGTAGGACGAAAGTAGACATTGAATTCAGCGAGGCAGGCGATACCCAAGCGACCCTCCCAGGCCACAAGAACGCGCTACTATTCGTTGTGGTCCAAGGGCTGTCAAGGAGGGTGCTACCCGTCCATCCTGCCAAGTTAACTGTTTGTAATGTCAAGCACTTCGCCCCCGACGCGACCGCTGGCACCAACGCTGAACCTGCCCCCGCCCTTGCGTGCCCGCCACCCGAACACGAGCACCGACACTGGCACTCGCAGTGACGCTGGCACTGACGCTGGCTCTGACGCTGGCTCTGGCGCTGGCGCTGGCGCTGGCTCTGACGCTGGCACTGGCCCTGACGCTGACACTGGCCCTGACGCTGGCTCTGACGCTGGCTCTGGCGCTGGCTCTGGTGCTGACGCTGAGTCGGCTCCGGGTTCCCCTGCACTCCTGCAGCGACCCCCTGCCCGGGCCCTCCCCCGGTCGCCAAATTGCAGGATGATGATACGTTTCCTCGTCATGCCTGATGATTTTGCACGTTTTTCTGGAACCTCGACTTATCTCACGAGCGAAGCCCTCGAATCCGCCGTCAACTGCGCGGTCGTGCTCGAGCGGCCTCTCCTGATTCGGGGGGAGCCCGGCACTGGCAAGACCTTGCTGGCCGAGGCGGTGTCCGAGGCCCTGCAGATGCCCCTGATTCGGTGGAACATCCGGAGCACGACCCTCGCACAGCACGGGCTCTACGTGTACGACACGGTCCAGCGGCTCTATGACTCCAGGTTCGGAGACAAGGACGTCAACGACATCAGTGAATACATCAAGCTCGGCCCGATGGGCGAGGCCTTCGACGCCAAGGAGCGCGTGGTCTTGCTCATCGACGAGATCGACAAGGCAGATGTCGAGTTTCCGAACGACCTCCTCAACGAGCTCGACCGCATGCAGTTTCACGTCGACGAGACGCAGCAGGACATCATCGCGGCGCAGCGGCCCATCGTCATCATCACCAGCAACGCGGAAAAGGAGCTCCCGGACGCGTTCCTCCGCCGCTGCGTGTTCCATTTCATCGACTTCCCGACCCCGGAGCTGATGAACGACATCATCCGCGTCCACCATCCCAACGTTCACGAAAGCCTCGTCGACCAGGCCCTCAAGACCTTCTACGAGATCCGCAGCATGCGGCGCCTTCGAAAGCGTCCGAGCACGAGCGAGCTCGTCGACTGGATTGCCGTTCTGAAGCGCGCGGGTATCGATGGCGTGAAGCTCGAAGAGAACCTTCCCTTCCTAGGCGCGCTGCTGAAGAAAGAGCAAGACCTCGTCGCATTCGCGGACCAGCTCTCGGGCGGCAGGCAATGGAGAAGCTAAAATCCTAGTCCCTTTCATGTACGAGCTTCGCGACCGAGGCGTGCCAGTTGGGACGCAGGAGGTCATCGCGCTCGCCCAAGCGCTGAAAGCGGGGCTCCATGAAAGCTCGCTCGACGGCTTCTACAACGTCGCCCGCTCGGTGATGATTCACAGCGAGGCGCATCTCGACTCGTTCGATGAAGCGTTCCTGTCGTTCTTCAAGGGCATCCATATCGAGTCCAAGAAGCTCAAAGACGAGCTATGGGACTGGCTGCAGCAGGCCAAAGAAGACATGGGCGAGCTCACGGACGAGCAACGCGAGTTCGTCGAGAACCTAGACCTCGACGAGCTTCGCAAGTTGTTCGAAGAGCGGCTCGCCGAACAAGACGAGCAACACGACGGCGGCAACAAGTGGATCGGCACCGGCGGCACCTCGCCCTTCGGTCACGGTGGACGCGCCCCCAAGGGCTTCCGCATCGGTGGCTCGGGCGGCGGCCGAAGCGCGGTGAAGGTGGCCGACGCGCGACGCTATCGCGGCTATCGTCAAGACCTCACCCTAGACGTTCGGCAGATGCAGGTTGCGCTTCGAAAGCTACGCCTTTTTGCACGCGAAGGCGGAGAAGAAGAGCTCGATCTCGAAGGCACCATCGACGCCACGGCGCAGAACGCCGGCGAGCTCGAGGTGGTCACCCGCCCTCCACGTCGGCACAACACGCGCATCATCTTGATGATGGACGTGGGCGGCTCGATGGACCCTTTTGCGCACCTATGCTCGCGGCTCTTCTCGGCCGCCAAGAAGTCATCTCACTTCAAAGAGCTCCGCACGTACTACTTTCACAACTGCGTGTATGGGCACGTCTACGAGACCGAACGTTTCGACACGCCCATCAAGGTGCGCGACCTCATTCATGAGACTGGGCCCCACTACAAACTCATCGTGGTCGGCGACGCGTTGATGGCGCCGTACGAGCTGCTCGCTGCAGGCGGCTCACTCGACCTCGGAGACGACCGGGGCATCGAAGGTCTCCAGTGGCTCATGATGCTCAGCCAGCACTATCATCGCAGCATCTGGCTCAACCCGGAGCCGCAACGGTACTGGACCGGCAATACTATCGAGTACGTGCGTCAGACGTTCGACATGTTCCCGCTGACCCTCGAAGGCCTCGGCGAAGGCGTCAGCCACCTGCTCAAGGGCGGCAAGGGCCACTGAGAGCGCCTGAATTCAGGGTCCAGGAGTGAAATTTGGGGTCCTGACCCCGGGTCGCGTACCCTGAGACCGTGGGGAAGACATGGACAATCGCGATGCTCGCCATCGTGTTAGGGAGCTCGGGGACGCTCGCATCGGCGGACGACTCCTCGTACGGCGGGGTCACTCCAGGCGCGGAGAGCTCGGAAAACCGCCCGCCGAAAGCCGAAGAGATCCCTCAGGGGGCGCTCATGCTCACCTGGCCGGGCTTCATGATGCACAAGGACGGTAGCTCCTGCTTCTTCGTCCAGACGTCACAGCCCGTCGAAGTCGCAACCCATAAGTCCGAAGGCCAGTTCGAGCTGGTGCTCCGCAACACGCAGGTTCACCTCAAGAACAACTTTCTGCCCCTCGAAACTCAGTTCTTCGAGACACCGGTGACACGGGCGACCGTGCAGCGAAAAGCTCGGAAGGACGTGGTGATGGTCTTCGAAATGCGTGCCGATGCCACGCCGACCATCACTCAGAAAAAAGGCAAAGACGGCTTCAACTACGTCTTCGTCAAGTTCGCGCCGTAGGCTTACGCTTGCCCGTCGCGGGCGCATCTAGTAACCGGACGCCATGAACCTCCGCGCCGTCAAAGGGATGAAGGACATCCTGCCAGACGAGATCTCGAAGTGGCACCGCCTCGAGAACGCGTTCCGTCAGCGCGTCGAGGGGTATGGATTCCGCGAAGCGCGCTTCCCCATCGTCGAGCCGACGGCCCTCTTCGTGCGCTCGATCGGCGAGACCACCGACATCGTCGAAAAGGAGATGTACACGTTCACCGATCGGGGCGACAAGTCGCTGACGCTGCGCCCCGAGGGCACGGCGTCAGCGGTGCGCGCGTTCGTGCAACACAGCGTCCAAGCGCGAGAGCCGGTCACGAAGTGGTACTACATCGGGCCGATGTATCGGCGTGAGCGGCCTGCGAAGGGGCGCTATCGTCAGTTCTACCAAGCGGGCATCGAAGTCTTTGGCGACGGGGGACCCTTCGTCGATGCCGAAGTAATCGACATGGTCGTCGGGTTGATCTCGAGCCTCGGCATCACCGAGGTCGAAGTGTTGGTCAACTCGATCGGCGGGCCGGAAACGCGGGAGAACTACCGCGACGCATTGCTCGCATACCTCACTCCCTACCGCGCCGAGCTGTGCACGGACTGCCAGCGGCGAATGGATGCCAACCCGCTGCGTGTGCTCGACTGCAAAGTGCCTCGGTGCGCGGAAGTCGCCGCCGACGCCCCATCGATCTTGAAGCACCTGACCGACGAAGACCGCGCGCACTTCGACGGCCTGCAGGAGACGTTGACGATCCTCGGTACACCGTATCGCGTGGATGGCTCACTCGTTCGAGGCCTCGACTACTACACACGGACGCTCTTCGAGGTGCTCGGCAACGGCGAAGGGCTCGGGGCTCAAAACGCACTGCTCGGAGGCGGGCGATACGACCAGATGGTCAAGAGCCTGGGTGGGCCCGACACCCCCGCGATCGGCTTTGCCATGGGCCTCGAGCGCCTGTTGATGGCGATGCCCGAAAGCGAGCCCGCTTCGCACGTCGACGTCTTCATCATCGCGGCGCAGGCCGGAGTGCGTGGGGAGGCCACTTTGCTGGGCCGGGAGCTGCGTGACGCCGGGCTTCGCGTGGAGAGCGACCTTCGTGGCGGCTCGCTCAAGAGCCAGCTCCGCAGGGCAGACAAGATCAACACCCGCATCGCGATGATCCTCGGGGAGTCCGAGGTCGAAGAAGGCGTCGTTCAGCTCAAGGATCTCCAAAAGCAGACGCAGGACAAGGTCCCCCGCGCCGAGGCCGCAAAACGAATCCACGCGTTGCTGACCGAGTGACCCTTCACGCTAGTCGGAACCAAAGAAAATCGGGCTTGACCAGGCCATCTCACCATCTGCCTGCGTGACACGGCAATAGACATAGGGCGCGTCGACCTCACCGACGAACGACGCCGAAGGAGACTTTGGAGAATCAGCCGCGACGACACCCTCCGGCGTGATGAGTTCGATGCGTTCGAGGTCGGTTGTTCCTAGCGCACGCGCATGCACCTCGACCGGCCCTTCGATGTCGAGCTCACTTCCCATCGGGAACCCGGCAACGTGCACGTCGAGGAGGATCTTGGCGCCGCTGGTTGCGTAGCACCGCCGCGCGCGGATCGCTTCGAGGATCGCTTCGCGGGTGCGGGTCGCCGAGATGACCGCGGTCAGCCCGGTTCGAAACGGATCGCGTTTGCGGCACTCTCCGTGATGCCAAAGGAGCCCATGGCTGTCGGAGTTCGCGATGAAACCGAAACGCAACCCGCTGTCGAGCAAGGGTTTGGCGAACTGGTCATGAAGCTCGCCCCGGTGCCCGAGGGGATGGTCCGGATGCTCGTAGCAGCCGTGGCAGGAGCAGATCTCCCACACCGGTTGCCCCACCGGGTCATGACCCGGCACGTCGGCACCGGTCCAGCCGATGTGATGCGGCCCCGTGAACGCGCCTTGAGCGCTGATTTGCTGAACGATGTCGCGTCCGCGCGGAACGTCGTCGCGAGAGATGATCGGCAAGCCGGGGCCCGGAAGGTAGATGCACTTGTGACCCGGCCCCGGAAACGCCTTCCCGGTCCACTCGTAGGCGACGATGGTCGCGAACTCTCCAGGATCGTCGTGACGCTCGGTCACAGCCTGCAGGTATGCCCACTCGCCCGGCCCAATTCGCTTCCCCAAGAACGACTCGTGGTCCGTGAGCGCCGCGAAGTCGTCACCGTATCGGTAACGGGCCCGGAGATAGGCTTCGTCGGCGCTCCCCACGCCGTCTGAGTGGGCGCTGTGCTGCTGGATGTCCCCGAACAGGACCTGGGGCCCCGACCAGGCCGCCACATCGACTGGGGCGGGCTCGAGCTCACCCACTTCAACCTTCGCGGGGAGCAGCTCCGGCGCGCCCCCCGTCGGGGCATCGAAGGATTGGACCTCGATGCCCTTGCGACCTCGCCACGATGCCAGCGTTGCTCCGCTGAGGAGGCGAGTCGCGCTCACGCGGCGTCCACGGCATCCCCATTGCCCGTCGTCGATCGGGTGGCGCTCGGAAAAGCCTTCCGCGTTCAGCCGTTGGCGGTACATGTTGTGGGAGCCGCGCCCGAAGAGATCGACTGCACCATCGTCTCCTACGACCAGGCTTGGGAACTCGAACCCCTGCTGCTCGCCGTCGAGGTCCCGGTCACGGCCCGTCATCGGTGCCGCGGGCTCGAAGACGCTCCCCTCCATGTCGACGAAGCGAAGCGCGATCCACTTCGCGATATCCGGCACACCGGTGTCCTCTCGAACGTCGTGATGAAAGCCCACCCAGGCACCACCGGGCGCGGCCGCGATGCACGGCGCAGTCGCAATGCCGAAAGCGGTCCAAACCACGAACTCGCCGCCGGACGCAGGAGAGACGACCACGCTCGACCGCGGACCCTCGTGACGTACCTCGACGCGCCAGCCCTGATGCTCCGCCTCGAGCTCGGCCCGGGGGTCATGGATGGGATGTGGCGTGCCCGGAGCCCAGCCCATGATCGCGGCGCAATGCTCGGTTGCGACCGGCGCACCTTGCGTCGACCCGTCGTCCGCCACGCCGAATCGCAGGATGTATTCCTCGTCGCCCGACCACGCAAGAACGTGCAAGAACGCGCCGCCGTCCGCCACCGCCTCCAACCGCGGACTCCTCAAATACCGCCCCGGAGTTTGTTCGATGCGCGGCATGTGGCCTCAGTGTGCGTAGCCGAGCGCGCGTAGCTGACCGCGAATGGTGTCGTCCATCTCGGCGTTCTCCCGTTGGAGTTGTGTACCGCCCTTCTGGTCGGCGCTCAACCAGTCCCCTCGGTTGGTCGCCCCCAGGAACTGACCGAGCAGCATGCGTGCGTAACGCCGCCCGATCGGAAACGCGGATGCGTCGAGCTGCGTCTTTTCCTTGGGGTCGGCAACGAGGTCAAACATGGTCGAGGTGAGGTTCCCACGGAGGATCAGCTTCCATCGACCGGTGGTGATCACGCGACGGTCGTCTTGGAAGTCACTGAACGCCACGGTCGGCCGCGACGGCGCCTCCCCGAGCATCAGGCCGACGAGCGGATGCCCCTCGTTCTGAGCCATCGCCGACAGACCGAGCAGCTCGGTCACGGTCGCCGAGATATCGAGGGTACTGACCGCCTCACCGACCTTCGTTCCAGCGGGAAGACGATTCGGAAGGCGAAACATCAGGGGCACGTGGAGGAGCTCTTGATAGACCGAGTGGCCGTGGCCCCACGAGCCGTGGTCGTCGAACTCCTCGCCGTGGTCCGAAGTCACGACGATGAGCGTGTCGTCGGCCAGCCCCAACTTGCTCAGCCGCTCCAGGAACGCTCCGAAGAAGTGGTCGTGCTTCGTGATCTCTCCGTCGTGAAGCGCCTTCAACCGACGCTTGTCGCTTTCGTTGAACACGACCTGCGGAGGATTGCGCTTGGCCTTCTCGAGCAGGTCGCCAGTCATCCGCGGCCTGACTTGCCCCGTGTACTCGCTCGGGTCGTACATTTGCAGGTACTTGCCGGGGGGGTCGTAGGGGACGTGCGGGTCGATCGTCTGGATATACGCGAAGAAGCGGCCGTCCTTGTGCGCTTCAATCCAGTTCCCCGCCTCATCGAAGACATCTTTGGCTTCGGTGCTCTTGCCTTCACGAATGTAGTTCGTGTAGTCGTCCCACCCTTGGTCGAAACCAAAGCGGTCGGACACGTAACCATTGGCGATGAAACTGCCCGTCGCGAAGCCCTCGCCTTTCAGGTGCTCGCTCAAGAGCTCCGCCGAGCTCGGCAGCGCAGCGTCCGCCGTCTTCTGCTGGTGAGTCTGGGGGTGAAGCCCCGTCAGAATCGAAGCGACCGAAGGCTTGGTCCAGTTCTCCGGCGCTTGCGCGAGCTCGAACACCACGCCCTCGGAGGCGAGCTGATCGATCGCGGGCGTCTTGACCCGCGACTGCGCGTTGAAGGGGCGGAGCTTGTCCGCGCGAAGGGTATCGATGACCAGCACCACCACGTTCCTTGCCGGCTCGAGGTTCTGTGCTGGCCGGGCCGGCACCAGGATTCGGGGCGAATTCCAGGCCAATCGGCCCGCTCCTTGGCCCTCAGCGCGCAGATCAACGCGCACGGTCTCCCCGGCAAAGCGACTCAGGTCGACCTTGTGGTCCGTCCAGATGCCAGATGCCGTTCCTGCAAGCAGCTGCGTGGTTGGCTGTCCGTCCGTGGTCACCTCGATCGCAAACGGCGCGTCCCCCTCACCTTCGACACCAACGCCGAAACCGAGTGAGCCGTCGGCGGGAACCTGCACGTAGTACCGCAGCGTCGAATCGCGGGACAACGCGATCGCCTGCCGCTCTTCCTCTCCGAGACGAACGTTGGCCAATAGACCGTCATACGCTGGCGCGCGCACCGTCTTCGAAGGCTCGGGCTGGTCGCGGATCCAAATCGAATCGATGGCAACCGAAACATCCTGACCATCGATCGGTACCGTCCCGCCGAATGTCAGTAGCAAGTAGTTCTCGCCGGTCTGCACCTGCGCCTTGGGGAGCTCGATGTCGTAGTCGACGAACCCGTCACCCTTGCTGAGATGAATCGACTTGAGCTGCGTGTTGTTGAGGTAAGGCGTGAGCGCTTGGGTACCGTGCGGTCTCAGTCGCACGCGCGCAACGAGCGGTGCCGGACGGTCCGCCTCGAAGTACACCCGTCCCCGCATCCCGACGTACGCATAGGTGGTATCGCCGTCGACGCCCTTCCCGACCCAGCCGCTTCGCCAATCGCCGACGGTGTACTTCGACTGTGCAGGAGTGCCGAAGTCGACATACCAACCGCCGTCGTTGACCTCGGCCAAGTGACGCAGGGCGGTCAGATCCGAATGCGCCTCGAGCCCCGCAAACGGGTCCGCCTTGGAGCCCCCGCGGCTACACCCCGCGGCAACGGCAAGGGTCGTGAACACCACCAAAAAGAATCGCATCAGCCGCCTTTCCAACGTGTTCCCGGCGGCCGTTTTCGCCCCTCTTTTCGACCCCCGGCAACCTTGCTGCGGTTAGCACGCAGTTTCAGCGAGCGTCAACTAAACCACCCGCTTGGGTGAGGACGCGCAAGCCTCGAGTCGCGCCTCGCTTCACGTAGTAGAAACGGTCGGTCGACCTCGAGCCGGTGCGGTACCGCACAGCGTATCGGCCCTCGTCCAGCACGAGCGTCACCGGAAGCACGCCCCGGTCGACGCCGTCGACCTCGACGCTCACGTCGCCCGGACCGATCAACTCCAAGACGCCTTGCCCTTCGGTGACCTCCAGGGCGGGGATCGACGCCCGCCCGAAGGCTTCCTGAGAACGCCGATAGTCGGCGGCGGCTCAACGGCGACGCGGGCACTGCCGCCGGCAGCGCCGGCAGCGCCTGTGCGTCCGGGGCCGGGGCCTCCATCGGAACGGGGACGAGTGCAACGGCGGGCGCGGTACCACGCGGCACCGCCTGACGAACGATGAGAAACGCCACGGTCGCCGACAACAGTATCGCAAATGCCAGACCCAATAAGCGTGGCGTAGCCTGCACTTCCATGCCGAACCCAGAGCCGCTCTCACTACTTCCCGGCGCGGTACCCACGCCCATCCGCCAGATCGGATGGCTCCACGCCGGCCCGCGGTTGGCGGGCTCACGATGCATGGCAACCGCGAACTGCGCCCTGATGTTCTCTCGCTCGATGGAATCGGCCACGGGCACGGAGTCTTGCTGGATCTCCGATCCGATCAACTCAGGGCTCGACCCCGATAGGAGCTCGGGTGCCGGTCCCTCGTCGGAAGCAAGCACGGGGAGTCTCACATCCTGGATCGCCCCCTGCCGCGCCAGTGTCACCAATACGGCATCGACCACGCCCTTGGACCCATCTCCGGATTCCCAGAGGACCTTAAGCGGCTCGCCAGCGACGAGGCGCGTGATCAATCGCTGAACCCCGACGGGAGCATGCCGCACATACGTACTCAACACTTGCTGATCGAACTCGACACGGCACTCCGGGTGCGCCGCCATCGTATTCAAGAGAACGCCCAGACGGCGCGTCGCTTCCGCGAACGAAGCGTCCAACGATTCTCCCTCTTCCGCGCGTTCGATTGCCGAGCTCTTTGCCACGATGAACCGCCCGGAGCTCATGCCGACCAGCGGCGGAAACGCCGCCGCACCTTGGGTGACCGCGCCGTCGATGGCAGTCCTGGTCACGTCGACGATGCGCCCCTCGCGAAGCTCGAGGTCGAATAGGCTCCATGGATCTTGAAGGACGACGCTCGCATTCGGACGCAGCCGACGAGTCGCGCTCAGCAGGCCCGACACTCCGAGCTCCTCCAGGTCCCCGCTCGCCTCTCGCTGACTCTTCAGCAGGTCCTCGAGCCGTATCAAGGGTTCGAGCACCCGAGACACCCGATCCAGAACCTGGGGCGCCGAAACACGTTTGGACAACAGCACGACGGGGACGCCATCGAGCGCAGGCTCGCGCCGCAGCGCAGCGCAGAGCCCAAGCCCGTCGAGCCGCGGCATGTCGATGTCCGCCAAGACCAAATCCGGTACGGCGTCGCGCGCGAGCTCGAGCGCGTGGACCCCGTCGCGCGCTTCGATGACCCGGGCGCCCGCCTGGCGAAGAACCCCCACGTAGAACCAGCGAACCTCAGCTTCGTCGTCGGCCACCAACACGCGACGTCCCCGGAGGCTCACACGGACTCGCGGCGACGCCCCTTCCACCACACGATGCGTGCCCGACTGGTTGGGTATCGCGGCAAGGGACTCGTACCGCCACGCGAGAACCTGGGCGGTCACCAGCGAGCCCGGCCCAAAGGCGTCCTGCTCGAGCCGGGACAGCCCCTCCGCCACAGCCGCCTCGAGATGCACGAGCCCGAGGTCACGCGCGGATCGACGAAGGTCGGACAGGTGCTCCGCCAGCGCCCCCTGGGTCATTTCGTCTCCAGGAGAAACGCTCAGCAGCTCGGTTAACCGTACTGTTTCCAGGCTCTTGGCGGCCAAAGCTTGGATAAAGCTAGCATTGGAGGACCCCGGTTCCCGATCGCCTGAAGCACTCAGCACTTGTGCAGTGTACGCCTCCTGCGGATATCTTCGAGCACCAAGTCGGTTGCTCCGACAAAGAGGCCGACGTACTGACGAGCGTGGATTTCGTCGATGAAGTAACGCTGGAGGTCGCCGCGGGCGACGGGGGCAACGGCGCGGTTGCGTTTCGGCGGGAGAAATTCGTCCCGCTCGGCGGCCCGTCCGGAGGCGATGGCGGGCGCGGGGGAAGCGTCATCTTGGTCGCGCACGACCGATTCTCGACGTTGTTCGATCTGCGCTACCGCAGGATCGTTCGCGCGGAGCGCGGCGAAGACGGCCGCAGCAAGGACCAGTTCGGCAAGGCGGGAGCGGACGTTCAGATTCAGGTCCCGGTTGGCACCCAGGTCTACGACGAGGACAGCAACGCCCTCCTCGCGGACCTCCAAGAGTCCGGCGCCGAGTTCGTGATCGCGCAGGGCGGCCGAGGGGGCCGAGGCAACATCAAGTTCGCGACGCCCCATGATCGCGCGCCGCGCCGCGCCCAGCCCGGCACACCCGGCGAACGCAAAAAGATCCGGCTCGTCCTCAAGCTCCTGGCCGACATCGGCATCGTGGGCTTCCCGAACGTCGGCAAGAGCACGTTCATCGCTACGGTTTCCCGGGCTCGGCCCAAAGTGGCGGACTACCCGTTCACCACTTTGGTCCCAAACCTCGGGGTCGTCTCGCTTGGTGTCGATCGCACGTTCGTCATCGCGGACATCCCCGGGATCATCGAAGGGGCGTCCGAAGGGGCGGGGCTCGGCCTCCGATTTCTCAAGCACGTCGAGCGGACCGAAGTGCTCCTTCACATGCTGAGCGTCGACCCCGACCCTGAGCGCGACCCTGTGGCGGACTTCGACAAGCTCATGGGGGAGCTCGGACGATTCGACCCCGGACTGTTGGAGCGGCCGATGGTCGTTACCGTGAGCAAGTGCGACCTGCCCGAGGCTCAGGAGGCCTACGAAGAGGTCCGCACGGCGCTCGAACCGCGAGGCTTTCGGGTGTTCGCGATCAGCTCGGCAAGCAGCGAAGGGCTCACCCCGCTCCTCGAGGCGCTCGAGGCTATTCTGAGGCAGCCAACCGACGCTTGAGCTCCTTGCGGGCCCACTCCGCCGCCTCGCGCACGACCTCCGATGCATGGTTCCGGCGCACATCGTCCAGCACCGGCAGGTGAATCTCCTCACCACGATTTCCCAACACCAGCGCGGCGTTGCGCGCCAAACCCTCATGATGAGCACGCTTCACGGGCGAGCCTTCGGCCCATGCGCGAAATCCGGCCTCGGTCATCTGAAGAAGCCCCGCAGCGTCGACTCCGGTCCACCGGTCCCCCGGCTCAAATGCGTCCAGCGAACCGTCCGCGGCGCCCGCGGTTTGATTGTACGGGCAAACGTCCTGGCAAACGTCGCACCCGAACACCCACGGACCCAACGCCCTGCGATGCTGGGCCGGGATCGCTCCGCGATGTTCGATGGTCAGGTACGAGATGCACTTGCGCGCATCGAGGCTCCGCGGCCCCGAGAAGGCGCGGGTGGGACACGCATCGAGGCACAACGTACAGCTCCCGCAACGACGGCTCAGGGGTTCGTCCGGACTGAGTGGTGCGGTCGTGACTACACACGCGAGGAATGTATGCGACCCGACCCCGGGAACGATCAGACAGCAGTTCTTCCCTACGAAGCCGACGCCGGCCCGCTCCGCCCAGGCTCGCTCGAACACGGGTTTCGAATCCACCGCGACGCGAGCCGTGAACCCCGCGTCCTGCAGGACCCGCGCCACCTTGCGGCCCTTCTTCGTGAGCACGTTGTGGTAGTCGCGGCCCACCGCGTATTTCGCGATGCGCGCCGGGGGCGGTCCTTCGAAGCCATTGCGCCGAACGTAGGGCGCCGCCATCACGATCACGCTCTTGGCGTTCGCGAGCATGTTTGGGTCGCGCGGGTCCTTCCTCACGGACGCGGTCTCCGCCATCCATGACATCTGCCCGTGACGCCCCGCGGCCAGCCACGCATCGAGGTGTGCGGCCTCCTCCTCCAACACGCGCGCCTCCGCGACGCCGACGCGCGCAAACCCCACCCCTGCGGCCTCTGCTTTGACCCGCGCGGTTAGCTTGGCATCTCGAGTCATCCGAGGCCGGAGCCGGGCGGTGCAGGCGGCGCCTTGGGTGCCTCCTCTTCCTGCTCCTTCGGCTGCGCGGGCGGAGACTTCTCGGGAGGCCGCTTGGGCTCGTTCTCTTCCTTCGATTCCTCTTCACGCGTACGCCAGGTGGGCCGCGCATCCGCGGGAACCACGGTCTCCCAGTCCGGCGCATCGGTCAGGCCATCCCGGCGCCCGGGGGTGCCCCTCGGATTAGGAAGAATGTAGGGTTCGGCGTTGAACGTGCCGCACTGGCGCTGGTTTCGATAGAAGCCCCAGTGGAAATACACGCGCCCGTCCCCGCTGAGAATCGACGAAGGCGCCGGGGCGTACGGCTGCCCGCGGAGCACCGAGTTGAACGCGCCAAAGTCGAAGGGCAACAGACCACTCGACCGGACCACCCCGATTCGATGCACTGAACCGTCGCGGTTGAGCACGATCTCGAGCTTGGTCATCAGCGTTGGGTCTTGATAGGGGCTTCCGCCGATCGGCAGGCTCCGCAAGAACCTGTCCGCGAACTCCTGGTGGATCCGGCGGTGGACGGCGGCGATGTAGGTTGCGAATGGTGATGCCGCCGCATTGAGCGCTGTAGTCGCACCCGGCTTCACGCCGGGGACGTAGTTCTCGATCGCAGCACGGAACTCTTTCCACGTCTTCTCGCGTGCGATGCCGCGCTGCGTGGACTTGCGCTCGGCGAGGTACGCGCGGCGATCCTCTTCGAGCTTGTCCGAACCGACCGCCGCCTCGTACTCGGACCAAGCCATCTTGCCGCCCGGGCCACGCCCCTTCGCCCGTGCGCCACCGCCCTCGCCGGCACTGCTGGGTCGCCGGATGCTGAATGTCCCCGCTGCGTCGGTGATCATGATGTTCTGGTCGGCTGTCTCGCCGGCCCGGTCACCGGATGTGTCTGATTGCTTCCCGTCTGGCGCCTGACGCGACACGCGCTCGGCCTTGATCGGGTCTGCATCGATGGCCTTGTCGGGCCGCTTGCGACTAGCTTCCTCCTCGGTGACCTTGCGCGCGTCGCTACCCTCTTTGTTGCGAGCCTCGGCAATCTCTTGCTCTCGGGCATTGCCCTGCTCTTCCAGCGTATCCGACGGCTTCTCCTGGCGGCTCGGCGCCGGCAGCTGATCGTCGCGAATCATGTTGCGAACCCGGGCAACGGTTTCCTCTTCGACCCGGTTGTTCTGCTCGGCGACGAACTGTGCATTGTCGGGCGGCTCCACGTCTGGGTTCGTGCTGTGCTGCTGCACGGCCTGAGGCGCCTCAATCGGAGGCTGCTGGGGCCGTTCGGGCCGTTGCTGCGCCAGCGCTTGCGCCTGCACAGCCTTCGCTTGGCGCTCGCGCTTCACCCGCTCCTGCTGCCGTGCCTTCTTCTGGGCCCGCGCGGACTTGCTGTCGTCGGGGACCTCGAAATCGACCTCGACCGGATCGTACTGCCTGGCCTTGTTCTCTTCCTCGGCCTCCGCGCGAAAACGGTCGGCCAGCCCGCCGAGCACCTCGTAGACGGGAAGATGCACGGATAGCGACGCGATCAACGCGAGCGCGAAGGCAATGACGACTGGTTCTCTGTAGCGACGACGCACGGAAGTTCTTAGGGGGCTAAATGCACTTCCCCTATGTAGGGTTACATCGCCCCCCCGACCGAGCAAAGAGTCGACAGAGGGTTAACGACCACGGGCGGGAGACACGCTACGGGACCCCCCAAAACTCCCCGAAGATGGCCTGCTGAACCCCCCACTCCGTCCAACGCTGGAACGCGATGCCCCGAAACTGGGACGGCCGAAGCTGCTCGCCCGAGAGGGGCTGGTGCTTGGCCGGCCGACGCTCGACCGCCCGAAGCTGCCCCCTCTCGATGGACCCGCGCTCGGACGACGCGCGACGCTAGTGCGAGTCGGGCCCGTGCTCGAGCGACCAGCCGAGTCTCGAGAAGACGAAGTCGAGGACGGCCTGCTGACACTGCCCGTGCGCGCGGGGCTCGCAGTGGTTCGGCCGGCCGACGCGGTGCGCCTCAGCGGAGACCGAGTGGCCGGAGGCGCGCGATGGACCGTCGGCACGGGCTTGCGTGCGACCGTGGGCGCGCGCGTGACCGTAGATGTGCGCGGCGGCACCCGGCTCACGGTGCCGGTTCGCGTCGGCGCTCCGCCGATACGGCCGACCGTGGGCGTGCGTCCGTACGTGCTCGGAGGCCGGCGCTCGACGGTGGTCGTGCGTCCGGGCCTGTAACCGGGGCGGCTCAGGACCCCGCGGCTGGGGGTACGCGGAACCGGCGTCGTACGGACGGTCGTCGGCCGGCGCGGAACGCCCCGGTGCACCGGAACCGGATGGCGCGTGCGGTAATACGGATGGTGGTACGGCGGGTACCAATGCCACGGCCGATAGTATCCGAAGCCGACGTACACGCCGCACGGCCGATAGTATCCGGGTACGAACCACCAAACACTCGCGTAGTAGTCCCATCGCGGATGCACGAAAACATAGTTCACGCGTTCCACGACACAGTGCCCGTCCACCCACAGGTACTCGCCATCGCTGTAGGCCCAATACCCGTCGACCCAAATCCCTTCGGAACAACGCACGACGGGTTGCTCCACCACATCGACCCGCAGGGGCGGCGGCGCTGCCTCGGTGGCGGCGACGGGCTCGGGCTCCTGCACGACGATGACCGTCTCGCCGTCGACCTCCTCGGTCGTGCCAGACTCGGCCTCGATGATCACGTAGGTCGTCGGATCGGCGGCTTCGCTCCTCTGCCCTTCTCGAACGTAGCCATCGTGTGAGACATCGAGCTCGTGGGCCGCCGCACGGCCGTAGCCGTCGGGTCCCTCATAATCAGCCGCCACCGGAATGGCGGCCACCGTTGCGACCGACAATGCGAACATCGCCGTGAGCCGAACGAGCAAGTCCATGGGTCCTCCATTGTTTGTACGGCCGCTTGGGCCCTCCGTCATCCTCCCCTTGCGGATCGGGCGCGGCCCGCTCGACAGAGCATGTGGAAAGTGCTTGGGTTTCCGCGATTCTGATGACTTCACGAGACATAGACGCAGAGACAGCCCAACTTCTTCAAAGGTACGGATTCGAGGATATCCCCTTTGAATCGTTGAGGGAACGCCTGGCCCAAGGCCAGCTCGGGGCGTCCCAGAACCGGATTACTGGCACCGTGGAGCCCCCCGACGAGGGCGACCTCCAAGCCCTCCCCCCTCTCGGCGGTGACGTTCGGCAAGCGCTGGCGGAGCGCGGCGAAGAGGCGATGCGACGGGGCGAAGTCGCGGCAGTGATCTTGGCGGGCGGCATGGCGACCCGATTTGGCGGAGTCGTCAAGGCAGCGGTGGAGGTGCTCGACGGCCAGTCGTTCCTCGATCTGAAGCTCAGGGACATTGCCGCCGTGGCGGAGCGCGCAGACGCTACCATCCCCGTTTACCTGATGACGAGCTTCGCAACCGACGACGAGATTCGACAGATGGCCGAACCGCTCAGCACGGAGCGTTGCCCGGTCAAGACCTTCCCGCAGTTCATCTCGCTTCGCGTCACACCCGGGGGCGAACTCTTCGAAGATGGCTCGGGCGCCCTGTCGTGTCATGCGCCAGGCCATGGAGACCTCACCTTCGCGCTTCGTCGCTCCGGCATTTTGAAAGACTTTCGGAACGGGGGCGGCCGCGTGCTGATGATGTCGAACGTCGACAACCTGACGGCGACGCTCGACCCCGCAATCATCGGGGCGCACCTCGAGTCGGGTGCCGCACTCACCGCGGAAATGGCGCCCAAGGAACCTGGTGACAAAGGCGGCGCGCCGGCGCGAGTCAACGGGAAGCCGCAAATCGTGGAGGCTTTTCGGTTTCCGGAAGACTTCGACCAGGAGCGCATCCCGGTCTTCAACACCAACACGTTTGTGCTCGATGCCGAGGCGATCGACTCTGACTTTGAGCTGACCTGGTTTGCGGTGGACAAGACGGTCGACGGAAAGCCCGCGGTGCAGTTCGAGCGGCTCGTCGGTGAGCTAACGGCGTTCCTCGCGCCGGCGTTCTTGCGTGTCGAGCGGCACGGCCCGGACGCCCGCTTCCAGCCCATCAAGACGCCCGACGATATCGGCAAAGAGCTTCCCAGCATCGTCAAAGCCCTCAAAGCACGCGGCAGCCTCTAGTGTGCGGATCTTTTTCCGCGCACACTAGTTCGCGCTGCGCGGGCCCTCGCCGTGAAACGCGAGCTGCCCGCACGCGGCGGCGACGTCGTCTCCCCGTGTCTTACGGACGAACACCGAGAGCCCGCGCCGAGTGAGCTGCTCCTGGAAGCGACTCACGTGACTCGAATCGGGCGCCTGCAAGTCGGACCCGGAGATCGGGTTCATCGGGATGAGGTTCACCTTCACGGGGATACCACGCAGCAGCTGCACCATTCCGTTCGCATCCTGGATCGAGTCGTTCACGCCATTGATTAGCGTGTACTCGATGGTGATGCGCGCGCGCTTGGGCATCGGGTATCGTCGCAACGCGTCGGTCAGCGCCTCGAGTCCGTGTTTGCGATTCACCGGCATGAGCTTGCTTCGATCGTCGTCGCGCACCGCGTGGAGGGAGATGGCGAGCTGCACCTGACCATCGAAATCCTTGCCGAGGCGATCGATTTGCTTGACCAGGCCGCTCGTCGACACCGTGACGCGCCGCTTTGAAAGATCGATGCCCTCGGGGTGCGTGAGCAACACCAAACTGCGCGCAACCGCGTCGTAGTTGTGGAGCGGCTCACCCATGCCCATGAAGACCACGTTGCGAATACGCTGGTCCGGCCTGATCTCACGACGGCCTAGGAGTACCTGCGCGACGATTTCACCGTCGGTCATTTGACGTTTCAGGCCCGCCACACCCGAGGCACAAAACACGCAGCCCATGGCGCAACCGACCTGACTCGAGATGCACTGCGTGACGATCCGCTCGTTGCCGAGCTGCGGGATCAACACCGTCTCGACCTTTTCGCCGTCGGGCATGCCGACGAGGAGCTTCTTGGTTTGGTCGGCCGACTCGTGCACCGAAACGATGTCGATCGGCCAGCCCACGCCCTCTTCTTTCAAGCGCTCGCGGAGAGCCTTGGGAAGATTGCTCATCTCGTCGGGGTCGAGAACGCCCTGTCGATGGATCCAGTCGAAGATCTGCTTGCCCCGATATTTGGGCTGGCCCCACGCGACGACGCACTCCTCCCATTCGGCGGGCAAGCGCGCGATGGGGTGCGATGGGGCGGTCAACATGTCGGCCGAAAGCTTCACGACCCTTAGCGGTGCCAGAGTTGTAGGCCGTTGACAACGCGAATCGGCGACGCAGGTTGAACGCATGGATCGTCCCGGTACCGCTGCAGTCCTGTCGTTCATCATCCCCGGCCTCGGCCAATTCTACAACGGCAAGTTCCTGCGCGGGGTCATCTGGTTGATCGTCACGCCCGGCCTTTGGATCGGCAGTGGCGGCTTCCTCGGATGGGTCTGCCACCTGGTCTCGTCGTACATGGCGTACGGTTGGGCCCGCAGTCACACGCCCATCGAGGAGTGACACTCGTCGGAGACGAAGAGCCGGCGGCAAGATGCCGGCCCCTCGACGGAACTGTTATCCTGCACGCCGGGGTTACGTCATGCCTGGAACGCTTCGCTTTTCTCTCGCTTCTGTCGCCGTTGTGTTGGCAATCAGCGGTTGTGCGAGCACGACATCGGACGCAAAGCCGACGTTGCAGGCGACGGACAACACTCCGGCGCAGAACAAGGAGATCGCGCGCTATCTGATTCGAACCGAGTACGGGCAATGGGCAGCGATCACCAGTTCCAATGCCTCGACAGCCTGTGGCAAGCGGAAAGTCATTGGAACCATCGAGCGCGAAACAAACGCACCGGAGCTTGCGGCATCCCGCAATCCTATCCCTGCAACAAGATGTCCGATTCGGGGAAGGCGTACGGCGTCGACTATCGAAAGAACCCATGGCCCCAAATCGCGTGGGGGCTCAGGTACGTCGAGAAGCGGTATGGGACGCCGTGCGCTGCATGGAAACGATTCCAACGCGGCGGCGGCTACTAGCGCAAGCCATACAACCGGAGAACGGCACGCGACGCACGT
>PVMK01127172.1_pt1 | contig 23469 bp, 9 predicted proteins | sample 1853481 | NCBI WGS metagenome assembly PVMK01 (sample SAMN08533507, study PRJNA380276) | Marine sediment metagenome, whole genome shotgun sequencing project. | reverse complement strand
TTGCTGCTGATATTCGGTTGATCGAATAACGGCGAGTTCTTCAATTCCAACAGGTACCCCGCCAGGGCCGATTCGAGCATCAGGCGGTCCCCCTGGACAATGCCTTCCAGAATCAGAATTTTAGGCGGCCCTTGGGCCTTTTTCCCCTTTTGCGGCTGTTGTTTTGCCGGCAGCGGTCCCAGCCGGGTTGATATGTTCAGCAATCGCACATTGGGAGGCGTCAGATCAACGACTTCACTGATCACCGCAAGATTCAAATATTTTTTACCGATCGCCTGGTCGGACCTGTTTTTTTGCCGGATTTGCTCGACCAGCTTAAGGATTAAATTTTTATCCACCCGCAGGTTATATTGTTCCAGGTGGTGAGTCAGCTGCTGCTTTTGGGCCTCTTTGTCCCGGATGATTCTCTCCTGCCAGAATGATAGCCCCACGCAGCCGGCCATCAGAAGCAAAAAGATTGCAAACACGCCGCGGTTGATGCGTTGATTGCGAGCCGCTTTGCGTTTGTCCTTATAGGTGAACAGGAAGTTGGGGGTTCGTGAATTATCCGCCAGGGCCATGCCCATCGCTGGAGCAAAGGAGCTCTGCTCGGACACTGAATCCGGAATCGGCACCAGCGGCAGAAAATTGGAACTTGCCTGAAACGGGTTCAATACCTCGGTGGGCATTCCGAGCTCTTCACCGATATAGCTCAGAATGCGTTGATGGGGCGTAACCCCGCTTGAGATGAAAATTTTGCCGATTCTGGCATTTTCATAGTTCAAGGCATAATGACGGATGGTGCGTTCCACCTGGCGGACCAGCCGCTCCAGAGCCGGCTGAATCATTTGAAATACCTTATTTTCGTTAATGCCCAGCTTTTTCCCGGCGGCATCCACAGCAGTCGACTCGTGGTTGTATCCAAAGAAATACTTCTGGGCAACTTCCAGATCGAGCTTGAGTTTTTTCTTTACGGCCCGGATCCTGCCGACATCCTTGCTGGGAGATTTGACCAGCGAAAGGCCCTTGCCGGTGCTTTCGATTTCTTTCTTCAATCCCTCCATCATGGATCGCACACCGGCCTTAATGCCGCGTGACAGCGTCAAATTGCCTCCGGAAAAAATATCAATCCGCGACCAGTCGCGTCCGATATAAAGGCTGGCGACAAAGCGGTCGGAGGCTTCCACCCGGCGGGTGCGCAGCAGCGTTTGAAAAGCAAATGGAACGATGGATATGCCGGATAAAGGGAATCCGGCTTTTGCAAACATTTCTTTTAAAGTGACGACTTCATCCAGAGGTACGGTATAGGCGAGCACATCCATTTTATCGGACTGCTCTTCCTTCACCTCGCCCAGGATTTCAAAGTCAAATACTTTTTCATCTTCTTCAAATGCAGCTTCTCTCTGGTAGGTCCAGTAGATGGCGTTGGGGATTTGCCGGGCAGCGACTTTCGGAATCCGGAAATGGCGGGTTTCCACCCGGGCTGATGAGATGGTGCACCAGATATCTGCGTTTCTGTGCGGTCCGCAGAATTCCGCCAGGGTCGGTCGCAGAAATTGATGAAACTCCGGATTTTCTCTGGGAACTTCCGGATCAAAAGGAATCCTGGCATATTCCAGCATTTCATAGCTTCGATCCGAGATGCGCTGGACTTTTACCAGTTTCAAATCATCATAGCCGATGTCGACACCAACGGCTATATTTTTCTTAAATGAGATTGATCTGCGAACGAACGATTTCAAACGGCCGGAGGGCTTTTGTGACGATTCGCCGGAGTCTTGCAGCTCAATCTCGCTGTCGGTGCGGATTAGCTCGAGAAGTCTTTCCGTTGAAGAAATCTCATTCTGTTTGACCAAAACTAGTCTCTCCTGAAAAAGTGTTTGAACCCTCTATCTTGGTGAATGATGAAAATGCGATTATCTCCTGACCGCGCCCTTGCGGAAGTGCTCAAAAAAAAATTGTTAGAAAGTATATCCGACTGCTGACTCTGAGAGGCCCGGCTGCACCCTGCGTTTTAGGCCGGCAGGGGTACAGGGTACAAGTAAAACGGCACGCTTAGTCCCGGTTTCAAGCATGCTGAAGAGATATGCCATGCCATGCAGCCGCGCCTGTCTTTAATCTTTACTGAAAGATAAGCTCGACTACCCGGTGGATTCGTCGTGCCTATAAAATCTTTTAAAATCTTTCTACTGAATTTAAGCACCATCAAATTTTGAAAGGCGATTAGTAACTGTACTAATTAATTCATAAAATTACTATTTTGTCAAGAAATAACGCTGTACGAAAATCCATGGTTTCCAGCGATCTATAACTTGGGATTCGTGCGATCCAATATGTACGAATACATACCAGATTCCGGTTGTCCGGCGGCAATAAACTTTCATGAACCTATCGGGAAAGTATTTGAATTCAAACGATTATAGCGGTTGTCATAAATATGTTCCGTTTGCCAGATATTCTAACAGGCGAAAATGCAAGGTGCAGACCCCTGAAATTATAATCAACATGACAACCGCTATATTATTTTTTTTATAGAAAAAAAGCTAGAATTTTACGCAACGCTGTGCCATATTTTAATCAACGGCACGGCCTTTACTGATTCCCGATCCGTAAAACGCAACCATCGAAGAACTCAAAAAAATACTTACCACCCTATTCGCCCGGCTTAAATCCGATCGAGCGAATCCGGCTGACGATTAAAGCACGCGGGTTCAATAACGATGTCTGCAAAAATGAAAAAAAATTACTAGAGCGTTTGCACCCAGCTTAAACAAAATAATGATTTGCTTGAACCTTCTGCTAAAAGCTAATCAGACGGGATTTTGTAGCGCGGAGCCTGACGGCGGTCCTTGCCGTCACGCCGATTGGCGCTTCTGCGTCTTTCAGGGACATGCAGGGTGTAGGAATAGGTCCGACGATCTCCGCCGGAACGTCTTCCACCGTTGTCGGTAGATGTGTCGTTTTGTTTTTTTTCGATCATAGTGTTACCCGCTCGAGATTTCGTGATAAAAAATTAGGTTTCAGGTCCTTTACTGACAGAATCAAGCAAGTTTTATTCCATAAGTGCTGATTTTGATGGGATAATTTTGACGGGCAAGGGAGCAGTTTAAATTAGCTGTAAGTTCATAAGGATAGATTGCTGATTTTTATGGCGCTGATTTACACCGGCCGGTATCGGGAAAGGTTTACTCCGCCGGAATGGGTAGTGGTTTACCCAAGGGTGTGAAAAAAGGTTCAGGGTTAATCGATTGCGGAATTCGGATTGTGGATTGCGGATTTTTAAATGCAAAAAAAAGAAGGGCCAAGGGTTCAAGGATAAAGGCCTAAGGGCCTGTTTCATTCGTTCAATTAGTCTGATTGGTTCGATTGGTTCAGTTAATCAACGAATAAACTTAATCAACTTAATAAACTCAATTAACGTATTCAATCAATGAAACAAATTCAGCGTGATGTTTTTAATTCCGCATTCCGCATTCCGAAATCCGCAATCTTAATCGTTGGCATCCTGCGGCTGTTCGATGCTGAGGTCCTTGATTTTGTAAAGAAGGGTTTTGTAACTGATATTGAGGATTTTAGAAGCTTTGCTTCGGTTCCAGCCCGTTTTTTCGAGAACGTAAGAGATGACCTCTTTTTCAACCCGGTCCAGCGCCTTTTTCCTGACTTTTTTCAGGGATAATGAAGACAGGTTCGGCGCTTTGTCACCGTTGACTCCCCAGAGGTCAACCGGGATTGAGGGTTTAGACCCGGCGGCTATGAATTCGGGACCGCGCTGCCGGGAGCCGGCCGTGTTGAGCAGGTCATCCATGGTTTCTTCGCCCTCACCCAGAATCAAAAGGCGTTTCAGCACGTTCTGCAGCTCTCTTACATTGCCGGGCCAATGATAGTCGGACATTTTCGTTATGGTCCTCTGGCTTGGTAGCTGAATTTTTTTATCACCGAACATGCTGGTGTATTCCTTGATGTAATGTTCGATCAGATGCGGGATATCCTCGGGCCGGTTACGGAGCGGCTCGATAAGTATTTTAATGGTACTGAGGCGGTAATACAGGTCTTCCCTGAACTCGCCGTTTTGCATGTCCTGCTCAAGTTCGTGATTGGTGGCTGCGATGACCCATGTGTCGGTTGTCACCGTTTTTTCGGATCCCAGCGGTGTAAAATCACCGCCCTGAAGCACGTGCAGCAGTTTGGATTGCAGTGGAAAAGACATATCACCGATTTCATCCAGAAAGAGTACCCCGCCGTTGGCCTGTTCGAACTTGCCGCGTTTTCGGCGATCCGCTCCGGTAAAGGCGCCCTGCTCGTAACCGAACATCTCACTTTCAAGCAGGGTGTCCGGTAAAGCCGCGCAATTTACTTTTACGAACGGCTTGCCGACCCGGTTGGATTTATTGTACAGGCACTGAACGATAAGTTCTTTGCCGACGCCGGTTTCGCCATAAATGATGGTATTCAGACTCGTATCGGCAATCTGATCGATCAGCGCTTTTATTCTTTGAATATTTTGGCTTACACCGATTAAGTTTGGTTCCATAGGCATAGAGGCTATCTCAAAAATTGTATTTAACACCCGATGGTAAAGTTTTAAAGCTATAATAAGTGCTTACAACAACAAATGAGCTAAAATTAAAAATGATCTAAAATGCCTAAAATTATGGTTTCGCTCGCACTGCGCCAGCACTTGCGCTACATGGTGCTCCATCTTTATTATAAATATGATCGTTCGACCCAGAGGCTCTCGACGGGTTGAATTCCTCAACTTTAGGCATTTTAGATCACTTTAGGCATTTTAGGCACTTCTAAATTTAGAGCACCTTTAGTTTTTTTCCCTGTATTTGAAGATGAACTGCTAATTTTGAGTTAGATTATAAAATAGTTTAATCAGCTTTCTTTGAAAGCGGCAGAATCCGGGACTTGTCATCAAAACCGACTGCCATCCCCAGATTGTCCGTTCGTAGAACTTTCCCGGAAGCTTTGATCCAGGCCTGTTGCGAGTCCTGCTTTTTTCTTCCACCCAGCGTAAGGATCATATCCACGTTAACTTTTGCGCCAACCGGCAGCGGCGTGTCGGTTATCAGAAAGACACCGTTCATCGAGATATCTCTGGTGACCAGGTTTCCCATATCGGCATGAGAGGCTTCGCCGGGTAATGAGATAAAGGCTTCCAGTTGAAGTTCAAATCTTTCAACCCTTCTTTTTTCCTTCACGATGATAATCCTTCGCGTTTTCAGGGGAAAACCGCTGGAGGGAAAACAGGTTCTTAACGAAGGGCTCCCCACGATATTCGTTAAGAAAATGTTTGGATTCTATCCCTCATATCCTTAAATTTGGTTTTTGACAACAATAATGTTTTTTATTAGAAAATTGCTCAGAGGGGTACTAGTGTCATGTCCCACAAATATGTTATAAAAGTCGCAATGACTATGGTTTCAGGGTTTCAGTGTTCAGGTGTGAGATAACAGACGACAGAAGTCAGATGACAGAAAACAGTCTGCCCTGTGTCTTCTGTCACCTGTTTCCTGTGCTCTGTCCTCTGTATCTTGCTGACACCTGAAACCCGACACCTGACACCTGTATTGTTGAAAAAGAAGATTGATGATATCAATCCGTTAAAGGTGTTTCGCCGCCCACAGGGCTGCCTGGAGCCGGTTAGGGAACTTTTATTTTGTTATAGATGTTGTAAAGATGCGTTTTTACCGTATTTCGACTGATGTTCAAATTTTCGGCGATCTGGCTGTTGTTGATTCCGGAAGCGATCAGAATCAGGATTTCTGTCTCGCGGTTTGTCAGCGATGCCTTGAGCTCCATTGCCAGTTGGTTGTCGGTATTGGAGTCAAGAATACATTTCACCAAATCTTTGCGGGAAAACCACAGCTCCCCGTTCAATATGGCCGGCACCCCTTTGGAGAAATTCGCAAGCGGGTCATCGTTGTAAAAAATACCCCGGACACCTTTTTTAACCAGGTCGTTTCCAAACGGCTGCCCGGCCGCCGTATTAAAGATGGCGACATAATATCCTTTAGAACCGGAATCGAACAGCGATCGGATAGTGGACCATAAGTTACTGAAATCACTTCCCAGGCAATCCAGCAGTACCAGGGTGGTCTTTTCACCGTTCTGGCTGGAAAATGCCTCGACATCCAGTTCCTTGATGCATGCACATGTCAGACCGGTGTTTTCCTGGAGGTACCACGCCATCAGCTTGTTCTGAAATATAAGCGGGCCAACGATGTGCACTTGCGCCGCCGGAGATTTAACCCGGGTGTGCGTTGGTGTTGTTGATTTTACCAATATCAGCCTGTTCTGGGTCGGGTTTTAATTAGTTTCCATCCGGAAATGGCCCTTTTTCCGATGAGCTGCGTTCTCCGCGGGTTTTCCGCCTGCGACGTACCTCAGTACGCCTCGGCGGAAACCCTTGTGCGGCCTTGCTCATCGAAAAAACTGCTCATTTCCAAATTGGAAACTAATTCGTGTTATCCTTCTAAAACAATATTATTTTCGGATGAGCACTAATTATTAAAAAAAGGCCATTTATGATTTTAAGTATATTAAATCATTATATATATTGATACCAAATCTGGTCTGGATTGTCAATTTGATTCATCTAAATATTTTCATAAGTATCTGAAAATATTTAATTTTTTTAAAATCTGATGATATGTTATTAATTAGGAATCAATCTTAAGTTAGACAGGATGACTCCGTTTTCGCGCGATTTGCTTCGGCGAGACAGGCAGGGGTCAGTCATTAGGTTCAGGGTTCAAAGGCTTCAAGGACGGTTTCATTGGTTTGATTAGTTCGATTGGTTCTATTGGTTGGCTCTGGAGGCCTGCGGCCTGTTTCATTGGTTCAATTGGTCTGATTTGTTCGATTGGTTCAGTTAATCAACTAATAAACTTATCTGGTTATCCAGAAAGAACAAGTGGTATTAAATGTGGGATCCCGGCGGCGGGAGATCATTTGAATTCGCGGCTGGAAGCCGCTCCCACAGAGAGTTTATCTAATGGCAACTTGGACTTTCCAGATAAGCAGGTAAACTTATTCAACTAAATTGACAAATAAAACCAATAAAACCAATTAAACCAATACAACAAAGGCAGTTAACCAATAAAACATTTTCATCAATCGAACTAATAGAACAAGCCACTTTGCTTGAACCTATGAACTCTGAACTTTTGAACCTTGAAACCTTGATGCTTCTTTCTTGAAAATCTCTCTGTTCCCTGTTAAACAATTCTAGTTGGACTCAAGCAACCAGGTGTCAGAGGTCAGATGACAGACGACAAACAGGGTTCTTCATCGTCCAGTTTTTATCATCTGTCTTCTGACCTCTGCCCTCTGAGGCCTGACACCTGACACCTTATCAAAAGACAGCAATAGGGAGTTTTTTTCGATGACCGCCAGCGACATAAAACAAAAAATCCAGGTCCACTTTTGGGATCAAATGGTTTTGATCGGATTTGGACTGGCCCTGTTCTATTCGGTTTTTGATTCGGTTCTGTACCTTTTCACCGAGTATGACGTCAATTTTTTTCAGCGCCTGCTGGGGCCGGATCGCAGTGAAATCTGGAGCCGCTTAACCATTTTATGCCTTTTCATTATTTTTGGTGCGCATGCCCAGTATACCATCAACCAGCGGAAGGCGGCCGAGGAAGCGCTGCGAGGCAGCGAAGAACGGTATCGTCGAATCGTTGAAACCACTCCGGATGGATATTACGAGGTCGATATTAACGGCAACTATTCCTATTTTAACGACTCGATGTGCGATCTTCTGGGATATTCCAGGATCGAAATGACCGGCATGAATCACAGAGCTTATCTGGATGATAAGAATTCCCAGAAACTGCTCAACGCCATTAACCAGGTTTATCGCATCCGGGAATCGGTTAAAGCATTGGATTTCACTTTTAAAAGAAGGGATGGTTCCCGGCGTTATGCCGAATCATCCATCACCCTGATAACGGACTCCCGGGGGGAGCCCACCGGATTTGGCGGTTTCCTGCGCGATGTCACCGAGCGCAGGCAGGCCCAGGCATTGGCTCAGGCCAAAATGGCGGCGGAAACAGCCAATCGCGAAAAGAGCCGTTTTTTGGCGAACATGAGCCACGAAATCCGAACGCCGCTCAATTCGATTATCGGGCTCATCGAACTGATGCTGGAAACCGACCTGCGGCCGGATCAGCGTGAAGACCTGGATGTGGTTATTTCATCCGCTTACGCGCTGCTGTCCCTGATTAACAACCTGCTTGATTTTTCTAAAATCGAAGCCGACAAATTTGAACTGGAAAATTCGCCCCTCGACCTGAGAGACTTTATGAAAGATACGCTCAGGATGATGGGTATGCGCACTCAGACAAAGGGTCTTGAACTGGCCTATCGCGTGACAGCGGATGTTCCCGATCGCCTGGTGGGAGATCCGAGCCGCCTGCGTCAAATCCTGCTGAATCTTATCGAAAACGCGGTTAAATTCACAGAAGAAGGTGAAGTTGTCGTGAATGTGGCAACCAATCAATACACCGACAACAAAGCGGATTTGTGCTTTTCAGTTGAAGACACCGGCATTGGAATCCCCAGAGACAAGCACAAAGATATATTCAGTGCGTTTAAACAGGTGGACGCCAAAATAACCAACCAATACGGAGGTACCGGACTCGGCCTGGCCGTTTCATCACAACTGGTCAGATTAATGGGCGGCGAACTGACTGTCAGCAGTGAACTCGGTCAGGGCAGCCGTTTTGAGTTTACGGTCGCCTTTAAACGCTTGCCGGAAGAACAGGTAAAGCCGGAGGAAACGGCCGCCGATGATCTTCAGGGAACCCGGATCCTGGTGGTCGATGACAATGCCACGACCCGCCGATTGGCCAAGGAGATGTTGGACAGCTGGCGGCTGGAGGTGCAATTTGCCTCCAATTCGGAGGAAGCCCGCCAGATTCTATCGGGGGACCGTACTGCCGATCTGGTTATGATTGACTCGGACATGCCCGGCTCCGACGGGTTCAGTCTTGCACGCTGGATTAAGGATCAGCAGATAAAGGATCTTCGAGTGGTCATGATGCTGACTTTCCCGCATCTGAAACGCAAAGCCGAATTTGAAGAACTGGGCGTTAAAGGCAGCGTGATCAAACCGTTCAACCCGCCTGAGCTGCACAACCTTTTGCTGGTTGCACTTGACAAAAAGAAAAAGGATACGGATAAAGCCCGGCCGCAAAAAAAGCCTGAGGCAAAATCAAAAGCGGCCAGGCGTTCGTTAAAAATTCTGGTGGCCGAAGACACCCCCTTTAATCAAACCTTTATCCTGCGGCTGCTCGAGAAAAACGGCTTTCATCCGATTCTGGTCGAAAACGGGCAGCAGGCGGTGGAGGCCTTTAATCCGGATACCATTGATGTTATCTTAATGGATGTTCAAATGCCGGAAATGGACGGTTTTGAGGCCACCCGGGAAATCCGAAAACTGGAAGCCCGCAGCGGTAGCCATGGCCATATACCGATCATCGCCATGACCGCCTATGCTACCGAGGGGGATCGCGAACGCTGTCTGGAAGCGGGGATGGATGATTATGTCTCCAAGCCCATCTCGGCAGCCAAGCTCTTTCAAGCCATCGACAATTTGCTGCCCCCGGAAGAATCCGGCCCTTCCGGTGATGGACTGAAACCGGATTCGTTGAACTCAAAAGGGTTAATTAAAGCATTTGAAAATGATCACCATCTTTTTGAGGAGCTTGTCGAAATCTTCGTGAACGACTATCCGCAGATGCTGAACACCCTGCGCAAGTCGCTGGAGAGCACCGACGCCGAAACCTTAAGCCGCACCGCGCACTCCCTTAAAGGCATGCTGCGAAATTTTCAGGCGGATGCTGTTGCCGACAAGGCCTTTGAACTGGAAAAAATAGGGAAGCAGGGTGAATTGGATGGTGCCGATCAAATCATTGAGAGCCTTACCGGCCAGCTCGACGATGTGGCCCGGAAACTGAAGCAGCTGGCCAGGGAAATTTCAGAGGGCGGTTAGTCAGGGTTCAAGGACTTGTTAGATTAGTTTTATTTGTTCTATTAGTTTGATTGGTTGAAGACATGGCAACGATTAAAAGGTTTGAAGATTTGGAATGCTGGCAGGCAGCAAGGGAACTAACAAAGTCGGATATGATCAAGAATATATTGACGATAACGAATTAGGGGAAATGAAACGATTAGCGGATATAGCTTGGAAGAAAATCAACAATTTTATCTCATATCTGAACAAAAGTTCAAAGAAAAGAAGAACCAATGGGCCTGTGGCCTGTTTCATTTGTTTCATTGGTTCAATTAGTTCCATTGGTTGGTGCTGAGATGGCGCCGATTAAAAGATTTGAAGGCCTGGAATGCGGGAAGGCGTTAAGAGAACTAACAAATAAAACCAATAAGACCAATTAAACCAATACAACAAGGGCAGTTAACCAATTAAACCAATAAAACCAATGAAACAGCTATTGGTCTAATGGTTTCGAACAGTGAGTGTGAAACCCAAAACCCCAATACAATATATAGGTTTTGATGTATGCCGAAGAAAATTCTGCTGGTTGATGATGATCGGGTACTGTTAAAATTCGCCAACGATTTGCTGGAAAAGGCAGGCCACGAAGTCGCTACGGCTCAGGACGGGTTTGCAGCGCTGAATCTGCTGACCTCCTTTTATCCGGATATCATGTTTTTTGACCTGATCATGCCCAAGATCGACGGTGACAAGCTGTGCCACATTGTCCGCAAAATGCCCCATTTAAAAGACTGCTATCTGGTCATTCTATCCGCCGCGGTGGCCGAACTTGACTTCAATCACACCGAAATCGGCGCAGATGCTTACATTGCCAAAGGGCCCTTCGATGTGATGGGCAAGCATGTGCTGGCGGCCATTGAGGCCTCCGAGGTGCCGCGCAAAGACGACGAACCCAAACCGATCAAGGGCCTAGAAAACATTTATGCCCGCCAGCTCACCAAAGAGCTGCTTTCGCGCAATCGCCATCTGGAAACCATTTTAGAGAGCATGTCCGAAGGCCTTCTGGAAGTTTTTTCCGGCAAGGTGGTTTACGCCAACGCCAGGGCGGTTGCCATGTTCGGGATGGACAAAGGCCATCTGCTGGCATCCTATCCGCCGGATTTGTTCGACGGTGAAGTTCGCGACAAATTGGCCGGCATATTAAAATCCGGGTCCGCAAAGCGCTTTGAAATCGGCGCCAACAATCCGGTAGATCTTGCCGGCCGGCTGATGACCATCACCTGCATTCCGGTAAAAGGCGAACCGCTGACGACCATCCTTTTGATAACCGATGTCACCGAGCGCAAGCAATTGGAGCTGCGGCTGCAGCATGTACAGAAAATGGAGGCCATCGGCACCATTGCCGCCGGTGTGGCCCACAATTTCCGCAACACCCTGACCGAGGTGCTGGTAAACACCCAGGTGATCCAGATGAACTATAAGGAAAAATCCGATATTGCCGAGATCACCGAGCGCATCACCCGATCGGTAAAACGCGGCGCCGGGCTGGTTGACGGCCTGCTGCAGTTTTCCCGCAAGCAAATGGCCAAAGAATTCAGCAAACTGGATCTGGTCGAAGTGATCAAAGAGACCTACCGGCTGGTTAAAAAATCATTTGAAAAGAGAATCGATGTTCAAATCGAGGTTCCCGATACGTTGCCGATTTTAGGAGACTATTCCGGATTAAGCCAGGCTTTGATGAATCTGTGCACCAATGCCCGGGATGCCATGCCCGCCGGCGGGCAGTTGCGCATCCAGGCCAGGCAGATCGGCAATCACGCCGAGCTCATTGTATCGGACACCGGCCAGGGAATGAAGCGCAAAACCATCGAACAATGTTTCGATCCTTTCTTTACAACCAAACCCATCGGCAAAGGCACCGGCCTGGGGCTTTCAACCACTTACGGAATTGTCAAAAGCCATGAAGGCCTCATTCATCTTGAGTCCAAACCCAAAAAGGGCACGACCATTACCATGACCTTTCCGCTGGTGGAAACCGGTGCGGCTGTCGAGGAAAAGCCCGAGCCCGCCGCTGAAATATCATACGGCAACGGTGAGATCATCCTGGTGGTTGATGACGAAGAAGAAATTCTCAAGGCCATGCAGAACCTGCTCAAAGGCCTGGGGTATCAGTCGGCGATTGCCAGCAGCGGTAAAGACGCCATCGAAAAATTCGAGGCCATGAAACCTGAAGTGGTTTTGATGGATATCAACATGCCGGAAATGGATGGGATCAACTGCGCCGAAAAAATCTTTGATCTCAATCCGCATGCCAAAATCGCTTTTATTACCGGATTTGAATTCGAGGGGCTGGATGAATTCGGCGACCGCATCAAAGATTCCGTAAAAACCTTCCTGACAAAACCCGTCGAACTGGCCGACCTCAGCTCCGCACTCTCGCGTATGCTGCAAAAATAGTGTTTAATTGGTTATATTGGTTACATTAGTTTGATTTGTTTCAGGTTAACTTCGGCTTCAGGTGTCGGGCTTCAGGCGTCAGGCAAATCATATTTTGGTCTGATTGGTTTGATTGATGAAACTGTTTTATTCGTCAACTAATTTTGTTGCATTGGTTTAATTGGTCTTATTTGTTAGTCCTCCAAACGCCTTCCCGCATTGAAGATTCTCAAATCATTTAATCGTCGCCATCTCATAACCAACCAATTGAACCAATTGAACTAATCAAACTAATTAAACTGGACTTTAGGCCTTTATTCTTGAACCCCGTTTATGGTTCTTCGCCTAAAAGCTCCAGGTCTGCTAAATCTTTATGCCGACCGACAGCCCGCTTATTTTTTATATAGCTTTCCTTACTAATGTAGTGGGCATCATGATCGCCGAATTTATCTGTCTGACGACCTTCCCATATTTCTTCAGGCGTTAATCCGGCAAGGACGCTTATTAGATCAATTCGAACCGGCGGATATCCAAGTTGAATGATATTGCCGGACAAAACGTCATGCTCTGAAATTTCGAGTTTTGCGAAACCAAAGTCTCTTAAAGCTTTGAGGAGATTTCTCGCATTTGAAGATGTTGGGCGGATCCAGAAATCGATATCACCGGTAGCCCTTGGACAACCATGAAAAGCCAGCGCAAAAGAGCCGACAATCACGTATTGGACGTGGTTTTTATTTAATGCGGCGACAAAGTCATTGAAATCAGGATGGATTTTCACCGTCTGATTCTCTTATGCTGATTTCCATAATGATGGAAGGCAGATGGTCATATCCCTGAATAATAAAACATTGCTCTCTCAGGAATTCGACAGCGCTCAGCCTTTCTTCCGGAGTTCTTGTTTTCCAGAATTCATGGTCGTTGTTATCTGCGTTTCTTTTAATAATAGATATTTTCTTCATTGAAACGTTTTTTCTACAACCGTACAATCGTTTATACCCCAATTCCGTAATTCGGAACATTATTATGGAAAGTGGAATAAAATCGCACTTCGAATAATATTACAGAATGTCAGACAGTTCAAGAAGTTAAAGAATCATTTTGTTTACGATCAACCAGAATTGAAGAATTTTTTGATAGAGTTGACGACTCTCTCTGCGGTATGGCCGTCCCATAAGTCAATCTTGATTGATTGACGCTTTTTTTCCGAGAGCACCGAATTCACGGTAGCTTCCAAATTGTCCAGTGCGCACAATCGATTGGTACCCTGGGTTACGGTAATCGGGCGCTCGGTGTTGGGACGCAGCGTAATGCAGGGGATGCCCAGATAGGTGGTTTCTTCCTGAATGCCGCCCGAATCCGTCAGTGCAAAGCGGCAGTTGAATACCAGGTTCATGAAGCGCACATAGTTCAGGGGATCGAGGATTAACAAATCCCCGGCATTATTTAATTCTTCAAGAACACCGATTGCCTCGGCATTTTTGCGGGTGCGGGGATGGATGGGGAAAGGCGAGGGGAGTTTTTTTAGAAATTTGAATCAGCGTTGTGCAAAGCTGTTTTAATTTTTCGGGGTCATCGACATTTGAGGGGCGGTGCAATGTGACCATTCCATACTGCTGCGGCTTTAAATCCAAATCGCTGCAGGCGGTCTGATTCTGGATTTTATCCCGCAGCATTTCCAGCGAGTCGATCATGATGTTGCCGACCCGCTGGATCTTTTCCTTGGATACGCCTTCCCGAATCAGGTTTTCATCCGCATCCGCAGAAGGCGTCCACAGGAGATCGGCCAGGGCATCGGTCACCAGGCGGTTGATTTCCTCCGGCATGCTGCGGTCAAAAGACCGCAGCCCGGCTTCTAAATGCGCCGTTCTAACGCCGAGCTTAGCAGCCGCCAGTGTGGCCGCCATGGTCGAATTGACGTCGCCCACCACAACCACCAGATCAGGCTGCCTGTCAAACAGGATCTTTTCATAAGACATCATGACCTGACCGGACTGCTCGGCATGCGTGCCGCTGCCGACTCCCAAATGGATGTCGGGCTCGGGCAAACTGAGATCCTGGAAAAACACATCCGACATATTCAAATCATAATGCTGGCCCGTATGCACAATAACCGGCTCCGCCCACGCCTCGTTTTTTAAGGCATGATACAGTGGGGCGATTTTCATAAAGTTGGGCCGCGCAGCAGCAATAAGGTGGATTTTCATTTTTAAATCATTAGACAGGATCTATGAATTTATTTTTTTAGACAGGATTAACAGGATTTTCAGGATTATTTTTTTCTGGATCACTTTCCAGATGAAAGTGATCCAACTCAATCCGCTTTCAGCGGAATAAAATGATTTATAAAATTAATTGTTTTGCGACGCTTGTTTCATCACGACTTAAACCAACTTCTTTAATTACCAGATTATATTTTCCAATTTTATTCGCCGGAGGCGATTGGTTTTTGGGCGCTCTCATCTGGAGAGCGATCAATAGAGAAAATCCAACTAATCCTGTAAATCCTGTCTAAAATTAAACCCCAAAAAACCTGTTAATCCTGTCAAAGAAGTTTAACGCAAATTGGGATGAAAAACTTGAGTACATAAAAAAATTCCGCCGTTAGGCGGATTGGGATTTCTTAGTTCCATCCCGCCGTCGCTAAAGTAAATTAACTGTGGCGGGCAAGCCGGGAAGTCGGAAAGATAAAAAAGATCCTGAAAATCCTGTTAATCCTGTCCAAAAAAAATAAGATTAGAATCCAATCTACTTTTTCTTTTTGGCGAGCATATCCGTTACGTGGTTATCGAGCTCGGAAAGTTCAAACGGCTTTTCCAGCACCAGGTCGGCATCCGCTTCGGTTGCCAGTGCTTCCGGGTGCTCACCCCAGCCGGTGATGGCGATAACAGGGATGCCTGGATATTTCTTTTTAACAATCGAGATCACTCCGACACCGCTGATGTCCGGCATTACCAGGTCGGTGATCACCAGATCAATCCCATTGTCATCTTCTTCAAAATACTTTAATCCATCCAGGCCGTTTTCAGCTGTCAGGACTTCGTATTTATTGTTAAAGAAGCTGTGAAGCCCGGCCACCGTCTCTTTACTGTCATCAATCACTAATATCCTTGGTTTCTCTCCCATTTTCATCTTTTCCTATGTTGGACAGGATCAACAGGATTGATTGGATTTTTTTCTTCATCACTTTCCGGATGAAAGTGATGAAACCTAATCAGCCTCCGGCTGAAAAACAAGTTAGCCGCTTACTTGGATTCACAAACTTATATGCCAGAATCCTTTGTAGGGGCCTCGAAATTTTCCGTTTAAAGCGCATTTAGTTCAGGCGCGCTCTTCCAGCCGGCGCTAATTTAAATTAGCTATGGCGCGGCAAGCCGGAGAGCGTCTGATATATTATATTAAATATCCTGTAAATCCTGTCTAAAAAACACCTATATTTAATATTATATCGTTTTAACATGAATTCCGCAAGTTTAATTCAAAAGAGGCGTCAGGCATCAGGCGCCAGGCACTAGGCATCAGGTGTTGAAGGTCAGAGATTTCAGGATAAAGGCCTATAGGCCGGTTTAATTGGTTTGATTAGTTCAATTAGTTTGATTGGTTGAAGACATGGCAACGATTAAAAGATTTGAAGACCTGGAATGCTGGCAGGCAGCAAGGGAACTAACAAAGTCGGATATGATCAAGAATATATTGACGATAACGAATTAGAGGAAGCGAAACGATTGGCTGGCGTGGCATGGAAGAAAATCAACAATTTTATCTCATATCTGAACAAAAGTTCAAAGAAAAGAAGAACCAATTAAACCAATGCAACAAAGGCAGTTGACCAATTAAAAAATGATTTGCCTGACGCCTAATGCCTGACGCCTGAAACCTGATTTTAAGCTGTCAAATGCTGTCAAATGCTGTAAAGTAAAGTCAATTGCTGTCAATATATGTAAACCATTGATAATATTATAAAATAAGCTTGACGGCCCGGCTGCCTTCTGCTAGGATTTGAGCGTTTTTCCCACCACTTTGAGACATCACAAATAAAATTATAAAATCTATCTGTTTCTCTGCCTAAGAGGTTCGGCATTTGTCTGTACGGTGGAGAGACTGCCCGGATGGAGGAATTGTCATGTTAAAAAGCGGCCGTGGCTTTGCAGCCTTTCTTCTTGTCTTTACCTCGATCATTGCCTTATCCAACCCCTCAGCTGCCGGCGAGCAGCTCTTGTTTGACAAAGTCTTGACCATCGGAAACTGGTATGTGCACGCTTCCCGGCATTCTTTCAATGCAGCTGATGCCAGGCAGGCGCGCATCAAAATCAGCAAAAATACGCCGGACAAAGAAATCCAGCGCGGATTTTTTGTGTTCAATGGCGCATTTACATTTTTACGGGATTTTCTGACTGGAGACGAGCGGGTCTACGAAAAAGACGTGACGCTGCAAGCCGCCAACACGCTGTTTGTTTTTCTATTGGGTTCCCCCGGAGCTGCGGTTTCCATGCAAATCTTGCAGGGTGAAGAACCATCTACAGCACCTGAAATTAAAACTTTTACGGCCGAACCAACCGCTATTAAACGCGGCGAATCTGCTAAACTGACCTGGCAGGCGGCTCATGCCGATTCCTGCGTGATTGAACCCGACATCGGCGCAGCCGATCCCAACGGTTCCGTTTCGGTTGCGCCCACGCACACGACTATCTATACGTTAACTGCCGAAGGTATCGGCGATCCGGCTACTGCCAGAGTTACGGTGACCATCGAAAACAGCGCACCGAAGGCCGACTCGCAGGAGGTTACAACTGATGAGGACGGTGCCGTAAACATTACCTTAACTGCCACCGATGTCGATGGCGACAGTTTAACTTACGTTGTGACCGCTCAGCCTGGCAAGGGTACCCTGAGCGGCACGCCGCCGGTATTGACCTACACTCCTGGTGAAAATTACAACGGCCCCGACGCATTTAGTTTTACAGCAAGTGATACGGCAGCGACTTCCGGGGTAGCCACAGTCAATATTACGGTTAAGCCTGTCAACGATCAACCTCAGGCCGACGACGATCAGGCGACAACCAACGAAGATACGCCGGTCGTTATAAGCAATCTGCTGGCCAACGATACTGACGTTGACAATGATAGTTTAACAATTACCGCCTTCAGCCGGACGGCCAACGGACAACTGGAGCAACAGCAGGATGGCAGCGTTGCGTATACCCCTAACTTGAATTTTTACGGTGAAGACAGCTTTACCTACACCATTTCAGACGGAAATGAGGGGACGGCCACTGCAACAGTGCGCATCACCGTTGTCCCCATAAATGATGCGCCGGTGGCCCAGGCCGGGTTAGACAAGGATGTATTTGTCGGTGATACGGTAACCCTGGATGGCAGTGGTTGCGGGGATGTGGATGAGGACCCCTTGAATTTTAGCTGGACTTTTGTCGCCACTCCGGCGGGAAGTTCAGCTGCGCTTTCCGATCCTTCAGCCGTGAATCCGACATTTACGCCGGACATCGCCGGCAACTATAAAGTTCAACTTGTTGTCAACGATGATTCCGTCAATAGCCTGCCTGACCAGGTGATGATCATCGCCAATCCGCGGATGGTCAATGTGCCGAATCTGGTCGATATGAATCAACCGGCTGCTGAGGCCGCGATCAAGGCAGCCAAGCTGAGGGTTGGCGCCATCGCTTCAGAGCACAGCGAAACCGTGGCGGAAGGTCATGTGATCAGCCAGAGCCCGGTCGACGGAACATCTGTGGTCGAAAATTCTGTTGTTGATCTAACCACCTCCCTGGGTTCTGAAAATCAGCCGCCAACGGTTAGCATCAGCGCATCACCTTCTTCTATTTCCCAAGGCGGGTCAACCACTTTAGCCTGGACATCATTAAGGGCGGAGAGTGCCCATATTGACAACCAAATTGGCGCGGTGTCTGTGGAAGGAAGCACTCAGGTATCTCCCGAGCACACCACTACCTACACGGTAACCGTTACAGGGCCGGCCGGTTCAGCTAACGCCCGGGTCACCGTTGAGGTGATCGGCAGTCCTGATGCGCAGCCCGAAGGATCCTATGGTGAGCAGTATGAAGATCTCATCCCACCGGATGCCAGCGTTGAGCAATATGATCCCGAACGGTTTTCGCTGATTACCGGATTGGTGCACGATATCAATCAATTGCCCCTGCCGGGGGTTATGATCACCGTTCACAGCCATGCGGAATATGGCAGTGTCACCACCGATGATCAGGGTCGGTTTTCGATTCCCCGCTGAAGGCGGCGGAACCCTTACGGTCGTCTATCAAAAACAGGGGCTGATTCCCGCCCAGCGCAAAGTGTACGTGCCCTGGAACGACAATGCCATTGCCGAAACCCTTGTCATGATCACCGAAGATCCGGTTTCCACCACCCTGACCTTTGACGGCAATGCCGATACCGTGGTGACCCACAAAAGCGAAGATGTCGTCGACGATGCCGGGAGGAAACGCGCGGTGACGATGGTGTTTAGCGGCGACAACAAGGCCTATCTGGTGGACGAGCAGGGCAATGATGTGCAGGAATTGACCACCATCACCACCCGGGCCACCGAATATCCCACCCCGGAATCCATGCCCGCCGTGCTGCCTCCCAACTCGGCCTTTACCTACTGTGCGGAACTTAGCGTGGATGGTGCCCAGCGGGTGCGTTTCGACAAACCGGTAACGATGTTTATCGATAATTTTTTAGGCTTTCCGGTCGGGTCCATCGTGCCGGTGGGATACTACGATCGGGATAAGGGGGTCTGGGTGCCCTCTGAAAACGGTGTGGTTGTTGAACTTTTGGACACAAATATCGATGGTGTAGTTGATGCTTTGGATTCAGATGGAGATGGGCAACCGGATGATTTAGATGATGATGGTTCGTTTGTTAGTGAAGTCAAAGGACTCGGCGACAGCCGGCGCTATGCTTCCGGCACTACCTTCTGGCGGATCGCAGTAACTCATTTTACACCATTTGATTGCAACTGGCCCTTCGGCCCGCCGCCGGATGCAATCGCATCAAATGCGATGGGTTCCGCAGTCGTCGACCAACAGAATTCAAGCCAGTATGGTGCGGTTGGAAAAGCCCTGAATGACATCCAATGCCTTGCTTCTTTTGTTGAGCAGCGCAGCCGTATTTTCCATGAAGACATTCCAATTCCGGGCACCGATATGACCCTTCACTACACCAGCAGTCGCGTAGCCGGCTATAAACAGGGTGTGATTAGCGTGCCGGTAAGTGGTGAGATCGTGCCTGAGAGTCTAATTAAAATTATCGTTCAAGCTTATGTGGCCGGTAAAAAATATGAAATCGAGCTGCCGCCTGAACCCAATCAGATAGCCGAAATGGAGTGGGATGGGCTTGATTATCTGGGCAGGCCTGTCAAGGATTCGGCAATCGCTCACGTTCGAATCGGCTTTGTATACTATGGGGTATATTTTAGTCCAACTACAGAGGGCAGGGCATTTGGCCAGGCGGGGATTAACTCTTTAACTGTCCCCACCAGACAAGAAGTGACAATCTGGAATGACAGCAAAATGTCTATTATTATAGGAAAAGGCAGCCTTGCTGAAGGCTGGACATTATCTGCCCATCATCAGATCAGTCCTTTGAGTCAGAACATACTTCTCAAGGGAGACGGCACAATCAGCAGAAATAATGCCTCAATTATTGAGACCTATGCCGGCGATGGCAGCGGATCCAAATTCTTTGAAGGAATGGGGGGGCCGGCAACAGATGCGAAAATTCCGAATCCCAGCTCTTTGGCCATGGATCTTGAAGGCAATCTTTATATTTTTAGCTCCCATCTACCGGGATGGCAAAACTGGCGCTCCTACATCCTTAAAGTGGACACCGAAGGTATAGTAACAACATTTTCAGTTGCCCCCGGGAATTTGGGTTACAATGGATATATGGCCGCGGATACACAGGGTGATGTTTATTATAGCGCATATATCAATTGGTATGGTGGCTTTAGCGGCGGCTGCGTAAAGAAGGTGACTTCCGACGGAGAGATAACCACAGTTGTCGGTGCATGCGGATATAATGATAATTCGTTCAGCGGGATTGTTTTTAGAGGAATTCATATAGATAATCAGGGTAGTATTTATGCCGCCGTTAACACCCATCAGGTTATGAAAATGGATACCGCCGGTGTCTTGTCGGTCATCGCCGGCAACGGTACCAGTGGTTCAGAAGGTGATGGCGGACCTGCCGTCCAGGCTCAACTGAATGATCCTAAAGACGTTTATTTGGATGATGAGGGCAATTTGTACATCGCAGAGAGATCCCGGGTTCGGAAAGTAGATCCCAGCGGTATTATCACAACTGTTGCCGGTGGCGGAGCCCAGGGGACGATTGGAAACGGCGGTCCTGCAACGGAGGCTTACCTCCTCGGAGTAGAAGAGATAACCATGGATACTGCGGGCAATCTTTATATTGCAGAGTCCTGGAATAACAGCGTTCGTAAAGTCGATAACCATGGTGTAATAACAACTGTGGCAGGCCTTAATAATTTTAACTACGGTTACTCTGGGGATGGTATTTTAGCAACCCAGTCACAGCTTAATAGCCCAACTGATGTACTCATAGACCCTGCTGGAAATATTTTTATCGCAGATATGCTTAACGGCCGTGTCCGAAAGGTGAGTTCACCAACTGCGGGGTTAGAAGAAGCAACTGCCGAATCAGCACTCTCCTTTACCGAAGAAAACGGTCTGGGTTATATTATGTCCAGCGACGGGCGTCATATGAAGACAATTGATTTGAATACAGGCGTTTCATTGCATGCGTTCGGGTATGATGGGGGAAACAATTTAGTGACCATTAATGATCAGTTTGGAAACACCATCCACATCGAACGTGATGCGGTGAATGGCGTGCCCACCGCCATTATTTCACCGGACGGTATTCGAACCGAGTTGGCAATCGATGCGAATAACCACATCACTCGCATAACTTACGCTGATGGCAGTTTCCATAATTTTGAATACACTTCAGACGGCTTGATGCTGGTAGAGGTTGAGCCGGCCGGAAACCGCTTTGAACATGTTTTTGATGACAAGGGAAGATTAAAAGACGTATTGGATGAGGAAGGCGGTCATTGGGCCTATAACCGAACCGTAGATGTAAACAGTAATGTTTTGACTGAAGTGTTATCCGGTGAAGGCAATCTCACTTCTTTCCTTGACCATACAGATTCAACTGGAAAATACACCTCTACAATCACCGATCCCACGGGAGCAGTTAGCCAGTTTGTGCAGTCTGACGATGGTTTGACCGAAAACCATTCGCTTCCCTGCGGCACCGATCTGGAATACATTTACGATCTTGATTCAGAATATAAGTACAAATATGTAAAACAGATTACGGAAAGCACGCCTGCAGGATTACAAAAAATAACGACAATTGATAAGACATATACAGATACCGACGCTGATGATATCCCGGACCTGATCACCGGGACGATCACCGTTAACGGTAAAGCCATCAGTATTCAGAACAACACCCTTGCGGCGCAAAAGACCGTCATTTCACCCGGGGGCAGGACTGCAACATCACTTTACGATCCGGCTACCTTACGGGTGGAAAGTGTCAGTGTGCCGGGTCTGCATCCCACAGTATACGGCTACGATTTAAGGGGAAGATTAACTTCCATCAGCACAAACACCAGACAATCCTCTTTTACCTATAATACCGAAGGGTTTCTTGGATCCGTTACCAATCCGGTAGGCCATACAACATCATACGACTACGATCCGGTCGGACGCATGACCGGCATCAATCGGCCCGATGGAAACTTTATCGATTTTAGCTATGATGCCAACGGCAATATGACCGTATTGATCAATCCGGCCGGAACAGAGCACAGGTTTGGATATAATAGGGTCAACCAAAGCAAGACCTACACGACACCTTTAAGCGGCAGTTACAGTTACCTGTATGACAAAGACCGGCGCTTGATTCATACAAATTTTCCATCCGGCACCCAGATCAGCAACATCTATGAAAACGGCCGATTAATACAGACGCAAACCCCGGGGGGAAACATCGACTTTACCTATTTGTGCGGAACCAAGATCGAGTCAATCACCAAAGGGTCAGAATTCATCACTTACGGCTACGACGGCAAATTGATCACCTCCGAGACGCTCAGTGGTACGTTGAGCCAATCTTTGAATTACACTTATAACGATGACTTTAATGTTTCCACTTTTTCTTATGCCGGCAGCACTATTGATTATGCTTATGACAATGACGGGCTTTTAACTGGGTCAGGCGCCTATTCGATTTCGCGCAATCTGGAAAACGGACTACCGGAGTCAGTCTCCGGCGGAGCCTTGAATTTGACCCGCAACTTCAACGGCTACGGAGAAGTGGAGAGGCAGGGCGTTGATGTCGGCAGCCAAAATATCGTCTCGTGGGATCTTATCCGCGACAACAATGGCCGAATCACCCAAAAGACCGAAACCGCCGCCGGAATTACCGCCAATTTTAGTTACACCTACGATTCCATGGGGCGGCTGCTGACCGTCACCAAAGACGGCACTCTGGTCGAAGAATATCGATATGATGCCAATGGAACCCGCAATTATGAGATGAATAACCGGCGGGGGATTTCCAAGCGGGGCTTTGCCTATTCCGAAGAAGATCATCTGCTGATTGCCGGCGATATGCGATATGAATATGATCTTGACGGGTTTCTAACCAATAAAACCAATGAAAACAATGAAAACAATGAACCCAATGAAACCGATAAAACGTCTTATGTTTATTCTTTCCGCGGCGAGTTGTTAAGTGTTACATTGCCCAATGGCAAGGCCATCGAATACTTACATGACCCCCTAGGTCGCCGGATTACCAAAAAGGTAAACGGCACAATTGTCGAAACATACCTCTGGCAGGGCCTGACTCGGCTTTTGGCGGTCTACGACGGCGCAGACAACCTTCTGATGCGGTTCGAATATGCCGATGATCGCGTGCCGGTGGCAATAACCACTGAAGGGGTCACTTACTATCTGGCCTATGATCAGATTGGATCGTTGAGAGCGGTTGCAGACTCAGCCGGCAATGTGGTAAAAAGAATTGAT